>Ga0315541_1004364_pt1 | contig 10389 bp, 12 predicted proteins | sample SalMarSW160190MG_FD_203095 | JGI IMG/M metagenome (GOLD analysis project Ga0315541, IMG submission 203095) | Salt marsh sediment microbial communities from the Plum Island Ecosystem LTER, Massachusetts, United States - Salt Marsh Sediment SW1601-190 ...
CTGCAAGAGAGCAACACATGGAAGGCTCAAGGGGGTATTGCTTCGGTGCTTGATAAAACAGATACATTTGAATCACACATAACCGATACGCTTAATACGGGTTGCGGTATAAGCAACGAAGAAATAGTCGATTTAGTTGTTCGGCAGGGGCCGGAACTAATCCAGCAACTACTTCGCTGGGGTGTTGAGTTTGATTCAATCAATGAACATATCGCCACCACGCTCGAAGGAGGGCACACGCACGCTCGTGTTGCTCACGCTCACGGTGATGAAACAGGCCGGATAATCACAGAAACCCTCATAAATAAGGTCAGGGAAAATCCGAATGTAAAAATAATAGAAAACTTCTACGTAATCGATTTACTGACAAACGATGAAAACCAATGCATAGGAATAATCGGCCATGATAATCGGGGACCGCAGATAATCTGGGCGGCAAGCACTATTCTCTCCACGGGTGGAGCAGGTCAACTCTACCGCGAAACGACCAACACAGAAGTTGCAACCGGTGATGGTATTGCTATGGCTTACCGAGCTGGAGCTATATTGCAGGATTTGGAGTTTATGCAGTTTCACCCGACAACACTCTACGTGGCAGGCGCCTCACGTGCCCTGATTACCGAAGCGCTCCGCGGCGAAGGGGCCATTCTCATAGATAGTAATGGCTCGGCGTTTATGAAAGAATATGACGAAGCCGCCGAACTGGCGCCCCGAGACATTGTCAGCAGAGCTATCCTGAGCCAGATGCTGAAAACCAAATCGACCCACGTCTATCTGGATGTTCGCCATTTGGACAAAGAATATTTCACAAAAAGGTTTCCAACGATTAGCGAATTGTGTGAAAGTTTTGATATAGATGTCAGCCGGGATTTGATACCTGTGCGCCCGAGTGCGCACTATATGATTGGCGGTATAAAGACCGATGCCTCAGCCAAGACAAGCATCCCAAATCTTTACGCCTGCGGCGAGGTGGCCTCCACCGGTCTGCACGGTGCAAATCGACTCGGGAGTAACTCCCTGCTCGAAGGGCTGGTATTTGGCAAAACAGCAGGACAAGTTGCCTCCAAGAACGCAAAAACAGGTGTGTCTCACATCAGGCACCCCTTGATAAGATATCAGATTCCCCACTCAGACCGCACCCGGCTGGATACTACCGACGTTAGAAACTCACTCAGAGCCCTTATGTGGCGAAATGTCGGCATCACAAGAAAAGCCCAGCCTCTCACAGAAGCCCAGGAGATTATCAAATTCTGGCAGCGCTATGTGATGGACAAAATCTTCGATGGGCCGGCGGGCTGGGAATGCCAGAGTATGCTGACGGTTTGCCTGCTGATGGCCCGTGCGGCCGAAATGAGGCAGGAAAGCAGGGGCGTGCACTTTAGAAGCGATTTCCCCAACACCGACGATAAACACTTCAAAAAACATATCGAAATATCTTGTGGAAAATAAAGCGAATTTTTGCTATACTGACTTGTAGTTCGCAGTAAAAAACTGTTCAAAAAGAGTGGGTCGGGCGGTCGCCCCCGCTGCCCCTTGGGGGCAAAACGGCGGGGGAGGAAAGTCCGAGCAGGACAGGGCACGGTGGTGGCTAACAGCCACCCGGGGTGACCCGCGGGAAAGTGCCACAGAAAATACACAGCCGAAAGGCAATGGTGAAATGGTGTCCTCCTTCGCTGCTTTGCAGCTTCGGAGGATCCTGCGAAGCTCACTTCGATGAGCGAAGTAGGACGGTAAGAGCGCACCGCGGTGCCGGTGACGGCACCGGCAGGGCAAACCCCACCGCCTGCAAGACCAAGAAGCTGGTACTCGGCCCGGGTATTACCAGCGGGTAGGTCGCTTGCTGAAAGGCAGAGCTAACTGGTAACAGTTGGTCAAGATAAATGGCCGCCACCCGCCAGAAGTGGCGGAATACGGAACTCGGCTTATAGACCCACTCTTTTTGATTGATTATTTTGCTACGAACTACGACTGATGGTGTCTGTCCTGCAATGGCAAAAATCAGGTAACCTTTCACATAGCTGCAGCTCCTGTTGATTTTCAGCTATTCTTCCAAAACAAAGGGGTCTTCAAACTTCCACACAAGCGAGCCCAACCTGACTTTGACGTTCACAATATCGTCGGTAACACTCATTGTGATATTGCCCTTGCCGAGCGTAATATGGTCGAAACCAAAACCATCAGCATCGCTCAGCTTCGATGCCAGCACAGGTGATTCATCCAGTTTTTGCAAAACCGTTTCCAACGTCTGATTGATAAGCATCCCGCAAACACCAATCATTTTATTATCCGTGGCAACTTCATCGACATCCCCGCGGATGTTCTCTAAGACACGCCTGAGAATTGCAATTCGCCTTGCGTTTTCGTTGGCGTATGGCTCATCAAGCACTTCTGTTTCCAATACCATTTCGCTGTCAAAGATAAGTCTTCGACCGGGCCAAATAAGCAAATTTTTGGCCTTTTCGTCTACCAAAAAGAAACATTTTCGTTTTGCAGTCAGCTCATTTTCGTCGAAAGCAACGATGTTGCACCATATCTTGTGGCCTTTTTTCTTCTGTCCTATTGAAGCAATGACGCTTTTGCTCTGGCTAAGCATCTCATACTCCGGTTTATGAATCGTAGTAAGCACATCAGCAGAGTTACTTTCCTTTAGCTTTGTCTGGCGGTAACTGGCGGAAAGTTCCTTGTCGTATGGAGGCACTAAAGGCTCAAAGTAATCTCCAATAGAACAGCTACACAAAGCGCAGAGGCAAATAATAGCTAATAGTTTTATAACCCTCATAGCGTTTCTCCTTAAATGAGTTCGTAGTTGCGGGTTGAAAGTTCATAGGCGAAGAACTACGAACTTAGATTTCTTTCGAATCGATCCACCTCATCATTTTGCGCAGCTTTCTGCCAACTGTTTCCAGTTGACAGTCATGGTCTCTTTCGTATAGCTGTTTAAACTTCTTCAATCCGGTCCGGTATTCATTTACCCATTCTTTGGCGAACCGACCGGATGTAATCTCCGAGAGTATCTTTTTCATTTCCGCTTTGGTTTGGTCGGTGATAATCCTTGGCCCGCGGGTCAGGTCGCCGTATTCAGCGGTGTTGGATATACTGTATCTCATATAGCTGAGCCCACCCCGATACATAAGGTCGACTATCAGTTTAACCTCATGCATACACTCAAAGTAGGCAATTTCGGGCTGATAGCCTGCTTCCACCAGCGTTTCAAAACCGGCTTTAACAAGCGAGGTAAGACCGCCACAGAGAATGCACTGCTCACCGAACAGGTCCGTTTCGGTCTCCTCTTTGAATGTAGTTTCAATAACCCCTGCTCGTGCGCCTCCGATTCCATTTGCCCAGGCAAGGGCAATTTGTTTGGCACCGCCTGTGGCGTCCTGCTCAACAGCTATCAGGTTCGGCACGCCGCCACCTTTTACAAATTCGCTACGCACCAAATGACCAGGGCCTTTTGGTGCAATCATCACAACGTTAATATCCTTCGGTGGAACGATATATTTAAAATGAATATTAAAGCCGTGACAAAAACCAAGGGTTTGCCCGGCCACCAAATTGGGTGCGATTTGCCCGGTATAAACTTCTGCCTGAATTTCATCCGGCACGGTTACAATAATCAGCGTCGCACCGTCGCAGGCTGTTTTTATATCTCCCGGCTCAAAGCCATGCTCCTGTGCAAGTTTGAAGTTATCCGTTCCCTCCGGTTCAGCCACTGCTACTTTTATACCGCTATCATGCAAATTCAGGCTGTGCGCATGGCCTTGACTACCATAACCAATAACCGCTACCTTCTTACCTTTTAATGCATCTATCGGTGCATCCTTTTCGTAATAAATCTTTAATGCCATAGCTTAAGCTCTCCTTATTTTCTAAATGAGGATTACCATTTCATCACTCATTCGTTCCGAAAAACAAACGTTCACATTATATTAAAAGTTTCTTTTTAGGCAAGGAATTTATGCATGCTATTAATACGCGGTTTTAATCGCGGCAGCGGCAGAAGCAAGAAGCACTTATGGGACGTAGCATCACAGAGATAATCGCTTATCAGGCCACAAGTTGGAAATTGCAAGTTCTATGTTAAACAGCCGCTGTTTAAGGCCGAATAAGGACATAGCCACAGCATAAACACGTTGTAATGGGGATTGAAAGAATGGCAAAAGGAAAAAACGTACTCACGACAGGCGATGTGGCCAGAATTTGTAACGTCGCTCCCCGAACGGTCTCGAAGTGGTTTGACAGCGGTCAGCTAAAGGGCTACCGCATACCCGGCAGCAAAGACCGACGAATACCTGTGAGCGAGTTAGCCCGCTTCATGAAAGTGCATAATATGCCCGCGACGAGACTTCCTGTTAGCAAAATCCGGGTTCTCATAGTGGACAGCAACAGGGATGCAGCCTCAGCTTTGGCAGATACTTTGCGAACCAAGGCCGATTACGAAGTGCAAACCGCCCGGAATAATTTTGAGACTGGCATAATCGCCCAGAAATTTGCTCCACACGTTTTATTGATAAACCTTTTAGCTGAAGACATAGACGCAACGGAGGTCTGCAAAAGCATCCGCAGCAATGAGGATTTGCAAACTATCAAGGTCATAGCCCTTGCAAAACAGTTAAGTGATTCTGAGTCCGCTGCCTTACTACAAAAAGGTTTTGACGGCTGCATATCCAACCATGCCGATGTCATTAAGGTGGTGGAGGAAATTGAAGAAACAACCGCGATTATCTATTAGGGTCACCCTTTTGCAATCTCCTTACAGCTCCACAAATGGGCACTCTTAGCAAATCGCAGTTTTATTCTCAAACGTGAACCAATAAAAAAGGCCAGCTTTAATCATCTGGCCTTTTTTGTGCAACAGCTATCTTTAGTCGTAATCTTTAAATGCCATCCTATGGCGTTACCGATGGTTCATACCCCAATTTCCCCCACACGAGCTTCTGCACCATGTATAAATCCCTCTTGCCATCAGGGGTTTCAGGCTCAATGTCGTTTTCGTGCTCCTTGTCTTGCCTCCTGCCAATCTTCACCGTCTCCTGGCCTTTCCACTTCAGGTGCTCGCCATGTCCATCTGCAAAACCATAGGTCGTTCCGTCACTATGCCGTACCATAGGGGCGTCCCACCACGTATCCTTCGGATTATCGTAATAAACAGCGTAACTGTCCGGGGTCACAAACCCTTCATCAACAAAGACGATTCTCTCCTGCGGCCTGCGAATCTGTGTCCTAACTTTAAATATCCGTTTTTTAGATGCATCATTTCTGCCACCACCAAAACCGTTCATAGAATCAACTATAGCATACGTCAGCATCTCTCCCCGATAGCCGGCTGGGCACCTGTAAAGTTTGAGGTTGTTAATATATGGCCATAATGCTCCTTCTTTGATTGCGCTTATTTGTTCTCCTTGCGACAATTGCTCCCCGGTTTCATAATTATTGTGCCAACACCTGCCTACCCAAGGAAGCTCGTTTGCATTAAAACCTGTAGTCGGCGCAACAGCGTGACCAGGGGGGCCTCCAGCGGCTCCGTTAACAATCTTATCCTTGTTAGCATCTGCATACACAGTCCACGCAAGCACCAACTGCTTCAGGTTGTTAAGACAAGCCGCACGTTTACCTTGCTCCTGGGCACTCTGCAGCACAGGTATCAATATCGCCATCAACAACGCAATGATGGCAATCACAACCAGAAGTTCTATTAACGTAAATCCTCTCCGTCTGCGTGTAATGATATTCTTACCTTCCGCTTCTAAAATAAATTTTTCAAAAATCATTACTTGAATTCGCCTATTTTAACACAATCTCAAATTATACCACACAATCCTTGTTATATCAAGCAACAAAAAAACAAATTTTTATCCCGCTAAAATAACACTATTCTGCCTTTTTTTGCAACATCCGAGCCTGCAATTTTATTAACTCCTCGGCACTGACTGTTTTTTCACGCAAATCACCAAAGACTACTCTATACTTACCATCGGAAAGCTTCCATTGTATCAGCACCGCATTATCATCTTTAGGGTCAATGCTATCTCCATAATACACGATGTCTTTGACCCTTTTAGCGAGATACTCGTATCTTGACTTAGCTGTCAACACATTGCTCCTGTCGGCGTCGATGCCCTCCAAACAATATTTTATTAATAGCTTGCTGTCCTGATATATACTATCACCTTCCAGACTTCGACTTCCAAAAAAGCTCGCACATAAAATCATCGTTACAATTATCGCTGCTGCTGCGGTTAATTTGTTTATCCTTAAATCTATAATAATATTGACGGTATCCATCCCACCTCTATGTGGTGAAAGCTGCGGCGGGATTTGATGCTTTATATCCTCAGCAAGATGAGGGTGAACCGGCTCTGTTGTTGCATCTGCCAATTCATTCAATAATTTTTCCAGTTTTTCTTCTCTCACAATAGCTCCCCATCTTCAGAGCTAATCTGGCTTCTTAAAATTTTTAATGCTCTGTTCAACCTGCTTTTGAAAGTGCCTTGCCTTACGTCCGCAGCTTTGGCAGCCTCTGCAATAGTCAAGTGCTGCATATAGTGCAAAACAACTGCTTGCCTCAATTTTACCGGCAGTTTTATAACGGCATTTTTCAGTCGGCCAAGCTGCTCCAAATGGCCGGTTTTATCACACCCAGACTCACTGCCGTCCGGCACATCAATCCCCCCAACACTAACTGCTTTGCTGTCCTTGTGCCTTCGCCAGTATAGCCTTGAAACATTACCTGCAATTCGATATATCCAGCCATTTAACGCTTTTTCACTTCTCAACTGCCCTATATGTTGCCAAGCCGCCAGAAAGCTTTCCTGGGTCAGTTCTTCACTGACCTGGCAGCTATGGCCGAGCCTTCTCATAAAAACATAAATCTGCTTATAGTATATATCAACAAGCTCGGCTGCGGCAGCACGATTTCCCGCTCTTAACCGAGCAACAAGGGAATCCCGCCTTTGCTCCGAATACTCCATATTGGCCCGAAGGTATCGCTGCCACCTATAAGATGCGCAAAACCAGTATTCTGTTCCGTAAATTCTGTATTTTTCCCACTATTTTCACCCAGCCCCTCCATGGGGGCGGGGTTCAGCCTACTTTGCCAAAAAAAGCATTATACCCTAAATCTGATTTTTCTGCAATATCAGAGTATACACAGCTTAAAGCACCATACAGATTATGCTGGAATTAGCTGGCCGAAGAAAATATGCAGATAACCACCCAGAATATTTATTCGACTTGCTCTTTTTTGCTCAACGCCGCCCCTCGGAGGGGCGGGGTCAAGATAGCAAACACAAGGACCACCAAAAGGACCACCGCCGATATATGTTTAACGACTTCGGGCAGCATCCAACCAGGCCGGGTAACTATTTCGAAGTCAACGCCGGCAGCGATATAATCCAACAGAATGCCACTTAAGAGAGCACATCCTGCGACGGTAGCCAGATAGGTAATCGCAGTTGCTCTGCCTAAAACTTTCCAAATGGTTACAAAAGACGCCGCATTGGTGGCCGGGCCTGTCATAAGAAAGACCAGTGCCGCGCCCGGGGTCAAACCTTTCAAGATGAGAGCCGCCGCCACGGGCACTGAGGCGGTCGCACAGACATAAACCGGTATTCCCAAAAACATCATCACCACCATTGCGAAAATACCGGTTCCGAGTTTTTCCGCGAAGTAACCCTCCGGCACTAATGCAGAGATAAAAGCAGCGACAATCAGGCCCACAAGCATTGCCCTGCCAATATCTCGCGGCAGTGTAACAAAACCGTATTTTAATCCTCTGGCGATTTTTTTGTTCCCAGCGCCGCCGCAGCACTCATCCGTGCATTTAGCAGGAGCAGGCTGACCGTCCCGCGGGCTTCGACTGAACACATCGACCAGGCTGCCGCCGACAATACCGGTTACAAAGGCCGCCACCGGCCGGAAAATGGCAAAGACAAGACCAAGAAGGCTCAAGGTTACGAAGATACTATCAACGCCCGTCTGGGGTGTTGATAACAAAAATGAGATGGTCGAACCTTTGCTCGCGCCGTGCTTGTGCAGGGACATCGACACCGGAATCACGCCGCACGAGCATAACGGCAGCGGAACACCGAAAATCGATGCTTTTAGCAAAGGCCATATTCCCTTACCGCCGAGATGCCTTTCCACAAGTCGCTGTGATATAAGCACCGACAGAATTCCCGCCACTAAAAAGCCGAACAATAAATAGGGCGACATCTCAGCTACCGTGGCCCAGAAATCCACGATTATCGACTTAACGAAATCAGCCATTGCGCATCTCCGTTTTTAAATCAGGCACTAACTTTTTATACGCCTCAGGCGTATTTTTTGTTTCGGTCTTAGCCACATTGCCCCGTAAATCAACCGTAATATCCTTAAAAGTAGTCTTCACACACAAACTGCACCCACTGCATTTTTCTTCATTGATTTTTACTATGTTTCGCAAAACCATCTTGAAACCATTTTCCTGCTTAATTTATTTGAGCATCAGAGCCAAATCTTCCTCGACATTTCTAACGGGGCTGATATTGAATTTCTCAACCAGTATATTCAATACGTTTGGACTGAGAAACGCCGGCAGGCTCGGCCCAAGCTTTATGTTCTTTATTCCAAGATGCAGCAGCGTCAGCAGAATCGCCACTGCTTTCTGCTCATACCATGATACCACAAGCGAAAGAGGCAGGTCATTAACACCGCATTTGAATGCCTCAGCAAGTGCCAGTGCGATTTTAATCACTCCATAGCAGTCATTACACTGGCCGGTGTCAATCAAACGGGGGATACCGTCGATGTCGCCATAGCCGCGGTCATTTAATCGGTACTTTCCGCAGGCGGCTGTCAGTATCACACAGTCACCCGGCACCTTCTCAGCAAATTCAGTATAGTAATTTCGCCCAGGCTTGGCGCCGTCGCAGCCGCCAATAAAGAAGAAGTGTCGAATCTTACCCGCCTTTACCGCCTCGACAATCCTGTCAGCCAAACTAAGTACAGCCGTATAGTGAAAGCCGGTGCTGAGTGTTGGGTTCCCGCCTTGCGGGGTCCCTCCTTGGGGATTTTCCGGCAGCTTTGGCTGCGACAAGGCCTTGTCAATTACTTCGCTGAAATCCCTATTCTCGATGTGTTTAACCCCAGAAACACCAGCTATACCGCACGTAAACATCCGGTCTTTATAGCTATCTTTCGGAATCATAACACAGTTGGTTGTTACTAAAATTGCACCGCTGAAGTTATCAAACTCTTTCTTCTGATTCTGCCATGCGGTGCCATAGTTACCTATAAGGTGTCTAAACTTCCTCAGTTCCGGATAGCCATGAGCAGGGAGCATCTCGCCGTGAGTATAAACGTTAATCCCCTTACCTTCGGTTTGCTTCAACAGTTCATAAAGGTCCAGCAAATCGTGGCCGGTAACGACAATCCCTGCCCCGGCTTTCGTGCCTCTTGCGACAGTCGCCGGTGCAGGATTGCCAAATCTCGATGTATGGGCATTATTGAGCATCTCCATAACGCGAAGATTCATTTCGCCGGCTTTGAGCACCAGTTCAAGGTAGCGGTCCAAGTCAAAGTCCACGTTCGTCAATGTTGCGAACATCGCCTCGTGCATAAAGGCATCGACCTGCTCATCTTTCTGACCAAGCTCGCGAGCGTGATACGCATAAGCAGCTATACCCTTTAGCCCAAATATAAGCGTATCCTGCAGAGACTGAATGTCCTCGTCCTTGCCGCAAACGCCGACTTTCGTACATCCCGTCCCGCCTGCTGTTTGTTCACACTGATAGCAAAACATAAATTTCCTTTCATTTTTTAATTGGTTTTTTGCTGCTTTTTGTCCTTTTCCGTCTCTCGTCTATCAGCTTACTATGTATAACTCTTAAATTCTCTACACCAGAGACTTCCAGACATTGCTTGGCGTATTGACACCATTGGGCACAGCCGAGGTCTATCCTGGGATTAATCACCATCTGTCCACACCTGCGACATTTCAGTTTTGGCTCATCCTTGAAAAACTCAACACTTCTCCCACAGCCGGGACACCTCACCTCAAAAATATCTTCCGGCTTCCAAAATCTCTGGTCTTGTCCTGGACATCTGACCATAAGCTATCCTCATTTACTTCCGTTTTCTCCATTCAGAATCTTTATTTATCTGCTTTTACTTTACTTCGGCTCTGCAGTATTTCCTCGAGGGTAATTCCGCCAAGATAACCATCCATATACAGTTGAAGACAAGTCAGCTTTGTATTTACCTCGCATTCGGGCTCAAATTCACATCCCCTTGCGGCTCTGGATTTCACTTTCGAACGACCGCTCTCTAACAGTTGTTCAAACGCAATACTGCTTAAAAACCGTTCAAGATACTCCTGCAACCGTCCTTTTTCAACTCTCTATCGCGATG
>Ga0315541_1004366_pt1 | contig 10386 bp, 8 predicted proteins | sample SalMarSW160190MG_FD_203095 | JGI IMG/M metagenome (GOLD analysis project Ga0315541, IMG submission 203095) | Salt marsh sediment microbial communities from the Plum Island Ecosystem LTER, Massachusetts, United States - Salt Marsh Sediment SW1601-190 ...
TTTGAATTTTGGATGGCAGAATATACTTAATTCGCTGCTTACTCGTTCAAAATTCATAACACTGAATAGGCCTTAAGAAATCAAGGAATCGTATTCCCATAGCCCATCCACTATATTCTCCTCCGTTCCGCGAGGCAAATTAAAATAAAGAAAAGATAAAACGCACTGTCCTATCCATTAAAATCCGCGATAATCGCAATGGAACGCGGGATGGCTGTTGGTTTTGATTTCGATTGACACGGACGCTATTTTCCTATATGCTCCCCGAGCAAAAAGTAATATTCGCTTATGGCCATGCCACGTCGCTCTCGAGCGACCGTGGCCTGCCGCGTCGTTCACGAATGACTGTGGCCTGCCGCGTCGTTCACAAACGACCGCGGCCTGCCGCGTTGTTCGTGAACGACCGCGGCCCGTTCGTCTAATGGTTAGGACATCAGGTTCTCATCCTGAAAATAGGGGTTCGATTCCCCTACGGGCTACCATCGCGTTAAACGCGACCACATCGCGTTAAACGCGATACCAGATTGAAAAAGTGCGACGTAATCGCGTTAAACGCGATAAACGTCGCGACAAAAACACATGGTTAGCGCCATGTGTTTTTTGTGGTCATTGTGGATAACTCACAAACATATAGCTTCATTTAGGCACGGACGCTCGTTGTTGACGCAACATGCAAAATCAAATACTAAATATAATATATGTATTGCACGTATGTTCTTCTTAGTCTAAGAGATCGAAAATTATATATCGGGCAGACGAATAATCTTCGCCGCCGGTTCCTTGAGCATTGTAACGGCGCCGTTACAAGCACGTGCCGCAGGAGGCCGCTTAAACTGATCTTCGCAGAAGCATTTTTAACTCGTGCGGAAGCCGAACGTCGGGAAACATGGCTTAAAAGTGGAGCGGGAAGAATAGAACTTAAAAAGATTCTCCACCTTACACTGAAACGATTCAAATATGCGTATTCGTGAGTACCACGCACCTCACTGCCTCTGCCATTCATCGCTCATGCGCACCAGAAGGAAAGGCGCCTCGAGCGGCTCCGCCATGAGCTCGCGCACGATTTTTTCCGTGCGTGATCCCTGCGATCCTTTGACCAGGAGCACGTCGCCGGTCTTCATGATTCCCTGGAGAGCCTGACCGGCTTCCTCGCTCGTATCGTATGAATGGATGCGCTCCGAATCCAGTCCCGCTTGATGCGCTTCCTCGGCGATGGTGCGCGCGAGGGCACCGCACGTAACCAAGATGTCAACGTTCGCTTCGACAACGGCGCGGCCAACGGAACGATGCGCATTTTCCGTATAGGCTCCGAGTTCTTTCATTTCACCCAGCGCGGCGATGCGTCGCTGCTCTCCATGGAGCGGAATGCGCATGACGTCATTCAGCGCGGAGATGACCGTGAGCGGCGATGCGGCATTGTACGAATCGTCAATGATCGTGGTGTACTTGATCCCCGGAATGATTCGCGTGCGCCCCGCAATGCCGTGATAATCCTTTTCGAGACGAGAGACGGCTTTTTGAATCGGGACGTCAAACCGCCGCGCCACACTCATAGCCGCGGCCATGGACCACGCCTGCGGACTGCCGATCGTCCCTTTGAGCGTGAGTGTGTGGCGCTGTTCTTCGATGCAGAGCTCGACTTTAATCCCGATGGGCGCGACGTTTCCGAATGTATCCGTCGTAACGAGCGGCTCCGTCCTCAATACCTGAACATCGCTCCCATCCGAAAATCCAAAATAGATCGTCTCGCAATCCGTCTCTTTACGCATTTTGGTTACGCGCGGATCATCGTTATTCAAAATGGCGATTCCGTTCTTCCGGAGCGACCGAATGAGCGTTGACTTCTCATGCGCAACATCTTCAATCGTTCCGAAAAACTCAGAATGCGCTTCCGCCACGGCCGTCACGACGGCCATGTCCGGCGGAGCGATACTCACGAGCCATGCGAGGTCCCCGGGATGATCCGATCCCATTTCCAGAATGAGCGTTTCCGCTCCGATCTTTCCAAATCCCCACCCGATCCAAATGGTGCGCCATAAAACCTTTATCCATTTGAGCGGATCGCGCCCCGGCGCCGGAACGTTCAGAATGGTGAACGGCAGACCGAATTCATTATTATGGTTCTTGAGAGATGATCGAACGCTTGATCCGGCCTCTCGCGCACCCATGGCAATGGCGATCGCTTCTTTCGCTGATGACTTTCCAAACGATCCCGTGATGGCGATCACTGCCGGTTTCTCGCGCCGAACGGCCCGTCGGGCGGACGCGGCCAGGATGGTAATGATGGTTCGTTTGATCATATATCGGGGCTCACAGGTATCATGAACGATTGAGGTAAAAAGCTATCGTTTACTGGTTAGCTAGTTAACGAGATAACTAGCTAACCAGTAAACTGAACGTCTATTCTTCATGAAACGGAATTCTACTCAATCTCCTGAGGCGCTTCTTCCTCCCCGGCCTCATCACGGACATCTAACTGGTCCCCCGCTTCCGTGTCAATAGATACGATGTCCGGCGCCGTTGAAAGATCCGGCGGAAGATCGGGAACGCTCTCCGTCTCCTTCGGCGCATTTCGATCACGTTCGTTCGGAATTTCCAGGTACGAAAGAACGAAGGACGCGATGTCGCTGAACAAAGGCGCCGTATTCACGCTCGACCACTTGCCGGCACGCGGCCGATCGAGCTTCACGAGCATGACGAATGCAGGATCATCCGCGGGCGCGAAACCCGCGAAGCTCGTGATCGTTGCGCCTTCCAGGTATCCGGGTCCGTGCGCGTTCGCCACCTGCGCGGTTCCGGTCTTTCCGGCCACGTAGTAGCCGGGCACGGCGGCGAGGTTCCCGTGCCCGCGCTCCACAACGGAAACGAGCATCCCGCGCATAATCTGGCTCGTCCGCATGGAGATGGGCTGGCCTACGAATGTCGGCTCCGTCTTTTCGTGGCTCCCGTCCGGACGAATGACTTCTTCAACGATAAACGGCTTCAGGAGCCTTCCGCCGTTCGCAATGGCAGCGAAGGCCGTTACGAGCTGGATCGGCGTAACGCTAATCCCCTGACCGAACGATGCCGTTGCGCCATAGACCTCCGCCTTCTTGGACAGGGAGGATATGTTCCCCCTTCCTTCGGGCGTGAGTTCAATGCCCGTCTTCTCGCCGAATCCGAATGCGTTAACGCCCTCTCGGAAAGCATTGATCCCGACTTGTCGTTGAACGAAGATCGTTCCGGTGTTCAACGATTTCTCAAGCACCTCCCGCATCGTTTGGATCCCGTGCGCCAACTCGTCCGAATTCTTAATGTCATAATCGTCGATCGTCTCTACGCCCTTATCTTCATACGTCGTTTCCGGTCCCACGCTTCCGTTTTCAATACCAATGGCCATGGTAACCGGTTTGAATACGGATCCGGGTTCGTACTGGGAAAAGGTTGCCGGATTGTTGAACACGCTGATGTTCTCAACGTCGCCGAAATGCGTCGGGTCGAAATCCGGTACGGAGCACATGGCCATGACAGCCCCGGAATTCGGATCCATGATGATAACGGTTCCGCCATCCGCGTCGAAGCGTTCCACGGCCCGCTTAAGTCGTTTGCACGTCTCAAACTGGATGGTTCGGTCAATGGTTAAAATGATATCCGATCCGTTCACGGCCTGCCGCACCTGCCCCCCTTGGAGCATGAGCCGCCGCCCGCCCGCGTCCTTCTGCGCACTGATGAAGCCCGATTTGCCCGCCAACAACTCATCATACGCGCCTTCGATCCCGTACGCCCCCTCGCCGTTGCCGATATCGTCCGTGCGCACGAACCCGATGATGTGCCCGCCGATGTCCGTTTCCGGATAGAAGCGCGACCAGCCCTTAACCAGTCCGATCCCCGGCAGATTCTTTTCCATGATCTCTTCCGCCTCATGCGTCTGCAGTCCCTTGGCGATCGGCTCATACGGGTCCTCCGGATTACTGGTCCAAACATCAACGAGTTCCGCCTCCGTGATGTCCGGCACGTACCCCTCGATCTCCCGCGCCGTTTCTCCGGGGTTCACGATGTTCTTCGGCTCGGCGTACAGAAGCCACGAATCCCTGTTCGTCGCAAGGGGGTGAAGCGTGCCGTCCGCACGATCGCGCACGAGGATCTTTCCCCGCTCCGGTACGAGCATCGTCTGCAACTCGTGCTGGTTGGACGCCAAGAGCTTATACATCGCGCCGTTCCATATTTGCAGGTAGAACAGACGGGAGACAATGAGCGCTCCCAGCATTAAAAAAATACACTCAATCCAAAAGAGACGATTGCTTCCACTGATCGCTTTTGGTTTCTTGAGTGCGGGAGCGGCGTAATGCATGTCGCGAAAAATTCGATCTTGCGGCGCGTTTATGGCGCCGTTTCGGATTCTGCATCCCGCTCGTCTTCCGCGGGCACGAGCGGAGGGAGAACGCGTTCTCCCGCAGGCGTGAACGTACCCGGTCCCGCATCATCAATGAACGGCGTCATATCCACCGCGCCTTCCGGTGCTTCAATCGCTACCGGCACGTTAAATCCGCTCATCCACACTTCAACGTTCCGTCGTCCGTACGCGTTATCGTCCTCATCAAAGAGCGGTAAGACGCCCTGGATCAACAGAAACTGTTCGGTCTCGATATCGATGATCACGCTCCAGTCTCCCTCGTTGATGCTTTTAACCGCCTGCGATGCCGAATGAATTTCCATATCCGTGGGGTCGCGCAGGAACCAGGCGGCCATGAGCGAAACGAAGCCCCGCTCGATCGAATACTCCTGAGGGTCCGGCCGGATCGTCATCACGCGCCTGCCGTTGTAGTCCTCAATAATCCCCTCTTTGGGAACCGCCCAAGCGTCCAATCCGATTTCCCGAATAGCGCTCCGAAGATCGGAGCCATCTCCGACGGCGACCCATTCCGGAGAGAGTTTCTTTTCCAGAAGGGTGTTTCGGTCAAAATCGAACCAACGATCTTCCGTGCTCGTCCCCGAGTTCTCCGCAAACCATTCTTCCGTCCCTCCACGCACATTCACAAGCTTAAACGCGGCACGATCCGCGGAAAGCGCCGTCTGTGCGATTTCCATGTCTTCGATTTTTCCGGTTTTACTATATCCGATGGTGCCCGTTGCCATGACGCGGCTCGGGTCGCTCATGTTGAGCGAGCCTGAGAAAGAGAGCCGCTTGCCCAAAATCAACCCCTGGCCCCCGGACTCTTTTAACACGTCCCACGTCGTTATCCGTACGTTCTTGATCGTCTCTACTCTTGAGAGATTTTCAAACGCGGCCTTTAAAGCCTTTTTTGGCGTCAGACGAAGAAAAAACCACCAGACTCCCGCAGCAATCAGGATCAGGGGAACGACAATCAAAAGAATGCGGCGCATGGGGATATTTTAGCAGGAAATGCTCCATTTAGGCGACCTGCGAATTCAGGTTACCATTATCGCTTACACAGCGAAGCATTGCGCATTTTGCATTTCGCATTATTCTTCACGATACGCAGGAACACTCCTGTTAGTGGAATGCGAAATTCGCAATGCGTAATGCGCAATTCACTCAACATACTTCCTCCCCTTCAGCTGATCCGGCAAGTAGTCCTGATCAACGGGTTCTTCAAAAGCGGGATTGTACTTATACCCCTTGCCATACCCCAGGTTCTTCATCAATTTCGTCGGAGCATTCCGGATGTGGAGCGGAACCGGCGCGTTCGGAAGCTCATGGACGTCTTTGGACGCTTTGTCGTACGCCACATAGAGCTTGTTGGACTTGGGAGCTTTGGAAAGGTAGATGACGCACTGCGTGAGGATGACGCTGCACTCGGGCATGCCGATGAAGTGGCAGGCCTGATATGCGGATACGGCCTGGACGAGCGCCTGCGGGTCCGCCATGCCCACGTCTTCCGATGCGAAGCGAACGAGGCGCCGCGCAATGTAGAGCGGGTTCTCCCCGCCTTCGAGCATGCGCGCCATCCAGTAGAGTGCCGCGTCCGCGTCCGAACCGCGCATGGACTTGTGGAGCGCGGAGATGATGTTGTAGTGCTCCTCGCCTTTCTTGTCGTAGAGGAAGTGCGTGCGCTGGAGCGCGGTGCGCAAATGGTCGATCGTGAGATGGATGGTTCCGTCTTTGGATTTCGGAGACGAATTGACTGCAAGTTCCAGCCCGTTCAACGACGTCCGCGCATCCCCGTCGGAAACACGCACGAGTTCATCCAAGACATCCTCCGGTAGATCGACCTTGAGGCTCCCGAGCCCGCGATCACGGTCAGCGAGCGCCCGCCGCACCACCGTGCTGATGCCGTTCTCGCCGATCTTCTTGAGGACAAAGACTTTGCATCGGGACAGGAGCGCGGAATTGACTTCGAAACTCGGGTTCTCCGTTGTCGCGCCGATCAGGATGATGATGCCGCGTTCGACGTGCGGGAGGAAGGCATCCTGCTGGGCCTTGTTGAAGCGATGGATTTCATCGATGAAGAGGACGGTGCGCTTGCCGTGATAGCCGAGGGAGGTTTCCGCGGTCTTCACCACGGCCCGAACTTCTTGGATGCCGGACGTGACGGCCGAGAGTTCCACGAAGTCCGATTTCGTCTCATTCGCGATGATCTTTGCGATCGTCGTCTTTCCCGTGCCCGGCGGACCCCAGAAAATCATGGACGGGAGACGATCGCTCTCGATGAGACGGCGGAGCGGTTTTTCCGGACCCACGAGATCATCCTGGCCTACGAGTTCATCAAAAGACTGCGGACGAATGCGATCCGCAAGCGGAGCGAATCCTTTGCGCTTTTGTTCCGCCGCAGCGTCGAAGAGAGATGGCATAAAACAAGTCGATAAGTCATCAGGTTTATAGGTATCTAAGAGCTTTTCGACCTAACGACTTTACAACATAACGACCTAATTACCTAACTAGAACAAATATAGAACAATAGCCTAAACAAAGCAATGTTTAGTAGACTTGACAAAATGCTATTTTTATGTTATAAACAGGTTATCGTACCATCAAACAACCACAAAGAATGCTAGGAGGATACCTTGAAACCACTGACGATCGTTTCGTTCAACGCGGGACTGCTCAATTTGAGCGTGTGCGGCTGGACGATTCTGGAGCCGGCAGCGCACATCGAGGAACGCCTCACCATGATCCCCAACGCGCTCAAGAGTCTTGACGCCGACATTATTCTTCTTCAGGAAGTCTATAAAAAAAACCACGGCGAACGGATTCAGCGCGAGTTGGGTCTCCCCTACGCCATAGGGACGCGCGATCACTTCCCCATGAGGAGCGGACTCCTGTTCCTGTCCAAACATCCCATCACGGAAGGAGGGTTCACCCCCTTCAAGACCAGGCTGATCGAAGATCGGGTCGCGGACAAGGGAATGATCACGGCGCGAATCAAGACTCCCATTGGAGATGTCGCAATCGCGAACGTTCACCCCACGGCCGGAGGACTCCATCCGGAGGCCCCGAAGGCCGAACGCGTCCGAAGCAACCAGCTCAAACAGGCAACGGATGAGCTTGAACGGCCCGGCACGGAGTATTCCATCCGCGTTTTGGGCGGCGACTTCAACGCGGGACCCGAAGCGTCCAAGGGGAACTTCCGGGAACTTCTGGAAAAAGGGTATCGCGACAGCTTCCGCAATCAAGAATCGCAGCGCTTCTCGTGGGATCCGAGCAACCCTCTGAATGCGAACGGTCCGCACGCGCACTGCCCGCCGCAGCGATGCGATCATATCCTCGTTCGTGACGCCATTGTCCGGGCGGAATCCAAGATCGTCCTCACGGACCCGATCGTGCCTGTTCCATCCGGAACGTGCACCCTCTCGGACCACTACGGTGTCCTCGCGACGATCTACGCAACCTGAAACCGCAGCCTCTCACAAGCCTCACGCCCGACCAGTCAATTGACAGGTCGGGCGTTTCGTTTCCCCGGATATCCGTAAAGCTTGATCCTTTACCCGTTTTATGGTTTCATACGGCTTCCCGAAAGGAGAAAACCCATGGGAGACATCTGGCTGTGCGCGGGAAGGAAACGCACCGGGATTAAGCCCGGTTTCATCCTGACCATCTCCTCGGAGAATAAATTGTCCGTGTGGGACGAGGAAGGGAAACCCGTACATTTCATGGACTTCGAGCAGGGAGATAAACGCCTTGTTGAACTTCCCCTGGATCGCTACACGGGCGGAGGATATGGAGACGAAATGCTCCTGGACCTCATCGCCGCCATGACGTCCGCCGGAGAGAACCTTCGCATCCGCGCGGGAAAAGGCGAATCCGGCATCCGTCCGGATTTCATCATGAGCATCGCATACGACGAAAACCTGTTTGCCATCTGGGATGATAGAGGAAATCTCGTGCATTTTACGGACGTGAAACGCACTGAGAAATATGATGCGCTGCCTCTGAGCTTCTACACGGGCGGCGGCCATCCCGGCATACTGTTTCTTAAGCTCCTCGCGACAATGGCGGGCTTTGACCTGAACTACGTTGGATTTTCAGAAACGAAGATCCGTTGCCGCTGTGAAGTCCCGGATTTGGGCCTCTATCGCGTAACGGACCCGAACCGTCTCTCGCACATCTACACGCTCGGCAGAAACGCAAAGTATCCCTACGCCCGGCCTGTCAATCGATAGGCCGGGCGTTTTGTTTTTTTTAGCAGATGGGATATTGGCGGCTGGCGTATGGCGACTGGCCGCGTTAGCCAGCTGCCAATAGCCAATAGCAAAAAAGCAGCCCCTTCGGCCACTCGCCACGCACCCTATTTCCCGTACCGCCTCTTCCTCACGGCGTACGCTTCGATCGCCTTATCAAGCTCCCCTTCGTCAAAATCCGGCCAGTGCTTTTGGCACCAGTAGAATTCGCTGTATGCGGACTGCCACAACAGGAACCCGGACAGGCGCTCCTCCCCGCTCGTTCGGACGATGAGCTCCGGGTCCGGCATGTCCGGCCAGTACATGCGCGCCTGGATCGCGGCTTCGTCGACATCTTCCGCAGCAACGCCGTCTTTTACGACTTGTTTGCACGCATCGATGATTTCCATGCGTCCGCCGTAGTTCACACAGAGGTTGAGCGTAACCGCCGTGTTTGATGCGGTTTCCCGTTCCGCGTCTTCGATGGCGCGGAGCACGGACGGACGGAGCCCCTCGCGGCGGCCGAGTACGCGGATGCGCGCTTTCTTTTCCATGAAGAACGTGAGCTCGTCCCGAAGACCCTTTTCCAACAAATCCATGAGGTAGCCGACTTCGTCCTCGGCCCGCTTCCAGTTCTCCGTTGAAAACGCAAAAACCGTGAGGATCTCGATCCCACGGTCCATACACGCATTCCCGATACGCTTGAGTGTTTCGTACCCCGCCCGATGTCCCTTGATGCTCGGGAGTCCCCTATCCTTCGCCCAACGGCGATTGCCGTCCATGATAATGGCAAGGTGTTTGACTGCTGATTCAGGCATAGCGAATGACGGTGAGTATAGGCTTTTGAGGCTTAATGGTCAATATTTCTACTGGCGGCTGGCCGGGAGGATAAGGACATCTCAGCCAAATACCAAATACCTTATTCGACAACACCTCTTCCATCGAAGGGGTGTGATTAAAAACAATGATAGCACAGACCCATGCAAAAGCGCACCGTTTGAGCGGTGCGCTTGGCAGTTTAGAAGTATGGGATGAAAAATCAGTCGTCATCTTCAACGGGAACAAAGAGCTCCTCGCACTCCTTGATCGGAATGACGGCTTCGGATTCGTACGTCCCGAATGACAAGGAGAGTACCAGATCCCCATCACGTGTCAGCTCAACTCGAAGCGTTGCTGTTTTTGCGGCGACAATGGAGAACAGGCGCCAAATAGCATCTTCGAAGTCAACCTCTCGACTTGTCATGGATTCAGCGATCGCCTGTACATTAATCGTTGCACTTGGAAGCTGTTTTACGCTAAAACAGTCATCCATCTCAACACTCCTTGAAGTTGATATAAGACCCGTGCGTCGATCTAAAAAAACCAATTTGACGATGAGCGCGTCCGGATCGAAATCTTCTTCAACGTCGTCCGATCCCGCGCTTACTTTGTGAGGCGTTAGCGAAATATCCAGATGTATTGCCGAAGCGCGCTGCATTCGCGTCAACGACTTGCACAGCACGTTCCGCAACTCGGTTTCCGTTGCATATAGTGAGGTAATCCTCTTGGCTCTGGGCATCTCTGCCTCCTCGTTTGAGGGTTAAAGGTACTCCGGTACTTCGTGAAAAAATGAAAATGTACGGTACGTGTTTTTATCATAAAACAACCAATACGTCAAGAGAGCTGGCGGCTGGCGGCTGGCGGCTGGCGGCTGGCGGCTGGCCTGGATGGTATGGACATCTCAGCCAAATGCTAAATGCCAAACGCCAAATGCCTATGTGCAGCTCGTAGCTCGTGGAAATGATCGCC
>Ga0315541_1004370_pt1 | contig 10377 bp, 8 predicted proteins | sample SalMarSW160190MG_FD_203095 | JGI IMG/M metagenome (GOLD analysis project Ga0315541, IMG submission 203095) | Salt marsh sediment microbial communities from the Plum Island Ecosystem LTER, Massachusetts, United States - Salt Marsh Sediment SW1601-190 ...
TTTACGAATATAAGAAGGTTATTTAACAAAAGGTCAATATTTTTAGGAGATAGGGAACATTTTTATGATAAAATGATAAATAAAGGATTTTCAACAAGAAAAACAATTTTAATTTCATATTTTTTTCAATCAATATTAGTTTTATCAGGGTTATTAATTTATCTTTATGTATAAAATTCCTTTAGCTCAACCAGACATTACAGACTTGGAAAGGAAAGCAGTTCTTGAAGTTTTAAAAACTCCTTATTTGAGTTTAGGGTCTAAAGTTAAGGAGTTTGAAAAAGAAATTGCAAGATATACTGGGGTCAAATATGCTGTGGCAGTAAATAGCGGTACAGCTGCTTTGCATTTGATAATTAGGGCTTTAGATATTAAAGATAATGACGAAGTAATTACAACTCCTTTTTCCTTTATCTCATCCTCAAATTGTATTCTATATGAAAGAGCTAAGCCGGTGTTTGTCGATATTAAGAGGGACGCTCTTAACATCGATCCTGAGCTTGTCGAAGGATCGATAACCACTCAAACTAAAGCAATTTTAGCTGTAGATGTTTTTGCATATCCAGCTGATTGGGACAAACTTGAAAAAATTGCTAAAAAACATAACCTTTATTTAATTGAAGATTCAGCTGAAGCATTAGGTTCAGAATACTTGCCCCCACACCAAAATTTTGGTGGTGGGGGTAAAGGCAAAAAATGCGGCAGTTTTGGAAATGCGGCAATTTTTAGTTTTTTTCCTAATAAACAAATTACCACTGCTGGCGAGGGCGGAGTAGTTTTAACCGATAATAAAGAGATTTCTGATTTTTGTTATTCAGTAAGAAATCAGGGAAGAAGGCAGGATAATAATAAATGGCTTGAGCATATTCGTTTGGGTTATAATTACAGAATGCCGGAAGTTTGCGCAGCAATGGGCATTGTCCAATTGCAGAGAATAGAAGAGGTTTTGAAAAAGAGGGCCAAGGTTGCTTCTTTATATAATGAAAAATTAAAAGATTTTGAAGAAATTGAGCTTCCTAATAATATGAGCAGTTGGTTTGTTTATGTTATTAGATTGAATGAGAAATACGAGCAAGAAGATAGAGATAGAATAATTAGAGAAATGAGGGAGAGGGGGATTGAGTGCTCAAATTATTTTTATCCTATTCATCTTCAACCATATTACAAAAAAAGGTTTGGGTTTAAGCAGGGTGATTTTCCAAATTGTGAATATGTTTCTGAAAGAACTATTGCTTTGCCTTTTTATAATAATTTGCAGGAAGAACAAATTGATTATATAGTTGAAACACTTAAAAAAATAATAAAACAATGAAAAAGCAAACACTTATTTTTTTAATTGCCGATATTTTATTAATCAGCTTGGCTGTTTTATTGGCTTTTCTTTTGCGATTTGATGGAATAATTCCTGCTCAATATTTAGACCAGGGAACTTTGCAAACAATGATTTTCTTGGCTTTGCTTTTTTGCTTGCCGATTTTTTATTATTTCGGTCTCTATTCTTTTTCCTGGTCTTATGTGAGCGCCGATGAACTTATTTCTTTGGCTAAAGCTGTTATATTAAGTTTTGGTTTTTTTACTGTTTCATTTTTTATTTTAAAAAACTTTCAAAGCTCCCCTAGATCTACTCTTTTTATCAGTTATTTCCTTATTTTTATATTCTGCGGAGGAATCCGTTTTGCCAAAAGAGTATATTTACAAACTTCTAATAAAAGAAAAACGAAACAAGAGAAAGAAAAAACTCTGATTGTAGGAGCTGGTGATGCTGGTGAACAGATTTTAAGGAGTATTTTGACTTCAAGCGGTTCTTACTTGCTTTTGGGTTTTGTTGATGATAATTCTGCGAAACAGGGAGCAATTATTCATGGATTAAAAGTTTTAGGCAGAATTAGCGATATTCCTAAAATAGTTAAAGAAAAACAAATAGAACAAATGATTATTGCTTTGCCTTCAGTTGGTTCCCAAACTATTAAAAACGCTGTTTTAATGGGAAGAAAAGCAGGCCTTAGGAAAATTAAAATTGTTCCTCCTTTAGCAGAGATTATTAACGGTCAAGTTTCTATTAGACATCTTAGAGAAATTCAACTTGAAGATTTATTGGGAAGAGAACAAGTTATCTTGGATATGCAGCCGCTTCAAAACTTTATTAATGACAAAGTAGTTCTAATAACCGGAGCCGCTGGTTCTATCGGCTCTGAATTATCAAGGCAAGTAGCTAAATTTAGACCTTCTCTGCTTTTGTTATTAGACCAAGATGAAACCGGCATATTCAATATTTCAAAGAAGCTAAGTTCCATTCAAGAGCTTAATTTCTTGCCAATTAAATCTTTGATAACTGATATTAGAGATGAAGAAAAAATAAATCATATTTTTGAACAATTCAAGCCAAACATAGTTTTCCACGCTGCTGCTTACAAGCACGTTCCTTTAATGGAAAGGCAGGCAGATGAAGCAGTGAAGAATAATATCTTTGGCACAAAAATTGTTGCTGAAGCAGCCTTAAAATATGGGATAGAGAAATTTGTTTTTATTTCTACTGACAAATCAATTAATCCAACGTCTATAATGGGGGCAACAAAAAGAGTAGGAGAGATGATTTGTCAATTATTAAACCAAAAAAACAATACAAAGTTTATTTCAGTTCGTTTTGGCAATGTTTTAGACAGCAGGGGAAGTGTAATTCCAATTTTTAAGGAACAGATAAAAAAAGGAGGGCCAATTGAGGTTACTCATTCTGAAATGAAAAGATATATAATGGTTAATTCAGAGGCAGTGCTTTTGGTAATGCAGGCAGGTTCAATTGGCAAAGGCGGAGAAGTTTTTGTCTTAGATATGGGAAAACCTATAAGCATTCTGGATTTGGCAAAAGAATTAATTCGGCTTTCTGGATTTGAACCAGATAAGGATATTCCTATTGTTTTTACAGAGCCAAGGCCTGGCGAAAAGTTTTTTGAAGAAATTTTAACAGCTGAAGAAGGAACCATAGCTACTCAAAATAAAAATATTTTTATGGCTCGGCTTTCAAAAGTTAATGAGATAGAATTAGATGAACAATTAGAAAAATTAAAAATATTTGCGCGTCAAAACAATCAAGAAGAAATAATTAACATTTTAAAAAAACTTGTGCCATCATATAATAAATGATAGAATAAAGAAATATGAACCCCCACACCAAACAAACCCTCACACCAAAATTTGGTAGTGAAGGACAAACACATACTTCGTATTTTAGTGTCAAAGGCACTAGTGTTTGTTATGGTGTGGGGGTGAAGAAATTTGTTTTCATCATTAGTTTAATTTTACTCTTAGGCATAGCAGTTAGTGTAAGCGCTGATACTGTTGGGGAAAAACAGGTTTTTTATGTTGACCCGTCTTATGATTTGTCAGAAAGACAAGAATTAACAGCTATTTTAGTAAAAAAAACCTCCAAACTTTATTTTTATGTTGATGAAAAATGGTGGAACTTTACGCCTCAAAACGAAATTTATCAGGCCTTAAGCAGTTTAGGACAGGAATTTGATAATAAGATTTACCCCATTCTTACTTCTACTTTTGGTCCAGAATGGAATCCAGGAATTGACAAGGATTCTCAAATAACTATTTTAATTCATCCAATGAAAGAAAGCGCTGGTGGATATTTTCGTTCTAATGATGAATATTCTAAACTTCAGATTTTTGACTCTAATGAAAGAGAAATGATTTATCTTAATGCAGAACACATCAGAAGTCCTTTGGCTAAAAGCTTTTTAGCCCATGAATTTACTCATTTAATTACTTTTCATCAAAAAGAAAATACCTACGGCGTTATCGAGGAAATTTGGCTTAATGAAGCCAGGGCAGAATATGCCCCCACTTTAATTGGTTATGATGATTATAAAGAAAGTAATTTAGAAAGAAGGATTCAAATTTTTTCTGATAATCCTTCTGATTCAATAATTGATTGGCAAAACACAAAATATGATTATGGAGCTATAAGTCTTTTTATTCAATATTTAGTTGACCATTATGGGATTGAGATTTTAATTGATTCTTTGCATTCTCCAGAAACTGGCATTAAAAGCATAAATTATGCTTTGGAAAAAAATGGTTTTGAGGAAAACTTTTCTCAGATTTTTTTGGATTGGGTAATTGCTGTTTTAGTTAATGACTGTAACTATGGCAGCAAATATTGTTACAAGAGCCCTAATCTTAAGAATTTTCATGTTACATCCAAAATTAACTTTCTGCCTTTAACAGGAGAAAGCATGTTAACTATTGGAGATGTAACAAAGAATTGGAAAGGTAATTGGTATAAGATTATTGGAGGCAGCGGAAATTTAAAATTAGAATTTATCAGTAATTCCGCTGAATTTTTTGAAGTTCCTTATATTATTAAGAATCGGAGCGGGAACTATATTATTGATTTCCTTAAAATACATGGTTCGCAGGGAGAAATTTATATTAAGGATTTTGGAACAGAAATTATCTCTCTTTTTATTATTCCAGTAGTAAATAAATTAGATAGCGATTCTTTTTATTCTTTTTCCTGGTCTGTTTCAATTGAAAGACCTGAAGAAGAAGATAATCTAATTAATAATTTGTTAGCCAGGATTGAGTTTTTGAAAGCTGAAATCGCTAAAATAAGGGTAAAGATAATTGCTATTTTAAATAAAGAAGATAAAAAGCCATTGCCAGAACCAGCATCATGTAGTTTTAACACCAACTTATATTATGGATTGAACAGCGAAGATGTTAAATGCCTTCAGAACTTCTTAAAATCACAAGGCCCGGATATTTATCCCGAAGGTCTGGTTACTGGAAACTTTCTTTCTCTTACCAAATCAGCTGTAATTCGTTTTCAGGAGAAATATGCTCAGGATATTTTAATTCCACTGGACTTGACAAATGGCACTGGCTTTGTCGGACTCAAAACTCGAGCCAAAATCAATCAACTCTTGACAAAATAGATTGAATTTGCTAATATTAAAACAGTGGGTGTTCCGTTTAACGGAATCCCATCTGAGTCGGTAAAAGCCCCTGTTTTACAGGGACTTTTGCTTGCCCTCACACCAAATTCATTTGGTAGTGATGGGCTTTTTTTTATTGATTTATTTTTTAAAATGATTTAAAATATAATTGAGTCGGGAGGCTGCCACCCACTAAAGACTTAGTATTGGGGTTAACGCTCCCGGCTTTTTAAAAATGGATATAAAAGAAAATATTTCATTAGCAAAACACACTACTTTTAAAATTGGCGGACCTGCCAGATATTTTTGTATTGCTAAAAGCAAACAGGATTTAATCAAAGCAGTCAAAAAAGCAAAAGAGTTTAATCTGCCCTTTTTTATTTTAGGAGGAGGAAGCAATGTTTTAGCTCTTGACGAAGGTTTTAGTGGTTTAGTTATTAAAATTAAAAATTCTAAATTAAAAATTAAAAATTGTAATCTTCATGCTGAAGCAGGAATGAAATTAGAGGATTTAGTAAAGTTATCTGCAAGAGCGTCGTTAACTGACCTAGAGTGGGCAGCTGGAATTCCAGGCACAGTTGGCGGAGCTGTTTATGGCAATGCTCAGGCATTTGATATAAAAATGTCTGATATTATAAAAAGTGTAAAAGTTTTAAATGTTAAAACTTTAAAGATTAAAAATTTATCAAAAAAGCAATGTCAATTTTCAGCTAAAAATAGTATTTTCAAAAAAAACAAAAACTTAATAATTCTTTCTGTTGTATTGAAAATAAAAAAGGGAAATAAAGAAAGAATTCAAAAAGAAATTAAAGAACATTTGAATCTTAGAAAACAAAGACATCCTTTGAATTATCCTTCAGCTGGTTCTATTTTTGTTAATAAAACAGGAGGAGCTTCTTCATCTTATTTGATTGAGAAAACCGGGCTAAAAGGAACAAAAAAAGGAGGAGTTAAAGTATCTGAAAAACATGCTGGTTTTATTGTTAACACTGGCAGTGCTAAAGCTCAAGATATTTTGGACTTAATAAAACTAATCAAACAAAAAGTAAAAGCCAAATTCGGAATAACTTTGAAAGAAGAGATTCAAATAATTAACACTTGACACGCTTTTTAAAAGTGCGAAAATAAAGTAATATAGTTTTTAATTTTTTTTCGCAAATAGGGTCGACTATTTGAATGAAATTTTTAAAAATGATTTGCTCAATAAAATTTTTATTGAGTTTAATCTAAATAAATGCCTAAGAAAAAAAAAGCAAAGAAGAAGAAAAAGAAGTAAGGAAATTCTTCTTACCCCGCCTTCTAATTATGGCGGGGTTTTGTTTTTGCGAGAAATGGGTATAATTAAACTATGCAAAAACTTTATTGTTATGTTGATGAAACAGGGCAAGATACTGAAGGAAAGTTATTTTTGGTTTCGGTAGTAATAACCGAAAAAGAACAACAAGAATTACGAAAGAAATTGGAAACAATAGAAAAAAAGACTAAAAAGAGATTTAGCAAATGGATTAACAGCAAAAAAGATATAAAACAAAAGTATCTTCAGAACATTATTGAGAGTAATTTTTTTAGAAATAAAATATTCTTTGCAAAATACACCCAAACTAAAAATTATACAGAAGCTACCATTGTGGCTATTGCCAAGGCCATTTCAAAACAAGCCCCAAAAGAATACGAAGTAAATATTTACATTGATGGTTTATCAAGAACTGAAAGGAGAAAATTTGCCTCGGGATTACGAAAATTAAGAATTAAAGTAAGAAAAGTAAGAGGAGCTAGAGATCAAAGTGAGATTTTTATTAGATTAGCTGATGCTATCGCGGGTTTTGTAAGAGATTATTTAGAAGGAGAAAAATACGCTCAAGATTTTTATCAGAGGGCAATTCAAAGAGGAGTTATTCAAGAAGTTAAATAAAAAACCCACATCCCAAAAGGGAGAGGTGGGAACAGCCTATTTCCAATAAATTAGAACACCCACCCATACGGGCAGTATTCGGCTACTATTTATTTTATTATAGCAAACCAAGAAACCCTGTCAAGGGTTGACAAATTATATCAGTATGATATAATGTAGGTAGAAAATAAATAGCACATTTCATCTAAAAAACCAAGAAAGGAAAGTGTAAAGATGAGATCAAAAGATATTAAAAATCCCAGAGATTTTTGCGAAAGGGTTTTTATAGGAAGTCCTAATGGGATAGAAATTATCTCTGAGGAAGAACATGAGCGTAGGTTGAACAGGGATGCAATGGAGAGAGGCGGAACGATTAGAATAAAGAATCGGGGAAAGCCAGTTCATTCTTAAACTAAAAAGAGCTCTTTCGAGAAATGTGAGCCGTTTGATTTATACATCAGCGGCTTTTATTTTTTGGGAAAATAGGTATAATAGGAATATTATGAGCATTATCAGGAAAATTTTTGGGGATGCGAATGAGAAATATCTAAAAAAGATTGAACCACTGCTTCATAAAATAAATTCTCTTGAATCAAAATTTGAGAAGTTTTCAGATGTGCAATTAAAAGAAAAGACAAATGAGTTTAAACAAAGATTAAGAAAGGGAAAGAAATTAGATGATATTCTTCCAGAAGCGTTTGCTTTGGTTAGAGAGGCCAGCAAAAGAACTCTTAACCAGCGGCATTTTGATGTTCAGCTAATTGGAGGGATAGTTTTGCATCAAGGCAAAATTGCTGAAATGAAAACTGGCGAGGGAAAAACCCTGGCTGCTACATTGCCGGTTTATCTGAATGCTTTGTCTGGGAGCGGAGTCCATGTCGTGACAGTTAATGATTATTTGACTCAAAGGGATACTATCTGGATGGGACAGATATATGACTTATTGGGGCTTAGTATTGGCTGCGTAACTCATGATGCGGCATATTTGTATGATTCTGAATTCAAAGAGAAAGATAAAACTAGAGACGAACTCGGAAGTTTTAAAGTTATTGAAGATTTTCTACGTCCTGCGCTTCGGAAAGAGGCCTATCTGGCTGATATTGTTTACGGCACCAATAATGAGTTCGGCTTTGATTATTTGAGAGATAATATGGTTTATGATTTAAAAGAGAAGAACCAGCGAGATTTTCATTATGCTATTGTTGATGAGGTGGATTCAATTTTAATTGATGAAGCTAGGACACCTTTAATTATTTCTGCTCCTAGCGGAGAAACAACTGAAAAATATTATCAATTTTCTAAAATAGTTGAACAATTGAAAAAAGACGAAGATTATGAAATTGATGAAAAAACAAAAGCAGCGCCTCTCACTGAAAACGGTCAAAACAAAATTGTTGGTTGGCTTGGGTCTGATCCCTGGGCTGAAAACGATATTGCTACTACCCACCAAATAGAATCTGCCGTGAGAAGCAAAATCTTTTTTATAAAAGACAAAGATTATGTAATTAAAGATGGCCAAGTTATTATTGTTGATGAATTTACTGGTCGTCTAATGCCGGGCAGAAGATGGTCAGGCGGACTTCATCAGGCAGTTGAGGCAAAAGAAGGAGTAAAGGTTCAGCAGGAATCAAGAACTTTTGCTACCATCACTTTTCAGAACTATTTCCGTATGTATGATAAATTAGCAGGAATGACCGGAACAGCGGCAACGTCTGCTGAAGAGCTTGATAAAGTTTATAAATTGGAAGTAATAATTGTTCCTACTAATAAAGCTTTAATAAGAAAAGAGCTGCCTGATAGGATTTACAAAAACTTAAATGGGAAGTTTGAAGCAGTAGTCAAAGAAATTAAAGCAAGGCATGAAAAAGGACAGCCAGTTTTAGTAGGAACTGTTTCTATTGAAAAAAATGAATATTTAGGCAAGCTTTTGGAAAGAGAAGGCATTCCCCACCAGATTTTAAATGCTAAACATCATGAAAAAGAAGGAGAAATCATTGCTCAGGCAGGCAGGTACGGAGCAGTAACTATAGCAACCAATATGGCCGGCAGAGGGGTAGACATTATTTTAGGCGGAAACCCGCCAGATTTGGAAGAACAGAAAAAGGTTATTGAATCTGGAGGGCTTCATGTTATTGGAACTGAAAGGCATGAAGCAAGAAGAATTGATAATCAGTTGCGCGGAAGGTCAGGCCGGCAGGGCGATCCTGGTTCTTCTCAATTTTTTGTTTCCTTGGAAGATGATTTAATGAGGATTTTTGGCGGAGATAGAATAAAGACATTAATGGAAACTATGAAGATTCCTGAAGATCAGCCAATAGAAGCAAGAATGATTTCCAAAGCGATTGAATCAGCTCAATCAAAAGTTGAGGGAATGAACTTTGATGCGAGAGAGCATATTTTAGAATATGATGATGTAATGAATAAGCACAGAGAAGTATTTTATAAAAAAAGAAAAGAAGTGCTGGAAAAATCTCAAGATAGCTTACGACCTTATATATTAGAAATAATAAAAAAATCAGGTTTTTCAGAAAAGGATTATGATAAAAGAGAAAAAGAAGTAGGCCAGGAGAATATGCGGAAGATAGAAAAAATTATTTGTTTGCGAGTTCTTGATACTTTTTGGCTAGAGCATTTGGAAAGTATGGCGCATTTAAGAGATTCTGTTCGACTTAGGGCTTATGGCCAGCAGGATCCTTTGGTTGAATACAAATCAGAGGGTCATAAAATGTTCCGGAGATTATTAGAAACAATTGATTTAAGCATTGCCAATGCAATTTTTAAAGCTGAATTGAAAAAACAACCTGCCTTTGCTCCGCTCCGCGGAGCTCCAGTGGGAAAGAAAGACCGTCAAAAAGTCGGTCGAAACCAGCCCTGTCCGTGCGGTTCAAATAAAAAATACAAAAAATGTTGCTGGCCAAAATACGGCTAAGAGATTGACACAGATAAAATAATATACTAAGATATTAAAAACAAGTTCTTTAAAAATTCTAAATTCTATATAAGGAAATAAGATAATGAAAAATACAAGATTTGGCGTTTTAGATAGTGGTATTGAATCCGCAAATTTTGGTGGTACTTTTGGTGGTCTTCTATTTAGTGGCTCATTTAGGCCGACATCTCCAATTAGAAGAACCAAACCGAAGATTGGTAGAAATCAATTCTGTGATTGTGGTTCAGGTAAGAAAGCCAAAAAATGCTGTTGGCCAGGGTAAAGAATCAAGCTCCACATTAAAACCTTTGAGGAGATTAAAAAGAGAATTCATAAGCTAAAGGCTCTGTCATTGAGCCTTTTTATTTTGGGAGAAATGTGGTATAAATAGAATATTGAATAAAATGAGAAAGAATATTTATTTAATTTTTATCGGAATTATTGTGTTGGCGTTTTTGGCTGGGAATTTAAGCTATCCGAAATATCTTAATCAAAGCATTGATTTTTTTAATAATAAGATTGGTTTCGGGTTCCCTCATTTTTGGGATATCCCTTTTAAATTGGGCTTGGATTTGCAAGGAGGAACTCATTTAATATATGATGCTGATTTGTCC
>Ga0315541_1004371_pt1 | contig 10374 bp, 6 predicted proteins | sample SalMarSW160190MG_FD_203095 | JGI IMG/M metagenome (GOLD analysis project Ga0315541, IMG submission 203095) | Salt marsh sediment microbial communities from the Plum Island Ecosystem LTER, Massachusetts, United States - Salt Marsh Sediment SW1601-190 ...
CAGGTGCTGGGGGTTCGCGATAGACCTCACCCCTACCAGCAGCCTCTGATATGACCAGTGTCCCCTCATCGCCCATAAAGCTTTCAAAATATCCCTGGCTGCTATTAGTAGTAATCGTCTGGTAAAACGCCCTGACGGTTCCCGCTGAGGTTTCATACTCATAAATGGCCATAACATTGTCATACCATTCGTGGGTTTCTTTGTCGTAGTAATCGGTGCCCCCGCCGGCTATAACGGATTGGGGATTTGCTTCGAGGAACCAGTTGTAAATGTCGATTTGGTGCGAACCGAGGTCCACGATTGGTCCACCCCCTAATCCCTTGAACCATCGCCAGTTGAGAAACTGCCGCATTGATTGAAAACCATACTTTTCAAGTGTGGCTTGGTCAATCTCTTTTCCTTTCGGCGCACCAAGAAAACCGCGAGCCGAACGGTTCCACTGGCCGTTTATCGTGGTAATTCTGCCCATAAGCTTTGCCTGTTTTATAAGCTTCTCGTAGCAGTGAATGTAGCGTGGATTGCTGCGGCGCTGATGTCCAATCTGCAACAATCTGTCAGTTTCCTTCGCAGCCTGGGCGATTCTACGTGCACCTTCAAGAGTATTGGACATCTCTTTTTCGCAATAGACATGCAAGCCAGCCTTCAGACAGGCGATAGTATGCTCGGCGTGCCAGAAATCCGGCGTAGCAATGAGCACCGCATCAAGGTCCTTTTCCTTATCCAGCATTTCGCGGTAGTCCAGATATGTATTATTCTCATGATGGTAGGCTTTGAGCCTGCGTGAAGCCCTTTTCTGGTTGTAATCTTCCCAAATGTCACAAACTGCCTTAAAGCGCACGCCGGAAATCTTCAGGCAGGCATCAATTAGAGCCCGCCCTTGAGCACCCGCACCAAGCAAAGCAACGTTTATATCATCAGCTTTTTTGCTTTTGTCTGTCTGGCCGGAAACCATCGGCGAAAATACTAACCCTGCCCCAACCGCAGCAGTGGAACGCAGAAAACTACGTCTGTTCATCGGGTTCCCCCTAAGGGTGGTCCCACCTTTTTTGATTCTCTGATTGCTCATTGTATCCCTCAGTCCATAAATTTAACAAACTAACATCATCCCCGGTGCTTCGCTTTTACGGAGCAAAATACCGAGGACTAATGAGTTTCTTCAGCCTGTGTTGTCTTCAGTTCGCTCGCCACCTTATTGAAATATGCTACACACTGCCGTATATCCGGCAGGGAGTTTTCCCAGTTGTATTCATACTCAATCGAAAAAACGCCCTTGAAATTCTGGCGGTCGAGCTCTGCGAGAATCGCTTTTATATCGGCCTTGCCCGTACCCCACGGTACGCAGTGAGCATCGAGCGAGCCGAACTCGTTCATATCCTTGAGGTGCAGGCTGATGATACGGCCTTGCAGCTTTTTCAGGGCCTCAACAGGATTAATACCGGAGCGCACCCAGTGGCCCGTATCGGGACAAGCACCGAGCCACTTGCTGCGTCCATGGCAGACTTTCAACACCGTATCAGGGTTCCAATAGTGCGTAGGTGTTGCGTGATTGTGAATCGCAACACTAATTTTGTATTCCTGACATAACCTGTCGAGCAGGTCGAATGCCTCTTCAGGCGGCTCTGAGACAATCGTTTCAATTCCCATATCCTTTGCAAAGTCGAATACCTTCCGGCACTGTGCCTCGTTGTTAGGCAGCCTTACTACGCCGAAGTTGATAAGCGTTACGCCCGCATCTTTTAGTCTCTGTTTGACCCGCTGTTTTATCTCCACAGGCATATCGGGGCCGAAAGTAACACCGGGTTTGTCTTTGCTTAGTCTTTGACCGGGATATGCCTCCATCCAGTTCAGGCCGAGCGATGCTGTTTTATCGACCGCTTCGTAAAATGTGAAGCGGTTAAACGACCAAGCCTGAACGCCAAGCCGCCAGCCGTCATAAACATCTTCCGACCTTGTAGACGAACTCAAAAACATAAGCATCACCCACAGTAAAACGAATACCATCGTCTTTGTCTTGCACATTCTATCATCTCCTTGCCCTGTCAAAAGACACAGTTTAACCTAAGTTTATAGCTACAGAGTCCAGCCTGCACGGTAGTGGTGGTGAACGTATTCATTGGCTTGGGGTAAATTTGTTACTTTCATTTTTTTGCTGTCCCACTCCAGTCTCTCGCCCGGATAGCGAAGAGCGATATTACCCAACAGAACCATCTCGGTGAAAGGACCGGAATAGTCAAAATTCGAACATGCGGCTTTGCCGCCTTTGCAGGCTTCAACCCAGTTTTGCTCATGGCTTCCTTCGATTCTGGGAATGGTCTTGGGCGGAAGTTTGTAAGCTTTCATCTTAGCTTCGGGTATAATTCGCGGGCTGTCGCCGTACTCTCCGTGTCTGATTATGCCCTTATCACCTATGATGAGGGCATTGCTTTTGCTCTGTTCAAGTGGTCTACCCGGCTCGAGTTCATCCGGCCGGGCTGGTTTGAGTCCACCGTCATACCAGGTCAGTTTAAGCGGCCCTCTACCCTCACTCGCAGCAAATTCGTAGCGCACTATGCTGGCTCTGGGATAGGAGTCCCTCACCTCGTCTATCTGGCCCCACGCCTTACCTTCCACCATGTAGGAATAATGCGAAACGCAGGCTTCAACAGAGGTCGGATTTTCCAGCTTGAGCGCCCAAAAGACCGGGTCAAGCACGTGACAGGCCATGTCACCCAAAGCCCCATTTCCAAAATCCCACCATCCTCGCCAAAACCTCGGATGATACAACGGGTGGTAAGGACGCTTAGGGGCAGGACCAAGCCACAAATCCCAATCGAGTGTTTTCGGAACGGGGGGTGTGTCTTTAGGCCTATCTATTCCTTGCGGCCAGATGGGCCTGTTTGTCCAGGCGTGCACCTCACGCACCTGGCCAATTGCACCATCGGCTATCCACTCACATATAAGCCGAGCACCTTCCCCAGAATGACCCTGATTGCCCATCTGGGTGGCAACCTTATACTTGCGAGCAGCCTTTGTTAGCATACGGGCCTCGTAGATTGAATGCGTCAGTGGTTTTTGCACATAAACATGTTTGCCAAGCTGCATAGCTGCCATCGCAATCACAGCATGAGTGTGGTCCGGTGTGGCTATCACCACTGCGTCAATGTCTTTCTGCTTTTCGAGCATTTTGCGGAAATCGCGATACTTCTTGGCCTTGGGGAAAAGTTCGTACACCTCAGCAGCAAATTCATCGTCCACATCACACAATGCCACGATGTTTTCGCCGGGCTGCTCTTTAGGAACGTATTCTTTCTCCTCATTCAGCTCAAATCCCGCAATTTCAAGTAGATTCCTTCTACCCATGCCGCCGATGCCGACACCGGCAACGTTGAGCTTTTCACTTGGGGGGGTATAAACGGGGCGCCTTCTCGGAACACAGCCGGGAATAATCGCAAACGCCATCGCCGCAGCCGCGCCGCCCATAAAATCACGCCGAGAAATCTGCCCACTCTTCTGCTCCTTCATACTATTACTCCACAATAAAAAATAAGTAATTTCCTCAAAGTTCCATCCCCAATTACAAGGTCCAACCCTCTCGATACGGAGGCTGAATAAGTTCATTTGCCCGTTCGCTGTTTTTGAACCTCATGTTTTCGCCATCCCATTCAAGCTTTCTGTCCTTTACTCGCATTGCGGCGACGCCCAGTAATACCATTTCAGTGAGCGGGCCGCCGTAATCGAAGTTTGAGCTGGCAGGCTTTCCGTCCTTACAGGCGCGGACCCAGTCCTGCTCGTGGCCGAGGTCGCCCTCTTTGACCCGCGGTATTGTTTTGGGCGGGAGCTTGTACTCTCTCATCTTTGACTCCGGTACAATCCGCAATCCAGAGGCACCATGAGAGTCGTGCATGATGGCGGCCTTTTCGCCGATGAGAATGGCGCCGTTATTACCCGTTCTTCTGTTAGGCTCAAAACACTCGGGGATTGGCGGTTTTAGCCGGCCATCGTACCAGGTCAGCTTAACGGGAGACATATCTCCACGTGCAGGGAACTCGTAACGAACGATGGAAGCTCTGGGAAATGTTTCAGAGCTTTCCTCTGGTTTCCAATGGGTGGTGGTTGCCTGGATATTTATCGGATGGCCTAATTTAAGGGCCCAAAATGCAGGGTCGAGTATATGACAGCCCATATCGCCCAGCGCACCGCATCCGAAATCCCACCAGCCGCGCCACGTCATTGGGCAGTAAATAGGATGATAAGGTCGATACTTTACGGGGCCAAGCCACAGGTCCCAGTCCAGTGTGGAAGGTACCGGTGGCGTATCTTTTGGCCTCGCCATTACCGGGAAGGTCGACCAAGGGTTTCCCCCTGCGGGTCTATCGCTCCAGGCGTGCACTTCTGTAACCTTACCAATAGCACCATCGGCAATCCACTCGCACAGCATACGAATTCGGTCAGAAGAGTGGCCCTGGTTACCCATCTGGGTCTGAACTTTATGTTTTCGAGCGGCCTCTGTTAGCATTCGGGCCTCATAAACAGAATGAGCTAATGGCTTTTCACAAAAAACGTGCTTTTTCATTTTTATAGCCATCATTGCGGCGACGGCGTGTGTGTGGTCTGGCGAGGCTACTATTACAGCTTCGATACTCTTTTCTTTTTCGAGCATTTTGCGGAAGTCACGATACTTTTTGGCTTTGGGATAGGTATTGAACGTGTGTGCTGCCCGCCTGTCATCGACATCGCAAAGAGCGACAATGTTTTCGGTACTAACCGCTCTAATGTCATCGCTACCTCGACCACCCGCACCAATAACGGCGATGTTCAGCTTTTCGCTTGGTGGAGTATGTCCCGGGCCACCGAGGACATGTCGTGGAACAATAGTGAATGCGGCGGCAGCGGCGGCACCACGCACAAAATCCCGTCGAGAAATCCGACCGTTTTGCTGCTTCCCGGAGCAGCTCGACCGTCCTAAGCTCACTATCGAAGGACTTTCCCGATTTTTCACATTACTACTCCTTAATAAATTAAGAGGATATCATAAAAAGTTGAGTTCGTTAATTCAATGCAAAAAATGCAAAAGTCAAGGTAACTTGACCAGCCAGATGTTGCGGTATGCCACGGGTCCATGGTCACCCTGCAGCACAAGCGGCCCTGTTGTTTTTTCGTTCTCGTAGGGGCTGGCACGGGTCGGCCCGGTTACTTCCACGTTTTCGTGTACTAATTTGCCGTTGTGAATGACCTTTTCAAACCGAGCATTGGCGATTTTTTTACCGCTTTTGTCAAATCGTGGGGCCCGGAATATGACATCGAAACTTTGCCACTGTCCCGGCGGCAGGGAGGCGTTTACCCGCGGTGGATGACCTTCATATCCTTTGGGTTTTCTGTTTTCGTCCCAACGCTGATAGATACCACCGCAATCGGAGAACCTCGGTTTCCTCACGCCCCAACTGTCAAGTATCTGAATCTCGTATCTGCCCATGAAATATACGCCTGAGTTAGAGCCTCTTGGCACCATGAATTCAATATGTGCCTTGACATCACCAAATTCTGCTTTGCTGAATAGATACACGGTTTGGCCTTTGGCCCCATTAACCATAACGCCATTGCCGGGCTTAGTGGTAATAAACCTTTTGTTTTTTGGATTCATAGTTGCTTCACCAACAATCTGCCAGGTGCCGGTGTTCTCACGCCAGGCGGAAAAGTCCTTCCCCGTCAGTTGAATTTTCGCTTCACCTTTCGACACATTAGCTGCTTGCTTTACAGAATCTGTGCAGGCCGAGATGGTCAGAGACAAAACCAAGGCAGATACAGCTATGATGATATTGCCGCTGTTAATAAAGAAACAATACTTTCTGTTTTTCACCTTCTGTTTGCTCCTTAATTATTTAATCTCGTTTATCAGTTCCTGCGCCCGCTCACGCAAGGAATCACTTTTTGTAGTTTTGAGCACCTTTTCTAAGGCGGCTTTGGTTTTATCAGGATTGCTCTGGCATGTGGACTCTGCGATTTTAACCACGGCTGCTCCTGCTTCCTGCTGCAGGTCCTCATTATCCAGATATGCAGCAGCCATTTCCAGCGATTCAACTCCTTCTATATTCGCCAAAGCTGACAGAACCATTTTCTTTTCATCTGCATTCTCTGCCAAGTCCATTGCTCGCCTGTACGTTTTTATCGTCTCTTCAGCCGAACGGTCGCTGTCAAGCCCAATCAGGCGCACATAGCCCCGCAGAGCCAGCACCCTGTGTATTTCATTGTCGGAGGTCTGTGCTACTTTAAGCAGGTCTGCTGCCGGGGCGGCATTCGGCCAGTCGCTCAAGGCCCGCGTAGCTGCGGTCTGCACTTCCGCGTTGTCGTCCTCTAAAGCCGTTCGCAACACGCTAAGAGCGCGGCTGTCCCCTATACCTCCAAGTACCCTCAGCAGCGCACATCGGACCTTGATATCTTCGACGGAATCAATCACGTCCAAGACAGCAGTAGTGCCAGCGTTTTCGCCCAGTCCCTCCGAGGGGCGGGGTTCGCCAACAGATTTGCGGGCCACGGAAACCACCGTTTTCTCGGCTTCTTTTAATTCAGCTTCGCTTTTGGTATTTATCAGGATGTCAACCAGGGCCGGAACATGCTCTGGTTTTGCTATATCCCTTAAAACTTTAATTGATTCCAGCCTTACGTTGTAATCCGGGTCTTGCGCAGTTTTCCGTAAAGTTTGTAAGGCTTTACTTATATTACGCTCGCCTATACTACGAATCAGTTCAACTTTGACTTTAGGGTCAGCGCGTGAGGGTTCCCGCAAGGTGGGGTCCCAAATATGCTCCACAATTGTTTCATTAACGCCTGAACTGCTCAAACGATAGAGGCTCTCGCGGGCGGTTTGGCGTTCGATACCATCTGTGACTGCCGCTGTCTGTGCCAGCAAAACGACGGTTGAAGCGTCTCCCAATGATGCCAGCGCTTTCAAAGCTGCTATCCGAATAGCCTCATCTTCGGCCTTTGTAGCCGTGACAACCACAGGCAAAGCAATGTGGTCGCCACGGTCGGCCAGGGCCGACAGCAGCTGCACCTGCCCCGCAACTGAAAGATTCGGCAGCTCTGCAGCTACAGCCTGTGTTGCTTCTGTCCCAGGTATTCGTCTTACAAGACTAATCGCTACGGCCCGCATTGCCGGCTCATCACCTTTAAGAACATCGACGACGAGTTTGACCGCATCTTCCGGCGCTGCGGCAACTAAACCTACCAGGGCAGCAGAACGAATTGGAGTTGACTCGGCCGGGGTGTACAATTCCTGGTAAATGGCTTTTGCTGCATTTTTATTTCCTGAGGCTACAAGCCTGTCGGCACAAGCCAGGCAGGCATCAGCCAGAACCATGTGCCAATCACCTGAGGCTTGCCTCAAAGCATCACCCAGTTCCGCAGCGGCGGTCGAACCTGCGATTTTGCCCAGTGCCGCTGCTGCCGCCTGTGCAACTTCTCTGTTGGTGTCACTCAACAGCCCGCTTAGCGGCACCACCGCTGCTTCGCCGCCACGCTCACCCAGCGAGTTGATTATCCCAACCTTCACTTTGCCGCTGGTTTTATCTAAAGCGTTGCACAACGCCTCATCAACTACCGCTCCTGGTATCCGCTCAAGGGCGTATCGTGCCATATCCGAGGTTTCTGGTTGAGTCAGCATCACAGTCAAGGTTGGCACGGCCTCTTCGGTACCGATAATGCTCAACCGTTTGCAGATGAACTGCTTACTGGCCAACGTAGCATCCGAGCGGAGAAACCCCAGCAGGCTTTTCTCAAATTGTTTGAGAAGCTGGGTTGAATCGTACGATTCACGAATAATATCTGTCAGCTTAGTAAGATTCTCTCGGCTCTGACCGAATTCGTAGGTGGCAATTTCCCCCAGCAGCTCATCCAATGACACTGGCTTACAGCCCTTTCGCATACGAACTTCAGTTGCGGTTGGGAAATCCCCGGGAACTTTCTGTGTAACCTCTCCGGTCGCCGCCCATTCGGCACCTCGTTGGAATGTTACGATAAAACCGACGCATTCCACAGCAGGCAAAGGAGGTTCTTTCACGTGGCCCAGCGTTGTATGAAAGACCCTACCTTTACCGTAATTAACTGTAAACAAAACGGGCTCGTGCTCGCCGGTGCCAGCTTTGGCAGGGTCAGAGTATGCGGTCGCAAGGACAGTTAGGTTTTTAGCCGGGCCACGAAGTTCGGCGTAAAGTTCGTCTTTGGCGTGCATCCATTTCTCAGGCAAATCCCTGGTAATCGGGTGGTTACTGTTACGGGTTACAACCTGAAACGGATGTTGTGGTCCGTGGGAGCCTGCTTTTCCGGGTGAATTATCGAAAACAACCTTCCCATCTCGCCAGCGAACCATAGGGCCAGATTTTTCATTTCGGCCGCCCCATCCTCCAAGACCGATTATTTCATTATATTGCTTCCATTGGGGGAAGGAGTTATTTGCCGAATGGTAGACGACGACCCCACCGCCGGACTTGACGTATTCAACAAACGCCGTCTTTGTCTGCTCAGACCAGCCTTGTCTGTCGTATCCGTCGTAGTCAAGCACTACCACATCATAGCTGGCAAAATCGGGCTTGAAATTCTCTATACCCTCGTTGCCAAGTGGGCTTGTGGCAATATCAACTTTGAACAGAACTGTCTGTTCCAGTAATTGCTTCAAAATCGGACTGCTTACCTTCCAGTCGTGCCACGGATTGGTTTGGCCGGTTACGATAAGCGCCTTCAAGCGCGCTGTATCCGCCGCTGCTGATGAAGTTTCCCCCACCAGAGCGAAACAGAAAACAACAAATAATGCGGCAATTAAAACTTTGACCCAGCGATTCATGGTTTTCCCTCTCTCGATTTTTTACAGTTTATTATTTTGTTGCATATACTCTTTTTGATTCTCTTACAAGTGCCACGGGCTGCGCATCGCGTTGCCTAACAGACGCGTCGCGGTTGAATCACCAATTATCTCTTCGGTATCGGGATTAAAGCGTATCTTGCGTCCCAGCAATCTGTCCTAAATGACCCGGCGTAACAGAGCGGTGCGCAATCTCACACGGCGTTATCGTCGTACCACGGCTCTTTATGCAGTCCAGAAAGTTACGACAATGGCCGGGTGAATGAAACAGATGTATCTCGCCAGGTCCAAACTTCTCATTAAGTAGCTTCTTTGGATGCGCATCTATTTGCCCACGATTGACCCAGACCCATCCATCTTTGCCGAGCCACTTTGTCCCGTCACGGATATCACCGTATCCTCCGGCTATAATGGCCGTAATATCCTTAATGTATTTGGCTGTCAGACGATATCTTATTGGGGTGTTCCATAAACCGTCTTTCGGATATCTGCCGTGGCCCTCAATCTCGTAAGGGCCGGTATAGTCGAATCCTAAGCCCCAGTGGGCAATGTCAAGGTGGTGGCCAATCCAGTCCATTAGCTGACCACCGCCGTAGTCAAGGTGCCATCGCCAGTTCTTGTGCACTCGTGCAGGACAGTACGGCTCATAGGGTGCAGGCCCAATCCAAAAGTCGTAGTCGAGTTCCTTAGGTGGTGGACATATCCCTTCCTGCCCCCTGGTTCCACCGTAATCAGCATGACCAGCAGGCAGTCCCACCTCAACTCTGTGGACTTTGCCGATTCGGTTGTTCAATATAAGCTCGCAGGCAAAGCGAAAGTTTGACTCCGACCGCTGCCAGCTACCGGTCTGCCAGACTCTACCGTATCGCTTCACAGCCTCGCACATCGCCCGACCCTCATCGAAACTGTGCGAAAGCGGCTTTTCGCCGAAAATATCCTTGCCGGACCTCGCCGCTTCTATAGCTGGTATCGCATGCCAATGGTCAGGCAAACCGAGCGAGACCGCATCAATATCATCGCGCGCCAACAGGCTACGAAAATCATGATATGCGGCACAATCCTTGTTCTCGTAGTAATCATTCACAATATTGACTGCGTCTTGTAGATGATTTTTGTCTATATCACAAACCGCAACGACTTGGCAGTCCTTTTCAACAAGGAAGGATTCCATATTGGTTGTTCCCTGCCAGCCCACGCCGATGCAGCCAATAGTAATTCGTTCACTCGGCGCAACACTGCCGGCTTGCCCGAGAGCCGATGAAGGAACGATGTACGGAAAGCTTATCACTCCTGCAGCGGTGCCGACAGCTCTTTTGAGAAACTGACGGCGATTAATGTTTTTCTTCTGCGATATAAGCAACTGTCCCTGCAGTTTTGGTTTCTCCATCTCATTCTTTTTCAAACGCCGCATCAAAGGCAACCCTCGAAGGCTTAAAATCAATCTTTTTGACAAACAGCCGTTGACAAGGATATGCCCCTATCCAATCCAAACCCAGCGATGCCGTCTTATCAACCGCCTCGTAAAACGTAAACCGGTTAAA
>Ga0315541_1004376_pt1 | contig 10367 bp, 5 predicted proteins | sample SalMarSW160190MG_FD_203095 | JGI IMG/M metagenome (GOLD analysis project Ga0315541, IMG submission 203095) | Salt marsh sediment microbial communities from the Plum Island Ecosystem LTER, Massachusetts, United States - Salt Marsh Sediment SW1601-190 ...
CAGCAGGTCCATCTGGTCATCCATAAAGGTATGCGCCCCCGGCTCCCAGCGCATCAGGCCAAATTCGTTCACCGCCACCGGTACATTGTGCGTGGCGGTGAAGGTGTCAATCGTCGAGAGCAGATCGTCCAACCAGGCCCGATTCACCTGGTCGTCGTTTCCATCCTCGTCCGCGTCAAACGTCCCCGGATACGAGTTTGTGAGAGGAGGTTCCTGGTGGGTATAGACGAACGGCTCGTATTGATGCACCGTGTAGACTGTGCGCGGGTCGCCGGTGGTCTGAAGGTAGGGCAGCCAGTTGATGGCGCTGTAGCCCATCCCGCCGATGAGGATCGGGGTGTCGGGGTCTACCTGGCGGATGGCGGTGACGATGCGGGGGTAGAGTTGGTTCCAGTCGTACAATTCGCCACCGTAGGTATCGGAGAACACTTCCGGGTCCCAGACTTCCAGTGGATCACCCACGGGGAAACTGCCCACCTCGTTGGAATTCGGCTCGCACATCAGGTCATAGCCGACGACCACCGGGTTATCTTTGTAACGTTGGGCAGTGTAACGCCACATCTCTACCCAGGCGTCCTGAGCCGTCTGATCTGCCCAGACCCGATTGTTGTAATAACCTGGATCGAACCAACCTTCACCGGGATCGGACACGTTATCCTCGCCCCAGAAAGCCCAGAACTCGCTGCGGCCCGGCCCGGTGCGCAAGGTGATCACGGCAAACATATCGGCTTTAGCAATCACGCTCAGCAGATTGTCCAGGTTATTCTGGATGCCCAGGGCCACAGTGTAGGGGGCGGTCTCGGTGAACAGACCGGGGTGAGAGATGTTGACGTAGTTAGCCCCCATCGCGGCCAGCGCGTCAAAGTCCGCCTGGGTGTAGGGTGGGCCGACAGGGCCGGGTCCCATAAACTCGGTACCATCCAGTTCGGGGTAGACGCGGCGCTGGTAGATATTTGCGCCGCGTAGTTTGGTGCCACCCGTCCACAGCGCCCACTTGTCAATGGCAGTGGTCGTGACGAGAGGCTGTGGCGGAGCCTGCTCTGAGCCCGCTGAAGGGGTGGTGCGCATTGCCGGTTCGGTGGCAGTGGACGGCTGAGTTGCAGATGTGGACTCACCATCTGCGTCGGGCGAGCCGGGGCCACAGGTCAGGAGTAGCCCGGCCAGGATAATCGGTGTCAAACAGGCTATCACGCACAGATGTTTACGATTTATCTTTCATCTCCTTTCCTTTTGCGTAAAGTTGTCCACTGCCGGCAGATTGGACGACGAGGCAGTAGAGCCGCTGACGATGAGCGGTAGGTAGGTAGGTAAAGGACGGTACTGCGATACGCCAAAGACTGGCCGGCATCTCCTCCCCTTCTTGAGCCGGATGCGATTCAAAGGCGATCCATTTGCCATCGGGTGACCAGGAAGGCGCGCCATCTTCACGCGTGTCGTCGCGGGTCACGTGGATGGGTGTGCCGCCCTCGGCCGGAATGACAAAGAGATTCGGCACGGGCAACTCTACGTAATCGGACGAATATACAATCTTGCGGCCATCGGGTGACCAACTGGCGTCCGTGTCACAGGACGGGGCGGTTGTCACTGACCAGACGTCACTGCCGTCGGGCGCGATGGTGTAGATGTCCCATTGGCCGTCGGGAAGCGTCCGCCGTTGGAACAGGATCTGGTCACCAGCCGGGGACCAGTTGGGTTGGCGGTCATCGTAAGTGCCATCGGTCAGTTGAGTCAGGCTGGTGCCGTTGCTGCGCACCTTCCAGATTTGGCCCACGCGCCCGTCCTCGCTGGCGCCGGTCTGGCTGGCCTCGAAGACGATCCACTGCCCGTCGGGCGACCAGGAAGGTTCGATGTACCAGGTTGTGTCGGTGTGGGTGATGATGCGACTGAAATCAGTGCCGTCGGGGGCGATGCGCCACAGGTCGCCGGCCTCCTGCCGGTCGGAGGCGAAGACGATGCGATCACTGACCCCATTCCAGGCCGCGCCGGGCAGGTTGACGTTATCCTGATCCTCCTCCGGCGTCAGGCGGGTGACGGCGCTGCTGCTCAGGTCCAGCAGGAAGAGGCCTGCTGGGCCGTCGTTGTAGCCCTCGTCGAAACGAGTAAAGACCAGCCGCGTCCCGTCTGGGGAGAAGGCGGGATTCTGGTCGCTGGCACCGTTCGGGGGCGTGGTCAGACGGGTCGCGCCGTCGGGACGGGTCTCGGCGGAGTTTAGAACACGGATTGGCAGGATTGTCGGATCAGGCGAGTCGTCATTCAATGGGGAGCAGCCCCCCAGGGCGAGCAGGCCGATGGTGATCAGAGCTAATATTACAGTCGGGGTGATGAGCACCTTTTTAGTCATTGTGAACTGCTCTTTTTGTGTCACTACTCAGGCTGATGGGCGAAGGTCTCCCGACCGAGCCCTTTACGCCTCGGTCAGAGACCTTCGGCGAACGTCAGAGACCTTCGGCGAACGAGGACGAGGCCGTTGGCGTAGGCCGCGGCTGCCGCGCCTGTGTCCTGCGGCCCGGCGGGACGCACCACATCGGCGGGGTCGGTGGTATCGCCAAGCAGCACGCGATATGTGACCAGGATTTGCTGGTCGCTTTCGGCCAAGATCTCCGCCCCGGTGGCCGTCTGGTTCCAGGCACTGCCAGGAGCGAACAGCGGAGTGGGGAGCGTGAAGGTGCGTGTCAGCGCCTGGTTGATGAAGGTCACGGCGGCCGCGGAAGCCAGTGGAGTAGCAGGTGAAGTTTCGTCATCCGCATCGGGCGGGCCGGTGCCACAGGTCAGGAGCAGCCCAATCAGGAGCATCGGCATCCAATAAACGATCAAGTGCACGCGGTTACGATTCATTTTTCACCTCGTTTTTCATCTCGTCTCATATCATCTTACTTCTTGTTCAGGCCAACTTGACACTCCGCCCTTGATTCGGTACAATCCTGGTAACGTCTCGGTTTTGTGAGTGGCGTGACGCACGTTCCGCGGGAGGAGAGGATAATGACGACTATGATCACCTGGCCCGACCTGCGCCCTGTGCTGCGAGACATCCCCTGGACCGTCGTCGGCGGTGTGGCCACCCGGGCCTACATGCCGGAGCGAGGCACGCAGGACCTGGACATCCTGGTGCGCCACGATGATGGCGACGAGGTACTGGAGCGGTTGGAAGCGGCCGGCTACAAGTTCATCACCCCTCTGGTCGTGCCTGGCTTTTTGGTCCGTTCGCCGGAGGGCGTCGAGGTGGACGTCGTTCTGGGCGACTATCCCTGGCTGGAGGAGGCGCTGGATCATCTCTGCCAGGACCCGGCCGGCCTTCCAGTGTTGGACCTGCCGTACCTGGTGATTATGAAACTGGAAGTCTCCCGCGTGCAGGACACGGCCGACTCACGTTCTCACATTTCACTCCCCGCTATCTTCCGCATCATCACCTCAAGGGCTCCGCGCCTGACCCGAGTCGGGGTCCACCATCAGCGACGACTCGTCCACCGCTTCGAAATCCGAACCGTAAACCTGGTGTAGCTCGTGGAGCACGTCATTGTCCCAGCGTTCGTCGGGCGCACCGGAGATGAACCAGGCCGAGCCATTGTCGGCCAGTATCATGCCGTATTTCTTGAGTGCATGCAAGATTACCTGCACCTCGGGTGAAAAGCCCGAAATATCAAAGTCGGCCCGCAGGCGAAAGCGCTGGCCCATGGGTGGATATTGCGTCCCGGTGAGGGACGATGCGTAGTGGCGCGCGGGCCAGACGTACGCTCTGCGGGTCTGCGGTGCGGTGAAACGGATCGCGTGCCGGATTTCACCCTCAGCCACTTCGTCGTAGCGCACCAGCCCCGGCAGAATCGGTAGGCCGGCCGCGTCGGCGGAGGTCCAGCCATCTGGCCGGAGCGCGTTAGAGTTCAGGTCGAAGATGGCACCAGAGCCGGCCTGCCAACTCCCATCGGGCTGCGGATAGGCAGCGTAGAGTTCATACAGGATGCAATTATCGCGGTCCACGGCCAGGATGTGCCGGTCACCGTCACTGTCTGGGCCACCCTCGATGGGCGCGTCGGGGGGAATGGGGTAGGGGCCGGGGTCACTTTCGCCATCGTGTTCGAAGGTGACAGGCACCCTGGCTTGAGCGCCCGGCACGTCCACGTAGGGGATGCCGATGGGGCTGCCTGAGCCGGGAGGCCATTCGCCGGAGCCAAGGTCGGCGTGGACGTAGGCATCGGCGCCGATGGTGGCGACATAGGCGTCGGAGTTGGCGTCCACAGGCAACGTGTCCACGGGCGTGCTCCATATATTGTCGGCGGGAAAAACGGCACATCCCGCCACCTGGGGGAACGCCTGGGATTTGCGGAACAGCGGCAGATACACCCAATGGTCGCCCTGGGTCTGTGTTTCAATAATGTCCGCCAGTTCGGCCCGCGCTGCCTCCCAGTCGTCGGGGTCGGTGGACCAACTGATGTCGGTGCGCACCCAGGTCGGGTCCTCGGGATCGTCCACGCCGTATTCCCACAGCACTTTCGGAACCATCTCGTTGACGATTTCGGCGACGCGCGTCGGGCTGATGGCCGCCGCCAGCGTGAGATATTCCACGTCCTGAATGCCGCGCCGCCAGTGCTTCAGGCGCAACGAGGCAAACGGCCCCTGAATGTCGTAACTATCGGCGGGGTAGCGCGTGTCGGCGCCGGGGTAAAAAAGTACACCATCGCCGTTGAAGTAGTTCCAACCCGCCTCACCCAGCGAGTCGTCGTAGTCGTAACTGCCAAACGTCTGCGCCCGTTGGAAGACGTTGGTCTGGCCCTCGCCACCCTGAAAGTTGTCGTAGTACGTGGACTCCCAATAGAACCAGCGGTCAATGCCCTTCTTGTAATGCCCCCAGGCCAATTCACGCAGGGCTACCCCATCGTCTTCGGTGGCGAAGGAGCCGGAAGCCGGCCGGGCGCCGTTGTACATGTAGAACCACTTATCGGGGTTGGTCGCGTAGTTGTCGGCCGCATTTTGCCACACATCGGTGATGCCAAACTGTGACCCCGAGGTGGGAACATCGAGAGAGGGTGTCTCCGTCGCCGCCGTGGGCAGGTCAATCGTCGCCATGGACATCAGGCGCTGGCCGGGACCCGGATTGTCGTCCATCCACTGCGCCCACTGCTCGATCTGAGGATAGTCGTCGGACTCGTCAATGAGATAGAGGAAGCACTCGGTGGGCGTGGTGAACGCCTGAGCGTCGAACCAGTTGACCCAGGCGTCGGTGTTGGCCCACATACTTGCCTGCGTGCCCCCTTGCCATGACCAGGACCCGTAAGTGCCGATCGAATACACGTTGTTGCCTACCCCAACACCAACGCCGTCATAGCCTTTGGCAGGGGTGAAGAGTTCTCCGTTCAGACGAGAGGTCCAAGTCTCATCCATTTGTTCGGTGTCGTCGAAGCCGTCAATGAGCGAGATCTTGTGGCGGTGGGCGAGTTGGAAGTGGCGGTCGGCCAGTTCGAGGGACTGGGTGTAGACGGGGGTACCGGGTTCAGGATAGGTTTCGCCGAGGTAGCGGTCGTTGATGTTCTCAACACTGTAGTACAGCATCGTCCTGGCATTGGGCAGGTCGGGGAGCGTGAAATCCCGCACGCGCAGGCTGATGGGAATCTGCCAGGTGGTCGTCCCGTTTTCCGTCACCGCGATCGTGCTGGTGTAGATGCCAGCGGGCGCCGTCTTTGGGATGTAGAAGTCGCCCCACACGGACTGGTTAGTGCCGGCTGTAATGGTGAAAGGGGAATGGAGTTCGAGCGGCACGGCGATGTCAGGGTAGAACTTATTGTGGCAGGGCCGGTCCTCCCAGCCCGTGCCGGGATCGGGGTAGCCGTCGGCATCGTGGGGTCGGCGACAGCGTTCTGGAATATGCCGCTCGTCATAATCATTATAAGCCAGGTCAACGCTGAGCCCCCGGATTTCCAGGTAGCGCACATAGAACAACTCGATGTTGCGTCCGGCGTAGTTGAACACCCCGTCGCCGCTCGCCGGCGTGGTGGTGATGTTGGCACCGCCAGGACCGATCAGCGATGCCAGGCTCACGTTGACGCCGGTGGCGTCTACCGTGGGGACTTCGAGCACCAGGTTAAAGGCCACCACTTCGTTGCGGGCACCAAACAGGGAGATGGTTGTGCCATCCCACACCGAATTGTGCACCGCGCTTGGGTCGCTCGTCGCGCGCAGTTCGTCGCGCGTGACCTTGTCGCTGCCCTCGTTGGCCCATACCTGCGCGATGTCGCCGGGAGCAAGCGGAGCGAGGTGGCCGGTGACGGGCGCGGCAGGGGGAACAGGTTGCGCGGCCGGTGAAGAAGTCGGTTGGCCAGCGGATGTAGGAGACGAGGACGATAGGAGAGCACAGTTTGACAGGCTGACCAGAAGAACCAAAGCCAGCAAAACAGTTCGAGTCTTCATCTCTACCTCCCAAAGGCCAGGGGCATCCCGGTCAGGATAACCGGCATCAAATAGACTGTTTTCCGGCGCAATTCGCCATTCGCAATTTGCAACTCCTAATCGGGCCAGCCTGGCGGTAGCGCGATCATGAACATCTCGACCTCGCCCGTGTCAAAACGACCCCAGTTGGTGCTAAAGAGGATTCGCGTAAAGTCGTGGTTGACGCTAGCGTGCGGCTCGGCCCAGTAGTAGTACTCCGACGGCTGGCTTTCGTCAACCAGCGAGTGGGTATGCGCCAACCGCACCACGCGCCCGTCCGGCTTGAGCTCGACGGCAAAGACCTGGTCGTCCATCCAGGTGTGAGTGGCTGCGTCGTCATCGTGGGTAGAGACCACTGCCCAGCCAGGCCGGTCGAAGGCGAGCCCTGAAAAGTGCAGGCCAATCGCTGTGTGGCCGAAATCTATCTCCCAGAGCGGGATCACCGCGCCGGTGGCCAGGTCCAGCATGGAGATGTAGTCGGTGTCAATGTCCTGGTAAATGACCACTTCGTTTCCCTGGACGTCCAGGGCCGGGTCGTAGTGTCCGATGATGCGCAGCAAACTCCGCCCGTTGGTCAGATCGCGGTCGTAGACCATCAGGCCGCAGGGATGCGCGCCGTCGCCCAGGTGTCCGTGCTCGCAGTAGTGGTCAAAGGAGGCAAGGAAGTAGGTTCCCAAGGGGCTCATAGTCACGTGGTCAACGTCCTCCTCTATCCCCGGCACACCGCGCATATCGCGGATGGTAACCTGATCTGTTTGTCGGTCGTACACGACAAAGGCAACGGTGTTCCATTCTTCGTCCTCCGCCATGAGGCCCCAGCAGCGGCGATCGCGCGAGGGGCTGCCCTCGTAGCGTGTCCACACGGTGACCAGGTTTTGACCGGGGAAGTCGGCGGCAAAGTCGTGGACCTCAGTCTGCTCTCCGGTTCGCACATCGTAGGACATCAACCGGGTCTCGTCCGAGTAGTAGAGTACGCCTGGATCGTCCGCGTCCCAGCGCGGCTCCACTCCGAGGGGCAGTTCACCCAGCGGCAGGAGCGTCTGTGCGTCGTACAGATACCACGTGCCCTCAGTGCCGTGCGCCAGCAAGCGGCTGCCATCGGCGTTGAAGGATTGCACGCGCGAGTATTCGTTCACCAACCCAGCCGAGGTGTCGTCCGGGGATAGGTCGTTCGCCTGATCGGTGACGCGCACCAGGCAGGTGCCAAAGGTGGGGTCGGCGAACCACTGGCGCGGAGTGGGCTCGGACAGGCTGGGCATGGGATAGACCTTCGTATCCGTGATAAAGGAGAAGCCAGGCGGGTAGGCCGGGCAGCCGCCACCGGGGGGCGGGGCTTCGTTCTGAGCCTGCGACGAGCTCAGTCGAGTCGGCTCAACCCGGAGGGTGGCAGGCGGGATCCCATCGTCCGAATCGAGCAGGCTGACGCCACAGGCCGTAACCATGACAACAAGAAGTGCCAGTGCCGGAGAGACAACTATGTGCCGACGGTACCGTTGCATCTCACATCCCCTCGTTCAAAAACCATGTCCCAGTGTCCTGGACTTTGGACAAAATCATAGCGGTGATCAGAAACCCGTTTTCTCGCTCAGAATTGTCCCTTTTGGCGCCCGAAAAGACCCCCACTCGAGCGGATTCCACCTGCAAAGTCGTCAGAAAACGGGTTTCTTCAACTTTGTCCAAAGTGTCTGCTTGCCCGCGCTTCCTCCATATTGTAGTACGGAAAGTCGTTCACCGCCAACGGGCCGGACGGTGAAGACGTGGAGCCTTCCAGCAGTGCGTACACTCTGGCGGCGTTGTCCAGCGCCGCCGTCCCGATGTGGGCAGCCGTCCCTACGGCGTCCCATCCCAACCGGCCAGGCAGGCGGACAACCACCACAACGCCTGCCCCTTGAGCTTGCAGTTAAAGCCGTGGGAGTGTTGACATTCGTCATCGGTTGTCGGGAGACTCTGACAGTCTTCCGGGTGATTAGCGCACCAGGTGTAGCACCAGGGGCAACTATCGTCCATGTCCGGATAGTGTGTCCCATCCGGGTCATAACTTTCGATGTCCGCAAAGTCGTATAAAATCTTCTCGTGCTCCTGGACGTATTGCCGGACCAGGTTGTTGTTCTGCTCCAGTGTAGCGCTGCCGCCGTCGGTGTGGCCGGTCATGTAGACGAAGCGCACGTTCGGATACTCGCTCTCCAGTTGGGCCATCATATCCAGGTACTGCTGCACCGGCGTATCCTCGTCGGACATCTCCCCGCACCAGGACCACATGAAGGCGGTGGCGGTCGGGGCCTCGTCGAGGAGATCACGAGCCGCATCGAGAAACTCGGCCGGGTCCCACGACCACCCGTCGTCGTAGCCCATGCGCAGACACGGAGGAGTGCAGGGGTTGGGAGGAGTCCACCAGTCCTTGGCAAAGTTGTAGGCGGGCGGGTCCACGTACTCGCTCAGATACTCGGCCCCGGCCCACAGTTGGGTCCCGTGCGAGGTGGAGCCGTAGGCCCATACGACGGTCTGCTTGGCCTGCTCCAGCCAGTTGGCCGGGATCTGGCTTAGGTCGGTCGCGGTGTGGTCTATGATGATGGCCTGACCAGTGGGCGTAGGGGAAGGGGCAAAGTCTTTCAAGATGAGCGGCAGGTAGACCCACGCCGCCGGCTCCCATACCCATCGCTCGTAGGCCCCGATGTCGGGGTGAGCGTCGCGAAGGTGACCCTCGACGTCATCCGAGGGAGCACCACTGGCGCTGCCAGCGTTTACGGCCGGGCTGCTCTCCTGCAAGTGCAGGTCCGCGTTCGGCCAGCCGGACACGAAGAGCGGGTCGGACGTCACGTCCCCTTGACCCTGGCCACCAGTGTAGGAGGTCCAGGTGCCGTCGGCGATTTCATCGCGGGTGAAGTCGGGGCCGTGCCCTTGCACGAACTCGGCCGTGATCTCGCCGTCCTCCCGACTGTAGTACAGGTTGTGGTGCTCCGTCAGTTGCACGCCCTCGCCCAGGTAGATGCCCGTGGGGCCGCCGTCGGTGGGGTCGGCATTGAAGGCAAAGACGTTGTTCATCAATGTCAGCGTCACCGGTGGCGAGGGGATTTCCTCTGGATAACCGGCCACGAAGGCCCAATTGCGCTCGCTGTAGGCCGTATCCCACATGTTGTAGGCGACGGTGTTGTTGACCACTTCCAGCGTGCTGGTGAAGGTGCCCACCCACACCGCGCTGTTCCCTTGCCCCCAGACGACGTTGTTCTCCATCCGCCCCCCGGCCCACAGTTTGATACCGTTCAGGTGATTGCGCACCACGCGGTTGCGGCGCACGATGACGCCGGTGGCGTTACCGGCCCGGTCGCGGGAGTTGAGGTCAATCCCGTCGCCGCTGTTGTCGTGAACGTAGCAATCCTCCACCAGGACGGGGTAGCCGCGGGCAAATTCTAACCCATCGGAGCCGTAAGACGCTTCTTCGCCGGTGTCGTATATCTCCACGCGGCAGATGACCATGTCGTTGCAAGGGCCAGGCGTGCAGTCCACCGCCGAGTACAGGCTGCCGTGGATGGTGCTGTCTTCCAGCGTGATGTGCTCGACCGGCCCCTCCTCCGGTGGTGCTTCGGTCTCACCGTAGGTGAAGCGAATGCTGGCCTCGCCACCGCCGATGTCCAGATGATCCAGTTGAATGTGACGGTTCTCGCCAGAAAGTTCCATCCCCCAGATGGTAAAGTTGCGCAGCGTGAAACCGCTGATGTGCAGGTAGGACGTGTACTGATCCAGAATCAGCAGTTCCCCCACGCTGCCCCCGCCGTCCAGGATAGGGGTCTCGCCGAGGTAGGCGATGAAGGTGATGGGAGATTCGGCCGTGCCGGACTGGGTCAGGTGGGTCTCCTCGTCAATGGAGTAAGTGCCGCCCCGGAAGCAAACAGTATCGCCAACCTGGGCAGTATTGGCGGCGTGCTGGAAGGTGGCCCAGGGCTGCGTTTCGGTGC
>Ga0315541_1004378_pt1 | contig 10365 bp, 9 predicted proteins | sample SalMarSW160190MG_FD_203095 | JGI IMG/M metagenome (GOLD analysis project Ga0315541, IMG submission 203095) | Salt marsh sediment microbial communities from the Plum Island Ecosystem LTER, Massachusetts, United States - Salt Marsh Sediment SW1601-190 ...
ATTCACGTTCGCTCACTCCGTCACAGATGCACGGAGCGTCTTTCTGAACGTAATCAAGAAAATGCTCCATCTCCAGAACAAATGGATCTGTTTCTTGACGCACTTCTATGGATAAATGGTTATTCGGCGCATCTACTTTTTCACTGTAAATATGTAGTTTTCCATCTGGCCTGCTCGCTACTATTGCACCTGAGTCGCCATGCAGCATTGTTTCGTCGAAAATACCGAAATGGCTGGCTTGAGGAGTAAAAACAACTTGACCTAAAGTCCCATTCACAAATTTCAGCGTTGCACAAATGTTAGCTTCGATGTTCAAGTTAAAATCAAGGGTTTGATACTCCGCAGCATAAATGGATTCCACTTCACCAAAGAACCATCTGGCGGCAGAAATACGGTGTATACCGTTCACCATCCACTGGCCTCCGCCAGCAATCCTCTTATCTGAAAGCCATGCCCGACGGCCAGGATAAACGTATCCGGTCTTACTCGGATTCCTCGGCATAAATACCTGTCTCAGCAGGATTGGATTGCCAATATACCCCTCGTCGAGTAAATTTTTCATCTTACGATTGATGGCTAGAAAGCGTGCGCTCTCTGCGACCATCAACTTAACGTCATTTTCTTCAGCCGCTTTTATCATTGAGTCTGCCTCTTCAAACCTAACAGCCATTGGCTTTTCACAGAGGATGTGTTTGCCTGCACATGCGCTTTCTATGGCTACCTCTGCGTGAATGTTATGTGGCAAACATATAGAGACAGCATCCACGTCGTCTCTTGATAAGACGTCATGGTAATCTGTATAATCCTCTGAAATACCCCATTCGCTGGCTTTCTGTTCGAGAATTGGTTCGTCGTTATCTACTAAGGCTGATACGTTTGCCCTGTCTGATAGTTTTTGAAATGCGCGGACGTGTCTTTCGCCAGCCCATCCACACCCTATTATAGCTATGTTAAGTTTGTCCATAATCTCTTCCCCTTTCCTACCACTTTGAGTCTGCTCACTTTTACCTCCTTTTCAAGCCAAACTTCAACCCCTTGTTATGTAAAAGCGATTAGTTCCTACTAATGTAAAAGCGAAAAGTTCCGGTTCAATTTACCAATATTTAAGAGGTCGCAACATCTATAAATGGCATTGCTAACGTAATGGATATTCTGGTGAAACTTGCCATCCATTCTGGTCTGAAATGAACTCGCCATTTATTCCCACCTCGTGCACTCGTGTTCGCGACATCCCCATCAACGGCGTAGAAGCCCGGAGCCACGTAAGTTTTCCAGTTTCATGGTGTGTAAATGTCACATTGAGCCGATAATCTCTGAAAGGGTTCGGATTCTCAGCAGTGAAGAATACACTGACTTTGCGGCGGAAGCCAGGTCAAACCTGTCTCCACGTTAGAGCTCAACGTCTTTGCAGATTTTTGGAACCATCTGTCTTTTAGGAAAGTGGAAAAAGAAGGGGGTGAACTTGGATTTCATACATCCAATTTTATCTTCTTAACTCTGGAATGTTCCTTTCTATGTATTCAAGGCTCTCCCTTACATACCGATCAGGATCCGGAATATCCTGCCCCATTTCCCCTAATTCCATAGCTGCAACGGCAACTTCTCCATACTGTCTACAGGTCTCATCCACCTCCATTTCAATGAGCTTCTTGATGTACTCAGGGAACAAAGTCACCCCCTTGCCAAGGATGTAGTTTGCGTGGATGCTCCCGTTATTATCAGACAGGTGAACATGCAGGATTTTCCCTCGTAACTTCTCCAGTGCAGCCGGTGGCTCCCTGGTGATGGCAAGATGTCCCAGGTCTACATTGGCAAAGAGGTTATTCATGTTGACATCGGAGATAATCCTGGCCATTGAGGTAGTATCATTAACCACATGGAAGACAAAAGGATCAAGCTCGAGGGTAAGGAACATTCTCATTTCTGACAGCCACTCACAGAGGTCTCTTATAAACTCAACTGAATTCACCCAGGCTCTCTCCCTGCTAAGTTTCAGGGTAAGAAATCCCCCACCAAATCCCAAAAGGATTTGTTTTCCGCCAAGCTCCCTTTGAAATTCTGCACACCGCTTCAGAAACGCAAGACACGTTTCTCTTTCTTCTTCAAGGCTGGAAGATATATTTCCTGGAGGTAATATCACCATATTGGAGGCAACAAGACCTGAGTCTTTGAATTTTCTTATCAATCTCTTCTTTGTTTTAGCCTCCATTTTAGCCGGATCTACACTGCCAAGGGCTAAAACATCAACATATCTAAATCCTGCTCTGCTAATTCTATCAATAGCATCAGAGAAGTTCACACCGCCAATTTCCCAGATGGAGCTATTTATTCCTAGTTTCAATTTTTTTCTCCCATCATCAGTTTGATCTTACCATTAGCCTACGTTTAATGACTTATTCTGTAGATAAGAGAAAATTGCAGGGACATTCCGCTCATTTATCAGCTGAAAGATCTCCTCCGAGCTAATTCTCTCCACTATTCTTTCTATATTTCTCGCAAATTCAATGCTTCTTCCAAAAACCTCCACCGGATCAATATTCTTTGGGAAAACATCCAGGCTCATCCACGCCTGGTAGCCGTACTCTCGCAGATAGAAGAAGACCTCAATATAATCCCAGAAATTAACAAATCCGGGGATAAGGTCCCAGTCCCAGTTTCTGTAGTTATCGTTTATGTGAACAAGGAAAAGTCTTCCTTTCTCTGCGAGCAGACAGGCAGATTCAGCAGGATTCTCGCCTGCATAGAGGGCATGGCCCAGATCTAAAGTCACCCCCACATTGTCTTTACCAACTTCCTCACACAGATAGAGGGCTTTTCCTACATTCCCTACTATTGTGTGAGCCACAGGCTCACTCATTTTATACTCAATGCTTAACTTGACATCATCTCGATGAGTGCACACTTCCCGTACTCCCTCAACGAGATACCTCCAGGCTCTCCTATAGTCTACCTGAAAGGGATAATCATGCCCATCAATGAGAAGACACACTGTCACCACATCACACCCGATCTGCGGTGCAAGATCCATTGCCTTGTTTAGTACATTAACCGCCTGCTGCCTGATCTTCTCATCCAAGCTGGTGAGGGAGCCGTTCGCCCACCTTCGCTCCTTCTTGAGGTTCACATTTAACGAGGAGACGTCCAGACTGTATTTATCGAGGAGGCCCTCTAAAAGCTTCAGGTCAGCAAAATCTGCAGGGTAACACACTTCCAATCCGTCAAGGCCCTCAATTTTTGAAGCGAGCTCAAACTTTTCTTCAATATCTCTATTGGTTTGGTATTCAGTAAATCTATCTTGAAGTTTTCCTAGGAAACCAGTAATTACGGAATATTTCATCTCTTTATCTCCTCGTTTTTCATTGAAGTCTCTCTTATCTTATTCCTACTATTTCTGCAACCTTATTAAAAAACGCCTTTTTCCTCCCAGTATTAATCGCCCAGTTTGTGGGAGGACTTTGGAAACCGTCGCGGTAATTACTTTGCCCTTGGTCATAGTACCCCCAACTGGCACCTTCCTCAAATGCAGCTATTAATTTATCTGCGATCAATTTTTCCACGTTACCATTAGTTGTCCACCAGTCTGCTGGATCTTCATTGAAGACAATAGGCTTGTCAGTTTTTTCTCGAAGTGTCCTCACCATCTCACGAATCACTCGGGGACTTCGACCATTCCCGTGTATCAGAATAAAGTCGGCTTCTTTAATTACTGTATCAGGGGGTATCGTTCCTCCTCCGAAGCTTGTTGAAACGAGAAATCTACCTTCACCCACCTCGCGGGCAAGCTTAATGAGTTCATGCACTCTTGCAGGCTGGAGAATCTCGTGGTCGTAGGCAATATCGCTTTCGTTGTCTATCTCAATCAACACTTTATCGTTATTGAGCTTTTTTATGAACTCCATCCCGTTCACAACAGCCTCTTTTACTGCCTCCTCATCCTTCAGGTGATAATCTTGGCCAAAGTAGAAGAAACCTACAATGGGAATCATCTTATTCTCAGCCGCTGCTGTAATTACCCTTCCTATCCTATCAGCATAATCTGACTTAATAGTTCCATCTTTCCGAAAGGCAGTATTTATCCATTCTTGCCTGCTTACAAATTGATGGGCGACCGGTCCCCCACCCTGAAAATTGATGGTAAATCCTATCACACCATGTTTCTTATACTCAGGCAAGTAGGCGATAAATTCGCTGGTCTGTCGTTCCGGGTCATACTCTGACCCATCCGGATACCGCCACATTCTCCGCGTCTGGGGATTCTCATCATTGAAAGTAGCCTGAACTGCTCGGAAATTAAACAATCTTCCCAGTACCTTCTCGTTCACCTCGGGCAAATCAGCATATGTTAAGCCTCCATCAATAAGAAAACAGTCTTTTTCCCCTTGTATCATGCTTTCCCTCCATTAATCTTTTTTCACAATACACTCTCCGAAAGTAAGGAAGCCTGTAGAGGCTCCCTTACTTGTACTTATAATCTTGGCGAAAACCTGCTATTCGGACTTCGGGGGATTAGGATATCCCTCCCACGATATGAAGGGACGCATGTCAGCCTCCTGAGCTAGTATAGGATCAACAAGCCTGTGAGCATCTTTTGCCGCTTGCTCTGCTGTTTTTGTTCCAAGCCACAGGCCCTCTGTTACCCTGTTCATCGCATCCCAGAAAGCTGCTCCCTGCAGCACAATTTCAGAAAGGTGACCGTGGTTCTCCAGTATATCGATAATAAATTCCGGATCCCAGTATGCATCCTGTTGGAGATATGCACCGTAGGCTACCTTTTTATTCGGGGGAGCGAATGTTGCCTCTCCTGCGAGATACTGTTGTCCGCCTTCTGCAGAGCTCATCCATGTCACGAAATCCCAACACATTTCCAAATCTTTCGCGTTTGTCGTAATGCCCCAACTATCGAAAGTGACCCGATGCACAGCACCAGCTTTCCCTGAAGGTAAATAGGTTGTTCCATATTCAATCTTACCCGCTTTCCGTGCATCCTCAAACTTGGGAATATCCCAAGTCTCACAGAGAATCATTGATACCAGCCCTGCTGCAAACATCGCTTCATTTCCCATTGCCTCAATAGTAGCTGCAGATGGTGAGAGCCCGTACTTGGTGCGTAAATCAGCTTTCCACTGAAAAACATCTACGGCTGGATGTTGGTCAAAGGCAATCTTCGTCTTATCTTCGCTAAGTAGATTTGTTCCCTCACACCAGAGCCAATTCTGGGTATCAAACCACGAAGGCATGATGCAAACTCCCCATTGATCTGTCTTGCCATCACCATCTTTATCTTTGGTGAGTTTCTTTGCGTATTCAAAGAATCTGTCTTTCGTCCACACATCCGTATCTCTGGGAGGATAAGGAATACCTGCTTCATCGAAATGGTTTTTGTTGTAGAAGAACATAGAACCGGCTGCATCATAAGGAATTCCGTAGAGATCACCTTTGTAAAGGAAAGGTTTCCAGGCTTCTTCGAAGTAGTCGGCCTTATCGATGTTTGCCTCAATTCTGTCGGTTAGGGGATGAACAAATCCGTAGGCCATGTACTCTCCTGTCCAGTCGTCATCCATTCGTATTATACTGGGAAGTTCCCCTGCCGCAGCCAGTATCTTCATCTTATCGTAAAAGTCTCCAGGTATAGTGGTCATTTTCACCTTTACATGCGGATTTGCCTCCATATATTTTTTCACCAGAAAGCGAAATGTTTTCTCCTTTGGCAGAGGTGCCCCCCCATACAGAATCTCAAAACTCTTTTGAGCAGACGCGCCTATCGCCATACCCAGCACGAGCAGAACAACCAGACATAACTTCACATAATGTCTGTCTTTCATCTTTATACCTCCTTAAAAATTTTCCTTAAATTACTTTTCAGGTTACTGTAGATTCTTTTTTCACCTCCCTTCTCTCCTTATTTTTCTAACATTCTATCTTTGCACGCTCACTATCCCTTGATTCCACTCATAACGATACCTCGGGTAAAGTGTTTTTGAAGAAAGACATAGACCAATAATATGGGAACGACAGCCAGCGTACTACCTGCCATGAACATTCGCCACTCGACTTCGTAGTCAGTTACCAGATACGCAAGACCTATCTGCACCGTATATTTGTCAAGCGAAGTGAGATAAACGAGAGGTTGAAGAAAATCATTCCAGGTAGCTAATGAGGCGATGACAGCCAGAGTTATAAGAGCGGGTTTCGCTAAAGGAAGCATAATCTGCCAGTATATGCCGAAGAAACTGCACCCGTCGATTTTGGCCGCATCGAGTAAATCATCAGGAATGGTAAGAAAAAACTGTCTCAGCAGGAACGTCCCCCAAATCCCTGCAAATATGCGAGGCAATATGAGCGGAAGGTATGTATCGAGCCAGTGGAGAAGTCTCATCATTAGATACAGAGGAATAATTCTCACCGCAACAGGCAACATCATTGAGCTAAGGAGGATGAGAAAGATTGTATCACGCTTCCAAAAACGTAGTTTCGCAAAAGCAAAGGCAGCAAGAGAATCAAAAAAAAGACAACCTGCGCTTATTATAGCAGTGAGGTAAATGCTATTGAGAAAGAAGCGACCATAGGGAAGAAAATCCAAAGAGAAGAGTTCTATGTAATTCCCAATTGTAGCCGGAATAGGGAGCCATTCAGGAGGAAACGAATACTCTGCGCCAGGGATTTTGAAGGAAGTGGAAACCATCCAGATAAAAGGCAGAATCATAATGAAACTGCCCACCCCCAGGATAAGGAGAGATAAAGCTATTATAACCTTGTTACCTGTCTTTTTTGCTAAAGCCAAAACTTATCCTCCTTTCTCAGCTAAGCATAACATCTATCTAGTAGTGCACCCAGCGTTTGCCTATTCGCCATTGAATCAAAGTGGCGCCGAAAATAAAGATGAAAAGTACCCAGGCTATAGCTGAGGCATAGCCCATTTTCATATACCTAAAGCCCGTATTCCAGACATGGTACCCAATTACTCTCGTCGACCACTCTGGCCCCCCCTCTGTCATTATATAGACAACATCAAAAATCTGAAAGGCAGCGATAACAGACACAATAAGGATAAAGAAGGTGGTAGGACTCAGCAAGGGTATGGTAATGTGCCAGAGTCTGCGTATCCTTCCCGCCCCATCTAATTCTGCTGCTTCATAGAAAGTATCCGGGATTCCTTGTAGTCCAGCCAAGAAAATCAGCATATTGTAACCAATATTTTTCCAAATACTCACAATAATTATGGCGGGCATCGCCCATCGTGCATCCACGAGCCATTCGGGTCCCTCTATTCGAAAAAGACCCCACAGGATATAGTTCACCAGTCCAAAACTAGGGTGAAACAACCATGCCCATACAACTCCTGCTGCTATCCAGGAGGTAAACATGGGAAGAAAGTAAATCGTTCGAAACAGTGTCATTGTTTTCAATTTATAATTCACAAGTAGGGCTAAGAATAAACCTCCAATCATACCCGCAGGGATGCTTACCGTAGTAAAATAGACGGTATTCCATAATACCTTATGGAAATCAGGGTCCTTTACCAGAAGTACAAAGTTCCCAATTCCTACCCACCGGGCTGGCTGTAAGAGATTGTAGCGGGTGAGACTAAGAAAGACGGAGGCTAAGAAAGGATAAAATTGAAATGCGAGAAAACCAAAAATCAAAGGAAGAACAAACAACAAGCCGTTTATATTCTCTGACCGCAGGAAAAGACTCCTGGAACTGTCAAAGAAATGGTGAAATTTCATAGCATGTCACTCATGTGTTTACTTTGTTTTCTTAAATCCGTCCCTTTTTCTAAATAGGCTCTCTCAAGTGCATCTCTACTCCTTCTCAGATGTTCCCGCATCAAATTTTCTGCTCCCTCAGCGTCACTCCTACCAAGAGCATCAATTATTGCTATATGTTCGCGGAATGTCTCCTGAGGAGACCTTACCAGTCCAGGTATGAAACTGCTGGAGAGTATGCGAAAGGACTTTACCATATCTTCGAGAAGTCTCACTCCACTTGCTTCAATGACAAAAAAGTGAAACTTCACGTCAGCTTCCTGATATGCTCGCCAATCGTCACCAGTGATAGATTCCATTGCCTCTCGATAGACTCCCTTGTAGTGCTCTAGCTTTTCTTTGTTAACTGTTTGTGCCGCTTTTCGGCAGGTAAGGCCTTCCAGTACCTCGCGAATCTCAAATATGGTGGTCATCTCTTTCCGAGAAAAATCTCTCACATATGCTAATCCCCTCTGACTTACCTCGACCAGGTGCTCCTTTGCCAGTTGACTTAATGCTCTACGGATAGGAGTCCTACTCACTCCAAGTTCTTCCGCTAGCTCACTTTGAATGATCTTGGTTCCACGCTCAAGCTCGTTGCTTAATATCATGTTCTTGATTCTCTTATACACAAGCCCATCTAGGTTTTCGTAGTTAATCTTCTCCGCCATGCTGCTATCCCTTTCGTCCTAGTTTGGTATACAGTATACCAAATCCACGAGAATTGTCAAGTGCTCGAATTGAATCAGAGAAATTGAAAGTTCCTGTAAGTAAGATTTAGTAAGTATTCCAGAGGGGAGACAAAACAAAATTGATTCTCTCTTTCTTTTTTGTTATATTATTAGCAGTTAAATATTGATATTACTGTTAATAATAAAAGGAGGATAAGTGTTTATGAATATTAGCGATCTGCCTCAAGAGATATCAATCTTGAGAGAAGAAAGATTGAAGGCAGAGAATAGATTAATGAGGGCAAAGGAAATGCTCGCCTGCTCTTTAATCTTAAAGAAGGTTATCTGTGGTAACCCTAACTGTAAGTGCCAGAAAGGCAAACTTCATGGACCATATCCTTTCAAATTCAAGGGATTGCCTCGCCCATAATAGGGAAGGTATTGCTTTTTTCCTACCTTTACCCACTATAGAACATCAGTAAAGATAGAATCCTTTCAAATTACTTTTTCCCTTTCCGTTTTCCTACCGAAAACTTCTATTTTTGTCCTTTTTTCCCTGAACTCCCAAAATCAGTATTTACTTTCAATTTTTCAGTTGCTTTTTTCTCCCCTTTACAATGCCGTTATAATGTATATAATAAATATAGAGTGTTGACAAAAGAATAAAATAGCCTAAAAGAAGAGGGGCTGAGAAAAAAGAAGCAAAGAAATAGTGTTTCCACTTTCTAACCCGGAAGTTATGTAGAAAACAGGACTGGCCATTCCCTACACTGAACAACTTTCCCCTGATACAAGACTGAACAAGAGAAAAATAGTCTTCACACCAAAAAGAACATTGAATATCCAATACTTCATTGAGATTGCTTCGGCTTCCTGTCTGCCGTGCTGGCACAGGCAGGCGCCTTGCAATGACCTGCTGGAGATATTTCTCACAGTGGCAAGCGAGGGACCTGATTCGCTTTTCGTATTTCGTATGTCATTGCGCAATACAAGCAACGAGCGACGATTCAATGAACCGATATATCATTAGAACCAACGAAAATAGAACGCACCTACTAAAGATAGAGAAAGATAGCAGACTGCTAGGTTATATAGATGGTGACTTTATCCTAAAAGAAAAAAAGCTACCTCTAGTGCTGGAAGTAAAGACTCCTCAAGGAATAAGAGGCTACCTGGAAACGTTTTATCCTGCCAGGAGTGGCATCAAGGTATATGACAACAAAAGAGAGGAAATTGCCTATTTGGAAAAGGAAGGGAGACTACGGATTGATGGTCTTTATCTCTCCTTTGCTAAGCTATCCAAGGAGGAGACAATACTTCAGGAACAAAAGAAGGCGGGGGAAAAACTAGAAAAGTCAGGATTAACTCATTCCTATGTGTTTGATGACTCAGAAATAAAAGGAAGAATTTACTGTTTTAAAAAAGGCAGAAACATATCAACTCTTATGCGGGTAAAGACAAAAATATCAACTGGCATAGAAGAACTTCTCCGCTTTATTCCCCTGGCTATTTCTAGAAGAGTCTTTGAACAGGAATTTATCAGGATATTTATCGGTGCTCAGTGATGAGAATAAAAGAGCTTGACGACGAGTTAGGTAAAGGGATTGGAGTATATCTGGATGGCAGATTCTTCGAAGTAAGAAATCAGCTCGAGCTTCAATCAAGAATCTATGGAAACGACAGTGATTCTAACGCTATAGTACTGATTGAATACCAGGATAGGGAAAGAAGCTACCAACACTTTAAAATTCTAACTGATAGGATAAAATATCTTTTTGAGACAAACATCAGAAATAGAAAGGAAGACTTCATCCGATATTTGACCAATGGTTTTGAAAAGGAATTTAGAGGTGGTAGAATAAAAATTAATCCTGTTCAACAAAAAGAAGTACAAAAATTAAGAAAGTATGCTATTGAGCGAGCTATGAAATATGGTATCTTAACAGAAA
>Ga0315541_1004379_pt1 | contig 10365 bp, 10 predicted proteins | sample SalMarSW160190MG_FD_203095 | JGI IMG/M metagenome (GOLD analysis project Ga0315541, IMG submission 203095) | Salt marsh sediment microbial communities from the Plum Island Ecosystem LTER, Massachusetts, United States - Salt Marsh Sediment SW1601-190 ...
CACTTTTATTAGTCCCTGACGTAAGTGTCTCTACTAAAAGGGTTTACGCCAATTACAGGCACGACCGGCATCTCTATAAAAAGCTCAATATTCGAATAAAAAACTATATCCTTAAAAACAGGATTGATTCGGTCGTTAAAATGTGCACAAATATGCTGGCAGAAAGTTGTTTCGACTTGGAAGAAAGTCTTGCCGAGCTGAAGGAGGCTATTGAGTCGTTAGGCATCAGGCCTTGCTGTCTCAGCGGTAGCGGATCAGCGATGTTTTATATCATTGAGAGCGGGGATGAAGAAGAAGCCAGAGAAGGTATGAGCGAACTTGCGGAAAAAACCGGATGCAAAAGCATTATTGTCAGAAACAATAGATGGTAAACTTTTATGCGAGGCAAAGAAAATGAAAATCAGTGAGGTCAGAGTCAAAATGGTCAGCAACAAGGATGACAGGCTGAAAGCTTTTTGCTCGATAACGATGGACAACGAGTTTGTCGTTCGTGACATCAAAGTCATCGAAGGGACGAACGGTTACTTCGTCGCTATGCCTTCGAGGAAAATGAGCGACCATTGCGAAAAATGCGGAGGTAAAAACCATCTCAGAGCCAGATACTGCAATAATTGTGGAACGGCTCTTCAGGAAAACCGTGCAAGAAAGGATTTTAAAGGCAGAATGAAATTGCACGCCGATATAGCCCATCCGATTAATTCCAATTGCAGGAGGAGAATTCAGGAGAAAGTTATATCGGCTTTCAAAGAAGAATTGGAAAAGTCAAAGCAGCCGGACTACAAGCCGGTCGAAATGGATGAGCCGGATGATGATATTCCTGAAATAGTCTCGTAGGAAAAGAGTCCCATTTTGCTGTAGATTACAGAATAGGAAACCAAAAACTTAAAAAAGCCCGATACAAAAGCGCCAGCCATTAGCTGTTCTTTCTTGAGATTTAAAATCCTTCAACTGCATATTATGTCTGACGCATAATACGCCGTAAAGAATCCACCTTCCTATGCCGTAAGGTACTCAAGAACCTTATCGAGAGCAACATCTAAACGCTCATCGAGGTCATATTTACCTTCCGTAAGCTGCCGACGGACATCAAGAACTTTTTCCTTGCGAACTTCCGGCAGCGAAGCAATTTTTCTTAACACTTGGCCGATAGGCGTGGTGTTGATATTGTCAAGAATTTGCTCCATTACCACATCCGTATCGTGAGCAAGAACCTCTCCGACCGGATCTACCTGGTGATTTTCTCTTTCAAATCGACTGTTAGAATCAAATTCTGCCATTCAAAATACCTTGTATGACAAGCTTCAAGGCGAAAATGTCCGTTTTTTCGCTCAAAGCCAATAACCACTATATCTTGTGTGTCCCTTAAATTCCTTTTAAGGCCCAAAACAACTTACTAATATTGGTATCGACTACTATGCCCGGAAAACTTTAGAAAAGTTTAGTGTTTAGCCAACCTATGCAAAAACATAAAGTTACATCAATTAGGGATAAAAGTCGGCATAATAATATTAAAAATCAATTATCGAAAAAACCTATCTTAACATGTGTATAAACCATTGCAGTCTGTCTGGGAAAAATAGGCAATATACTATATATAGTGCTATACATCAGATTTTAATGGGAAAAGACTGGAAGAATTTGGCTAAATTCTGTACTTCCTGCGTATCGGGCCAGCCGTATAAGATCGCGAGCGCATCTGCATCCAAAGGGCCATTGGGTGCGGGTTTATGAGCTTGGGTGCGGCAATCTATTCGCATTATGAGGCACTATTCTGAAGCCGAGTAACCTCAACTGGCAATGTTCTTTTGGCAGCTAAAACCTTTTTCTTCGGGATGAATAATTCCAGTCGACAACGAGAAAAGTTAAAATTGTTGGGCTTAGTAGTAATATTTTAATTCTATATCCACATCCCACATATCATTGTCGGGGAGGTTTTGCTTTTTACTGAGTTTTAGCCGTTCACATTGCAGATTTGGCCAGCGAAGTTGCATCATTGAGAAAAATCTGGCGAATTTCCGGATGTCTATCTCCTTCAGGTCTATACTTGCGCTTTGGCTTTTCTGCCCTCGCGTGGTCATTACCATTGCCGAACTGAGGTTGTACTTACTCGGCGGTATCCGACAGAGACTCGCAATCCTGTCAATAGCTTCACCGTAAGTAAAATCAGCGGCTGTGTCGTTTGCATCGGCGAACTCCAGCCGGTCCGGCTCGAGAGTAAATATCTCCATCATGATCGGTTCGGCCCGCTTGTATTGAGACATTTGTTCTTCAACATCCTTTTGGGCGTTCGGTAAGTATATGCCCCAGACTAATAAGGGCCACAGACCAACAATGACAGGCACGGCTATATAATACAAAATTGGATTTTTGTATATGTCTTTCATAAAATATTTCCCTTATGATGTCTTAGGTGCAACCATTATATTGAAATTCTCTCGGTTATCTTTTAATTGATATCGTTCCCGTTTAATCTCGAGTCCGTTTTTCCTCACTGTATCGAAAAATTTCTGTCTGCTCTGACGATTGGAAGTGTCGCCCGTGATCATAATGTCCTTGGCTGTGATAGTAATCGTGTCTATATTCAGGTTGGTCTGCGCGGCACATTTGTTAAATGCCGTCAGCACCAGTGTCAGATTTGACGATATAGATTTTTCATCCGAAAGGCCTTTTCTTTCATTTTCAATACGCCTCTGTAGCTTACCGAGTTCTCGAACAGCATCTTTTATTTTTAAGTCAGCCGACAACTGTTCCAAGGTAACTTCTGCGTAGTCTTTGGCAAATTTGCTGCGTAAGTTATTCTTGTTTCTGTTCACTCTGAATAACTGTGTGTGAAAATATAGCCCCACGGCAACTAAAAGAATCGTCACGGATATTGCCGCGGCTTTCAATGTTTTTTGCTGCCTGAGCTTTTTACCCTGGAAGGGGCTAAAGTCCTCCCGGAAATCGACGCATCGGCCCTTTTCCGCCAGAGCCAGGGCCGCACCATAGGCGATTGCAAAATCAATCGGATCGGCACAATCAGCTTCCGGTTGAAGCTTGGTTTCGACAATACTGCGTAAATCAATCTCGTCGGTTTCAATACCCAGCTTTCCGCCAAGCTGCTGAGATTCTATAGCTCCGGTTGAATCGAAGACTTTAAGGCAACCAAGTGGCCCGGCACCTTCGACGAGAGCTGTAGTGACAAGTACTTCTCTTTGCAGCAGTTTGGTCCTGTCCTGTGTCGCGCCGACCAGGAATGTCCGAACGATCGATGCCTTCCGGGATTCGTCATCTACAGCCACCGGCGGGACAATCAAATAGCCGCTCCGATTGGATAGCATCCCATACAACGTCTCGGTCTGCTCCGACTCATCTGAGGTTACTTGCCGGCTGATAAATCTTGATAAACAATCCACATCCGGCTCTATGTTTACGGGGTCAAGATTGTACTGCTGTAAAGCATCAAGAACTTCCGACAATATTTTACGCTCTGCGGTAAAAACGGTTAGTTGCGAGCCGGTTTGGTCGCTTGATGCTATTTCGAATGCTACCGCAACATTAGTTATATCCGTCGCAAGGGCCTCTTCCGTATCGAATCTTATGGTCGCAGCTATTTGTTTTGGATCTTTAAACTCGCTATGGACGCTGTGCTGCATAAACAGAGAGCAATCCAACGCAACTGTAATTTCGGAGAATTTAAAACTTCTCTCGGCACAGCCCTGAGCGATAAGACCTGCCAATGCCTGCATATCCTGCTGCTCCTGTCCTTCAACGGAGACACTGAAACATTTCAGGCCGCTGCCGTCTTTTTTTTGCGAACCGAGGCAGACCACCGTCGCCGTCTTCCTGCTGATGTAAATTCCCAAATAATTCTGAGATTCCACTATTTGTAAACTCCTAAATAGTCATCGGTATTCAACCATTGATTATAGCGATTCTTGTAACTTTTTTACCTTCTTTCGTTATAGCTATAATGGACGTTGCCTTGGCCACGCCGCTCGTCGAGGTTATTTTGATTGTAAAAAAACTGCTTTCCGTTGTGATATATTCTTCGCATTTGCCGACTGATTCGGAATAACGAGACAGCTTGTCTTTCAGATCATCTATGTTTTCAAAAGACTCTTCTTGTCTCTGTTGGATGATCTCTTGTGCTATTTCGACTTGATTGCCGCCGAAAATGAAGGCCGCCTCCAGGACATGACGAGGGGCTGTATTGATATTGACCTGCCGAGTACCCCACAGTCCTATATATTTCAAAGGGTATTCTTTTCTATCCCCGACGACTATCGTCGGTTGAGCGAGAAATTCGGTGTCGATGAGCGAACTGTGAAACATTTTCGCAAAATGCATAGTCTGGTCGGAGATTTGTTTCGAGACGGGTATCATCTTTCTTTGTATCCGTGCCCGGGGCGTCCTTGAAGTACTGCTTTTACGGGTAGTTTTTGCCGTTGTAGTTATAGGCGTTCTAACCGTTTTAGTTATCGTTTTAAAAGTATCTGCGAAAGGTTTTATCTCGCCTATTTGCTTTAGTTGCTCTCTCAGTGAATCGATCTGTATGAAATCGAGGCTCATCATTTCGCAGAAAGTTTCAAAGCCCGCCTCGATTTCTCGCTTTAACTCCTGGTTATTCATCATCGCCCAGCCGAGGGGGTATTTTGCATTTTCATCTTCAATTTCAATTTGTACTTTGGCAGAGCCGATCTCAAACTCGGCCGGCTCGGTCACAAACGGCCAGGGCGGACCATAGGGACCCCGAATCACTATAGAATCAAGATTGTTGAAGCCGGCAATCCCGCTTTTGTCGCGACCCATACCATTTACATCATTAATATCGCTCTTATCGTCAAAATTCTTGCCGCTGTTGAATGTATCGGACTGAGATTCGACGTCCCACTGTGCCAAAAGCTCCTGATATCCTATCTCGTCAAGGGCAAATAAATCGGAAAAATCCGGCTCGTTCGGGCGACTCACGAGCTCCGGCTCAAGCTCTTCCAGACTCGCAAGGGCATACTTCACAGCCGAATCGCAGCCATAACGGGCATTGCTGTAGTCGATAATATACTGGTTGCGGTGGCGCTGGCTCGCAACACGGTCACTGAGAGTATAACCCAGCGTAGCGAGCACAATCAACAGCACTAACGTCACCAGTAATACAACGCCCGGCCGGGTTCGAGATACAATCAAGTTGTCCTGACCTTTATTCATTATTTGACCTTTTCGGTCCTCTTGGGGATTTCTGATGGCTGTTTTTCGTCGCTGGGCAAATTCACATCCTCCTGCCCTTCTTCGTTACTGCCATATTCGTTTGTCGAAGTATCGAACCTGATTTTTCTGGTTCTGTCGATAGCGATGGTCCTTGTGATTTTTTCCTCGTCCGGAACGTCAAAAGTGCCATCTGCTCTTTTATAGGGCTCTGCAAATGAAATTGTTACTATAATCCCCCGGGGAGGAGGGCCGTTCCATTTTTCTACAGGATTCTCACCGGCCAGCACGCTAATTTTGAAAAAAGTAATACCGCTGCAAATAGGCACGAAAAGCTCCCTTTCAAAATCATCTTTATTCTTCTCAAGCACTTTGTCTTCCTTGTTGAGCCCGCCGGAGCTGCGATATAAAGTCAGGCTGTTAGAAGCGCTCTGGAAGTCGTAACTGCTTTGCCAGATGATTTCTTTAAATTTTAGCTCTTTATCTTTACTGTCCTGGATAGTCCGTGTAATTGTCAGCTTTGCGGCGGGAACCAGCATCCTTGAGGCAACATTCTCAAATTTATTCTCAATTGTAATTGTTCCATCAGAACTGGAAGAAATAATATTGTCAAGATCTTCGGCTATGCGCTGCAGAACCTCACCGGGCAGTCGAGAGCTGTTAAGCCGACGTGTCACTGCAGCGACTGAATTCTCCGCACGATGATAAATGCCAAGCACTGCAACTGTAACCATCGCTCCGATGGTCAAGGCCGCGAGCACTTCAGCCAAAGAAAAACCCTGCGGCATTCTGTAAGTGCCGGAAGTTTCGTTCACGTTGTGGCTAAACGCGTTTAATTTCATCGTAGCTCGAACTCCTACCGTCGTTGATTCTGCATTAAGTCCCAAATTTCGGAGAAATCCATTTGTTTAAGCTCTCCATAAGTCAGACCTGTCTTCGGATCTATTTCATCCAGCCATGCGTCGTCCGCCGATCCCTCACCCGACTTGCTTTTTTTATTCTTCAAGTCAGTTAAAGATTTTGCCTGCTGATTCTTTTCATCTTCGCCTGGATTGCCGTTACTGTCCTTATAGAGATTGAGATTATCTTTGATAAAAGAGCCGTCTTCGGTAGTGAGCATTCCATTCTGAATCCACTGTTCGATAGTTTCGACATCGACACCGGCATAATCTGCGGCATCTTCCATCGTCTCGATAAGTTCGGCGGACAAGTCTCCTTGTTCTTGGTCGTCACGACTCTCAATCTGGAGCAGTTGTTCTTTTGTCAAATCGGTCAGCCAATGTGTCAGCTCGACGGTTTGCTCTATTCCGTTTGGATCATTATACTGGGCCGAGCAAACACCTCTGATCCACATCCGCGCAGTGATCGGTTCGTAAAACGTCTCAACAACCGTTTGCCATCCAATGTCGGGATATATCTCACTGACGCCATACTCAACGCTTTCTTTCACTGTCGCAGAAGCAAGAAGCTGTTCCATATTCTCCCGGGCAACTTCAAAGGCCCGCATTCGCAGCGCCGATTGTGCCGCCGAGGCCACGCAGCGATCAATCACAACCAGCACACTTGAGCTGATAAGAGCAAGAATCGCCACGGCCATTAAGACCTCTACCAGGCTGAAAGCCTTCTTTCTCATTGTAAGTGTTTTAGAACGGCAGATCATCTTTAGATTTCGGCTCCAAAAGCTCTATATCACCTTCTTCTAATGCGACAATTCGATTGATGCGGTTGACTACAATCGTATAAGGCTGGTCCTTTTCATCGAGCAGGACGATTTTCCCACCATTCTGCCAACCGGAAGGTCCTACTCGAAACCAGGCCTTAGCGTTAGTATCAATCCCATCGTCAAACCAGACATAAACGAGCCGGCAATTTTCAGTAAGATTATTTTGGACAATAATCTCTCCGGGTGTTTCATCCGGCTTGTCTACGTATATTTCAGAGCCGGTTAGTTCCTTAAGCTCATATCCCTGCTCTGTAATGTCGATAATAATTTCATATCTTCGGCCGGTCTCGGCTGCGGCGCTGGCGGCCATTTGCATTGTCGAAACAAGCTCCTGTGTTTGTGCTCTGAACGTATTTTTTCTCAGCAGTCCGAAAAGATGGATTTGCGCCATGAGCACAAACAGCGATACGATCGCAACCACAACCAGCAATTCGGCCATCGTAAAACCGTTAGTGTGCGAATGCAGCAATACATCATCTTGATGCATTTTGGCATTCATACAGTTGCGACCACGTGCATCAGTATGCATCTGTGCTAAGCAAATCATCCTCAGTGCCCTCTTCTCCGTCGGGTCCGAAACTCCTGATTACAAATTGTTTGCCGCTCTCCGGATAAAGCTCATACTTGAACTCGTTTCCCCAGCCGTCGGGGGGCAATTCTGTCGTTTCCAAGTAACCACCCGGCTCCCAATTTATCACGTCGTTTGGCATTTCAATCAGTTCCAGCAATCCTAATTCTTCGGTTGGGTATCGAGTCGTATCCATCTTGAATTGATTGACCGCAGAGTGAAGAATCTTTAAGTTGGCCTTTGTGGTCGTAATACGGGCCTGGTCAATCTTGGTTGCGACTTTCGTGACGACCAGAGTGGCAAGCAAGCCGATGATAATCAGCATAGCCATAAGCTCAACCATCGTAAAACCGTATCTAATATATCTTTTTCTCTGTTTCCTTGTCATATTGATCTCCTGGGAAGTTCGTTAAAAATTGCCCGCCGAAACTTCCAGAATCGGCAGGATTGTCGCATAAGCAATTACACCAATTACGGCGGCCATAATAATTATAATTAGCGGCTCAACCGCAGCACTTAATCTTTCAATAACTATATCGCTTGAAGATTCGAGATTGTCGCTGATACTCTTAAGCATCGTTTCAAGCTCGCCGCTTTTTTCTCCAACTGCAACCATGTGGGCGATAGCAGGATCGATAACGCCGCTGTCCCGAAGTGGAGTCGCGATGTCGGCACCGGCAAGAATCCTCTCGCGCGCCTGCTTGATGGCTCTTTTCATAAGGGTGTTGCTGGTGACCTCAGTGACAACTCGAAGAGACTCAGCCATAGCGAGTCCCGAGCCGAGAAGCGTAGAAAGAGTAGATGCGAAGCGCGCAACGACACGCTGCTTTATGAGGGGACCGAACAACGGCAGGGACAAAAGGAATTTATCGCGCAGATAAGCGCCTCGGTTGGTTTTCAAAAACCGCTTCAAGCCCCAGATAAATCCAACTACTACTGCAATAACCAACAGCAGCCACCAACTGGTCAGCAGATATCCAACATCCATCAAACGCTTGGTTATCCAGGGCAATTCCCGCCCCGCCCTTGCGATCTCATTGCCTATCTTCGGAATGACCAGAGTTGTCAGTACAAGAATAGCTGCCAGGCAAAAGAAGACCAGCACAACGGGATATACCATCGCAGTCTTTATTTTCGCTTCGACTCTCCGGCGTTTTTCCATGAAGGTGGCAATCGTCAAAAGGCTCTGGCCCAATATCCCTGTAACCTCACCTACACGGACCATGCTTACATATATCACGTCGAAATAATCGCTGTAATCTTTAAGGGCATCGGTAAACGACTCACCGGTGACAACACGGTCGCGAATATCGCAAAGGGCGTTTCGAAATCGAACATCGGACGTTTGCAGGGTAAGGACCGAAAGAGCTTCGGTCAGTTTGATTCCCGATGTGAGCAGCGTGGCCATTTGCTTGGTGAAGTCGATTATCTGGGTTTTGTTTCGTTTGCCGAAGATCGAAAACAACGCCGTTTTACCTTCAGCTTTTGAGCTGACCTCGGTAACAGATGAAGGGTGAATACTCCGCACCCGGAGTTGCTTTCGTGCCGAGTATGGGCTCTCAGCAGTAATTGCCCCTTTGACTTTCCTGCCGTTAGCGGCTATCGCTATATAGTGGTATCTTGGCATTTTATTTACTATTTATTATGAAATATGGACCATTTGTAAATAAAATTACATTACGTCGGCCTGTGTCACTCTCAATACTTCAGAGATAGTTGTTGTCCCGGCAAGCACTTTCCTGGCGCCGTCCATTCGAAGAGTCTGCAGGCCGGTGTTAAGAGCAAACCTCTTTATTGTACCGGCACTTTCTCTTTTGTATATCAGGTTCTGTATCTCCGAATCGATCAACATCATTTCATAAATGCCCGTTCGGCCGCGATAACCGGTCTGAAAACACCTCTCACAGCCTGTGCCGACAAAGAATTTTCCGCTGTCACTATCCATTTTACCCAGTCCAAGCTCTTTTAATTCGTGGGGCGACGGTTCGACGGGTTCTTTGCAATCCGGACACACTTTTCGTACTAACCGCTGAGCTATTATGGCAATCAGCGATGAACTTACTAAATACGGCTCGACGCCCAAATCCAGGAGCCGGCTGACCGCGCCTGCCGAGTCGTTAGTATGCAGAGTGCTGAAAACCAGGTGGCCTGTAAGCGAAGATTGTATTGCCATACGGGCGGTCTCAATGTCTCGAACCTCACCGATCATTATAACATCCGGGTCCTGACGCAGCACGTGACGAAGTGACGTGGCAAAAGTCATTCCTTTCTTGCTGGCGACTTGAATCTGGCTGATACCTTCGAGCTGATACTCAATCGGGTCTTCTATGGTTATAACGTTTTTCTCGGCCGAGTTGATTCTGTTAAGGCATGCGTAAAGTGTTGTGCTTTTCCCGCTGCCGGTCGGACCTGTCACGAAAATAACCCCGTGGGAGCGGTTGAGCAAAGAATCGAATTTTTGCAGGTTATCCTTGTGCAATCCCAGCTCGTTCAATCCAAAAAGCCCGGTGCTTTTATCGAGCAGTCGAAGAACGCTGCGCTCGCCGTAGCTGGTCGGCACGGTGCTGATGCGCAAATCGACTTCACGCTGGCCCAGCCGGACACTGCACCTGCCGTCCTGCGGAAGCCGGCGCTCGGCAATGTCCATGCCGGCCATAACCTTGATACGTGAAATAATCAAAGGCAGGACATTCTTGTTCAGGCTAAGGGTATCATACAAAATACCGTCAATACGGTAGCGAATCTGAATCTTTGACTCATAAGGATGGACATGAATATCACTGGCCCGCAACTGCAGGGCGCGAAAGAGAATGTCATTTACCAGCCTGATAACCGGCGGTCTATTTACCACGTCAAGCAGGTCGTCCGAAGTTGAAACCTCATCGACGAGCTG
>Ga0315541_1004381_pt1 | contig 10359 bp, 7 predicted proteins | sample SalMarSW160190MG_FD_203095 | JGI IMG/M metagenome (GOLD analysis project Ga0315541, IMG submission 203095) | Salt marsh sediment microbial communities from the Plum Island Ecosystem LTER, Massachusetts, United States - Salt Marsh Sediment SW1601-190 ...
AGTGTTATCCGGCGAGCCAGCCCGGCTGGCGGTCATCATCATGGCTTCCCTTACCTGCATGGGTGTCCAGTTAGGATGTGCAGAAAGAATCAGCGCGGCACATCCGCCGATAAGGGGAGTCGAAAGTGAGGTTCCGCTTGCAGTAGTGTAGTCGGTAGTATCGTATGGATCGGCACAAGTGGTGGAGACTCCTCTCGCGCACACTTCAGGTTTTGTCCTTCCGTCGTAGGTCGGTCCTTTGGAGCTGAAGGAAGCTATACTCCCACTAGAGCTCACGGCTCCACAGGCGATTATGCTGTCGGCATCCGCGGCCGGCAATAAGGTGCCGGAGCCGGGACCCGAATTCCCCATGGCATTGCAGACCACGATTCCCCTTTCCGCGGCCATATCTGCCGCAATGGTGATGACTGCGGTGTTACCGTCCAGATCGGAATACGTATACCAATCGATATAACATAAGGAGCTGGAGATCACGTCCGCACCTATGCTGTCCGCCCACTCCATTCCTGCCATCCAGTTGTCTTCCTCTATAGGCTCTTCCATGGAAACGTCCTCGGTCTTCGCCAGGATGAACGATGCCTCATATGCAGGTCCGTAAAGGTACCCATCCGCTGCTCCGCCTAAAGCAGACCAGGTGTAGGTACCGTGATTATGCTGCGTAGACGGATCTCCTGCCTCATTCTGTGTGTTGCCGTCGCTGTTTACAAAATCCCACTCCGCCAGCACCCTTCCTTCTGCGTAAGCCAATTGAAATGCTCGGTGATCCTTCCTATAGCCTGTGTCCATCATACAAACCAAAACCCCCTGGCCACTATGGCCCAAATCGTGCACCGAGGGAACGTTTAGTTGTTGAAGCTGAGCATAGGAAGCTCCATAATTCAGACCTAATTTAGACTGACCCTCTAAAGGCTCTTCAGGTGGCACCTGAGGTGGCATCGGTTTTCTCATGCCTGCCCAAACTGATTTTATTGATCTCACAAAATCCAACTGGGAAATCTCCTCTAATCGGGAGATTGGAATCTCAAAACTTGCAGCGTTCAGCCACTTGCTTTGGTGCCTCAGTTCAGCTTGGTATTTCAATATTTCATCCACATAGCTGCGGTCGACTGGCAGGTCTCGGAAATCCACCAGGCTGGGCCTCATAGTCTTGGCCCTTCGCTGAGCTGCCTTCTGCGTCAACGCGTTTTTCGCTCGATTCAAAGCAGACCGATATTCCTCGGAGTCAAAGATTCCCTTGTCTGTGAAAAAGACCCACACCTTAACTCTCTCCTCAGGTTCCTTTTCAGATAGGAACTGCTTAAATCTCTCGGACATTACCGGACTCTGCTTGGGAAGAACCAAACTCGCCTCGTCCGAGGACTGGCTTCTCGCCTCAGACGTAACTCCGAGAGCCATTCCCAGAAGACAGACGGTAATCAGAATTCCTTTGGCGTTCAACATTCGCAACATAACCTTATTCCTCCTTACCAGAAGATTCCTTCAGAGCATTATCTTTTTGCATATACGTAAAACAGCCAACAAAACTCAACCGTGACTAAGACAGCAGTCTGAAGAGACTAACCTCTCTTACCGCTCTTTTATGTAATTTAACACAAAAGCAGGATATGTCAACCCCTTGAATTTACAGTGATCAGCCTTTTAGCAGTCCTCGTCGCCTCGAGGGAGGATCAACCGGAACGCATTTGGATTCTGGTGGTATCCACCTGTCGGCAGAAAATGGTGAGAACAATCACAAACACGAAAAGTCTGAAATGCTCTATCCGTTGCTCCTTTTAGGAAAGATCAAATTACCGGATTTGTCGGACAGTTATTCTGTTTCATTATTAGTATTCCGGTTCTTGTCAAAAAAGGCAATATCTTTTTCGCAAATTCGGGGCTCAAAATAGATTAAGTTCCTCTTGTTCCTTGCCGATTGTAGAGATAAGGAATTTGAAAGAAGGCGACAGAACCTGGCTGGGTGGAAAAGCAAATGTTGTTTCTTCTAAACTTTTCAGCAAGGGTTAAGTTTTCGCAAATTTTGGCCGATCAGAACACTAGTGCAATTTCCGAGAAATTCTGACAAATGAAAACGTTGATATTCTAATGGAAAGTTGACACCCAACACTGAAAGGGACTTTTATGGCTTTCGGAAGAAAGGCAAGGACAGTGGCGGGGTTGGACATCGGGGCTTCCTCCGTCAAGCTCGTGAAACTTGAGGAAAGGTCGGGAGGATGGGCACTAACCGCCCTGGGCATGAGGGAGATTCCCATGGAAACCGTGGTGGATGAAGAGATCAAGGACAGGGAGACGGTTATCTTTAACGTGCAAAGCCTGATTGACCAGTGCGACCCAAAGTTGAGGGACGTAGCCATCTCCATCTCCGGGCACGGGGTAATCACAGACAAGATCACAATCGATCATAAATCTGGGGCAGAGGCAGAACAAGCCATCCTTTTTGAGGCAGAGCAGAGGAGCCCCTTCGATGTGGAAGACGTGACCATGGATTACCACGTTATCCAGGTCAACGAGGAAACGGGTAAAATGGATGTCCTTTTGGTGGCAGCCAGGAATGAGATATTGAATTCCTATGTGGATTTGATCTCTGATGCCGGGTTGAGACCGGTGATCGTGGATATCGACGCCCTTGCCATGTTGAACGCCTACCAACTCAATTACGAAATCGACCCCAATAAGGTGACTGCTTTGATAGACATCGGATTCGACACCACCAGCATCACCTTCCTTAAAGACGGCTTATATCATTCCAACCGAGACCTCTCCAGCGGAGGTCGATTGATTTACAATGCTATAATGAAGGAGTTCCGCATAAATCAGGAGCTCGCCACCAAAACCATCAAGGGGGAGATGGGAACGTCCATCGACCAGGACATGCTCAGAGCCACGGTCATCACCGCCTCTGAGGAACTGATCTCCGGATTGGAGGTAGCTTTCTCCTATTTCAAATCCACAGCCAAAGTACCCAAGGTGGACTGGATGGTAATCTCGGGCGGTGGGGCTTTGGTCCCGTTTCTGCCGGAGTTCATTCAGTCAAAACTGAACGTACCTTTGGAAATTGGTAACCCATTGAGAAATGTAGAGTATGATCCCGACGTCTTTAGGGAGGGCCAGCCTGATAAGATCGCTCCGCTCTTAGCCGTATCAGTGGGCTTGGCTTCAAGAAAGGTAAAATAACCATGATTGAGATTAATCTACTTCCCAAAGAGCTGAGAAGAAAGGGCAAGGTAATTGCCTTTGACAAGAATCTGATCTACGTGGGAACGGTTGCTGGAATCTTGGTGATACTCTTCGTGATGGTTAGCATCTTTCAGAGTTTCAAACTCAAAACATTGGATAATAAGATAGCTGAGGCTAACCGGAGAACAGAAGAGCTCAGACAAACCATAGAATTGGTGGATGCTTTGATCGATCTGAAGGACAAAATCCTGCAGAGGATGTCGGCCATAGAAACCCTGGATAGAAATAGGGTCACTTGGGTACACATTCTCGAAGATTTGAGTCAGAGAGTGCCCGAATATTTATGGCTCTCTGAGCTCAGGGAAGAGGAGGTTGTGGTCGCATCACCGACAGACGAAGCGGATACCTCCGTCCAGAGCGCACTAGCCACCTCTCCGGGCGAAAAGGTGAATAAGGTGAATATACAAGGCCATACATATTCAGTAAACACCTTGGCGGTGTTTCTGATCCAGCTTATGAGATCCGATTACTTTAAGAATATGGAGTTACAGTTTATCAAGAAATCAGAGGTGGAGAAGCAAAAGACCTTCTCCTTTGGGCTTTCTGGCGATTTGGTCTACCCACTTGAGCCGCAGGTCGAAAGCCCGCACGATATGGAGATAGCTCAAAAGTAGAATCAGAAAGAAGGGAAGCGACCAAACCATAGGGAGACTTCATCCCGGAGGAACGCATGGATTTGAAAGATCCCAAAGTACAAAAGATCCTGTTAGGCGGCTTGATTTTCTTTTTGATCGTTTATTTCTGGTATGCCAGAATCTACTCCAAGAACGCGAGGGCTATCGACCTGAGGCAGACCGAATACGAGACGATTCTGACCGACCTTAAGAATGTGGAGATGAAGGCCAAGAGTTTTGAGAACCTGAAAGCCGAATATGAGAAATTGCTGAAAAGATATCAAGAGGTGGAACAATTGTTGCCGGAGGAGAAACAGATTCCCTTGCTTTTGACTCAGATGCATTTCGCTGCCCAATCCAGCCAAGCCGGCATTACCCAGATCGTTCCCTCCGGTGTGCTTCCCGTCGACTTTTATAACGCCAGCTCGTTTGACGTTGAGATAAGTGGTTCTTATCACGATTTCGGGAAATTGGTGAGCAACGTGGCGAATTTTCCTTTTCTGGCTAACGTGTCCCAGGTGGTTCTGACCGGCATACCTCAGGGGATTGAGGTTCCCGGCTCCGAGGACAACACCGTCACGGCCCTATTCAAATTGACCACCTATTGGGTTCAGGAGGGGCAAAGACTCAAGAGAGTTGAGTTCTGAAAATCGTCAATTCCATTTGACATAAAGGGAAGACCCTATGAGAAGAAAAAGGATTCTTAAGATGAAACTGTTGCTGACTTTTGTTTCATTCATTCTTTGTGTCCTGGTCGGTTCTCTGTTGCTGCCCGGCTCAACCAGGGGAAGTTGTCGGATCGACGATATTAGTTTAGAAAAAGTGGACAACTTCACCAAACTCACCATTTATGCAGAGAAACCCTTCGAGTTCGTTCACTCCACCCTGGAGACAAAGGATGCAAAGCCCTATAGAATAGTCATCGATTGTAAAGACGCCATTCACAACTTGCCACAACATAATTTCCGAAGTGGTCTGCCGTCAGGCATGATAAAAGCTATCCGGACAAGTCAGTTTCAGACTGAGCCGGACAAGATTGTGAGGATCGTTTTGGACTTAAACAAGCCCGTTATCTATAAAGTGGTGGAGAAGGGTGAAAACAATAAGGGTTCCATTGCCATAGTGACGTCTCAGGATCGAGATTTTGCTTTGTGGAGCGCCAGGGAAGCAGCAGATGCGGCCCCAGAGCACAGGTTGGCATCGTCTGTCGCCTCCCGGAAAACCTCTAAAGAAACGTCCAAGTCTGATCTCCAACGAACCGAAAATACAAGCGGAAAAGAAGTGAGGAAAAAGACGAGCTTCGAAAAAGCGCTCTGTTTCGCTGACACCTCGGAGATTGAAACTCATGGCAGAATCTCAGAAGTTGCAGCAAGTAAACCGGAGACCAAAAAGAAGGACGCAGAAATCGCAAAGAAAACATCCAAACCAGCCGCTGACAAGGTAGTCCTGGCAGACGCCGCAGCTTCTTCCGATATTTTCTCGGTCCCCAAGCCAGACCACAGCAAGCTGCAATCGGAGGAGGTCGAGCTGAAAAAGGGCGAAGCTGGTGTGAAAAAAGAGATGGATGAGAGTTATTCACTTCCAGCCGCTCCGAAAGCCAAAAAGGACAAAAGCTCCTCAGAAACTCAAGAGGAAGCTTCGCAGAAGATCGAGTCAGGTGGTTCTGCGAGAGAACAACATGTTCAGGAAGAACCACTCGCATCGGAGAAACAGATATCTTCGGCTGTTGAGGCCCCGGAGGCCATAGCACCAACCACAGAAGAAACCAAGGTTGCCCCTGCTCAGGATCTGACCTCAGGGGAAGAAGAGATTGCAGTTTCTAGTCCCCAGGAGCAACCCCCCGGGGAGGAAGAGACCCAACTGCCGGAAAGGGGGCTGGTAGTTTCCGGACCAAAGGGAACTCCGATAGAGGCAATTTCTCAAAGGGAAACTGTCTATTATCAGAGTGAAGGAAGAAGGGATCCCTTCGCTCCTTTGACCGAGAGCATACGCACCGAATTGGGTGAAATTCCTCTTCCCACGTTTGAAAGCTTGAAATTGGTGGGGATCCTGAGAGATGAGGCCGGCAACCGGGCGCTACTTGAGGATGTTAGGGGATACGGATACATTATGAAAAATGGAGATAAGATTAAGAACGGATATGTGGTTTCGGTGGAAGAAGACAAAGTCATCTTTCAAATACAGGAATATGGATGGTCTAAAACTATGGACTTAGAACTTTTCAATCGAATATCAAAAACGAGGTAACGCTATGAAAGTGGATTCAAGAAAGCCAAAACGGTCAAAATACCCTGAGAACGCTTTGCGCTTCACCTGGTTAAAGCCTCTTGCTGTCATTTCTCTTGGTTTTGCCCTTCTATTGTCGGTGAGCCTCTCTGTGACGGGATTCGCCGTGCCTGCGGGACAGGATAAGATTATACCCGCGCTCAATTTGCAGGATGCGGATATTCATTCGGTGTTGAGTTTCCTTGCGGATTATGGAGGTGTCAATATTGTGGCTTCTCCTGAGGTAAAGGCGACAGTGACCATAAACCTCAAGAATGTCACCTGGCGACAAGCCCTGGATATTCTGCTCAAGACTTACGGTCTATCCGGAGTGGAGGAATACGGCTATATTCGGGTACTCAACACTCAAGACTACTTGAACGAGCAAACGCAGCTTGAGAAACACAAAGCAGATCAAAAAACTCTGATCTCGCTGGAGACGGACGTGATTTCGGTAAGGCACGGAACCGCCAGCGATATGGCCAAAAGCGTAAAAGGCATTCTTTCTCAGAGAGGCACTGTGGACACCGATGATCGGACTAATTCACTGGTCATAAGGGACATTCCCGAAAATATCGGAAGAGTCAGGGAACTGGTGAATAACCTGGACAAGGAGACCGACCAAATCAAGATATCCACTCAGCTTCTGGAGATCGAGTCCGGTACTATGACCGAACTGGGGATAGACTGGTCCATGCTCTCAACCGAGAGTGCGGAGCTCATGGAAGGGGAAAAGCCGACTGCCACCTTTGATCAAGTTGCGGATAGGGTGAGCGATCCCACCGGCACGTTTACCTTTGCCACGGCTGAAACTGATTTTGATTTGGAGGGAACCATATCTGCTTTGGCCACCAGCAACAAGGGGAAAATAGTGGCCCATCCGGAAATCACCACGGTGGACAACAAAGAGGCATTCATTCAGATGGGGCAGAAGATCCCTATAAAGCAATTCGATGAATCCGGAAACGTGGTCATTACGTTCGTCGAGGTGGGCACCATCTTGAGGGCCACTCCTCACATTACCTCGCAGAATCGGATACTTCTAAAACTGAGACCGGAGAGAAGCTCCTATTCATTTGACGCCAACGGCGTCGTCATCAGCACCAATAATGCTGAGACCAACGTGGTAGTGAACAACGGGCAGACTGCGGTAATCGGGGGCTTGACTACTCAGGAGGAGGTAAGCTCCGACGCCGGCCTCCCGATTTTGAAGAATATTCCCTTGTTGGGATATCTGTTCAAGTACACCAAAAAGTCGATTGTCAATCGCGACTTAGTCATCTTTGTTACTCCTACCATCGTCACCGATGAGATGCACGGTTCCATAGATTCGCCATAGACTGCAAGAGATGAGTTTCGCCTCTGCTCCTTTCGGGAGCAAAATCCAAAAGCCTCTGGCCCAAACATGAGCCAGAGGCTTTTTAAATTCGCAAAAACTTTTGACTATCCACAGTGAATGCCGGAGGCCGGAATCGAACCGGCACGGTCAATTAATGACCATGGGATTTTAAGTCCCAGGCGTCTACCTATTCCGCCACTCCGGCGCTTCTCAGTTCACGGTCGGTGGTTCACGGTTGATCCGCCACCCCACCACACCTCCATACAATTCTGAATCTCTATCTAGAATCAAGGAATTGGAATCACTGACCCCGTATCTGCTCAAGGCTTCAGGGGAAGCCGTTCAGGCCCGCCTGAATCTCTTTCTCTTTTCCTTGTCAATCTTCTCCGTAGCATACTGAATGATCAAGCGTGGTGCCTGATCTTTCCATTTGTACAAGAAATCTTCCACCTTCTGAGGTGACTTCTTCCAGGTTTCTCTCAATAGCCAGCCCACCCCTTGATGCACCACTCTTTCCGAATCCAGCATGAGCTTTCGTGAGGCCTGCAAGGCTTGCGTGACGTTCCCGGTCTTGGACACCACCGTCACCATGGTCACCGGCACTGCCCGCCTTCTCCATTTGCCCGAAGAATCAGCCCATTTGAGCAGGTCCTTGAAATCGACTATTTTATCTTCTATAAAAGGGTACAGTACCTCACTGCAGGCCCCATCACAGTGTGCCCAGTTTTTGACGTATTTTTCAAACCATCGGCCCATGACGTTAAACAGATTCCTGCTGTAATGTTCCCTTAACATCCGCATGAATGTAATGGCTATGCTCGTCTCCTCATACTTTCCCGACTTCATCAATTCTTGACACAGATCGGTGATTTGCCTGATCGAAAGTTTTTCTTGACAAGTCTTGAACCACTCCTTGGTTTTTGCGCTCATCTTTTCAGGTGGTACACCGTACGGATCGTAGCCTTCCTTGAAATAGCGAGCGTATTTTTCGACGATCAAGAGACTGCCGTTTTTCTTCAGGAAGTTTTGTATGTCCCGCTTGATTCTTTGAACTTTTTGATCTTGTTTTTGCTTCATCTCCGATTTTCGCCCCAGCGATGAAGAACGCGGCTTTTTCTATGAACTGTGAACCATGAACCGAGAAAAAAGGCGGCTTCCGGATTCGAACCGGAGCATAGAGGTTTTGCAGACCTCTGCCTTACCACTTGGCTAAGCCGCCATAAGCTCTGTCCTGAACCGATCTGAAATCGTGTCAGTTTGTGATAGACAGATAACAGCTCCCGATAGACTCAAACAACAAATTACGCTCCACTTATGCTTTACGTTCTCCTGTGAGCCATCACGCGAGAACCGTCTCAATATATTTTTATCGGCTTCTCGTGTCAAGACTAAAATTCGCCAAACTTGTCAGGTTGCAGGTAAAAGCGCGTCGGCAAGCCTTCACGGCTTGCGGCGCGATCGAATAATCTCAAGATGAACCAAGTCTACAGAGACCACAACGATACCTCTTGCAGGAATCTCTCTTAGTGCCATTCCCTTGCTTTTCTGCTTCAGAAAAATCTTGACTTTTAATCAGCGTAAGTCATATTGAAATTGAATAACGCACCTTGAGGAAGAGAGGTTTTGCCATAACCGAAGCGCAATCTGTTTTTCGAATAGGGACTTCTGGCTGGTCGTATCCCACGTCTGCTCAGGGAAGTTGGAGCGGTGTCTTTTACCCTCCTGGCAAGGTGGATGAGCTGAGCTACTACTCCGAGAGGTTCAACACCGTAGAGATCAACTCGACCTTCTATCGTCCGCCACCTCCCGGATACGTATGGAATTGGGCAAAAAAGACGCCTGCTAATTTCGACTTCACCGTAAAGCTCTGGCAGAAGTTCACCCATCCAGGGATGTTTGCCAAGAAAACCGGAGAGGATTCCGAGATAACACAGAAGGACGTTGATACTTTCAGGAGTGGATTGGAGCCCCTGGTCAAGAGCAACAAGCTCGGATGTTTGCTTGTCCAGTTTCCCGCAACCTTTCGTCTTACTCCACCGAATACCGAAGCTTTGGACAGGATTCTCGGCTATTTCAACGACTACCCCATGGCCGTTGAGTTGCGACACAGAAGTTGGAGCGATCAATTGCCCGAGACAAAAAAGACTCTGAATAACCATAACGCCAGCCTGGTATATATTGACGAACCCAAGTTTCACTTCTCCATAAGACAGGATTTCAAGCCCATCGGTCCAATCTTTTACCTTCGCATGCACGGCAGAAATGTGGAGAAGTGGTTTAAATCAAAATCGGCCGCGGAGAAATATAACTACCTGTATTCATCGGAGGAGCTTGACCCATTTGTTACAGGGCTGAACCAAATAAAAGATGTCCCCAAAAAGCTTTATGTTTACATGAACAATCACTTCCGGGCAAAGGCTGTCGCCAATGCCATAATGATAAGATATAAATTGAATCTTCCCATTAACGTCGTTTTTTGGAAGGGACTGATCGAAGAATATCCGGAATTAAAGGAGTTCCCGCTGAAAGTTGAGGGCGAGGAGGATTTGTTTGGCAAGAAGGAGTAAAGGCCTACCTGCTCCAAGGCGGATGTTATCATCCGCCTGTCGTTCCGAGGGATGATAACACCCGGCAGGAGCGGAAACCTGGGATTCGAAAAAGTGAGGTAAGCTCGTAGCGCCCGAGCTTTGTCTCGGGCGAAATATCGTCATCGTCCTTCTCAATAGGTCCAGGAATTGGAATTCCCGGACCTATCCCGGGGTGCCCCGCTAGCTCTGCTGTGAGATAGTTGGATGGAGTTATCAGGATTTGGGGGCAAGCTCCGGTGCCCCACCGGCTTCGGCGCGAGGCCCGATGGACAGCCTATGAGACCGGGGTGCTTGCGAATTATGCGGAGACCATATAAGA
>Ga0315541_1004383_pt1 | contig 10354 bp, 11 predicted proteins | sample SalMarSW160190MG_FD_203095 | JGI IMG/M metagenome (GOLD analysis project Ga0315541, IMG submission 203095) | Salt marsh sediment microbial communities from the Plum Island Ecosystem LTER, Massachusetts, United States - Salt Marsh Sediment SW1601-190 ...
ATTGCTGGAGCGACGATAGAGGAGCGAGACGGACGAGATTATGTCAGTGTTGCATCATTTCGCATGCGGTAGCAAAGTTCCTTCTGTTGTGACAAGCAGGCACATTTCGCCCAGTGTAGAGTGGCGCATCTTCACTTTTGGTATCCTCTCTTCAGCAACGCGCTGTGTAATGACACTAATAGTGTAATAGTAGAGTCCAAGAAACTTCTGGGCTTCCGCAAGGGTGACCGCGTGAAACCGCACAGCGTGATAGATCCTCTCATGACGAGTCGCTTTGTCGTTGATAACCCTGAGAACAGCTCATCCAGACTCGGACGGGTCTCTGGCCGCTCTCTTCGAGTATCTCTCGGACGGCTGCTCGGTGCTTATATCGATGCCATTGCCACGTTGCGTCAAAGTCTCCTTCTGATAGGATTGTCCCACCAAGGGTCGGTTGACAACGAAGAGACTGGCGTCGGAACTTGATTCTTGATTTCCAATAAGCTTTCCTTTGCCTCTGCATCACTAAACGCTACGATTGCGAAGAGAGAGCAAAGTCATTTGAGAGGTAGATGTGATGCGAAACGTTAAGGATCTCATCACAATGGCCGACACTCATTTTCGGGGCTTGGTGTGGTTGTATCGGCTCACGGGGTTCATCTGGAATCCGAAGCGCCATCTGAAGAAGGTTCCCGTCAAAGAGGGAATGGTCGTGGTTAGCTACTGCTATGACCCAAGGCGCTATAAGATACCTATTGCCAGTTTGGGAAACCAGCCCTAAGGCAAGCAACAGAAAGGGCCTCGCGAATCAGTGCTAGGAGTCGGCTTCGCGTTCCTCGATATCTGCTAGCTTCTTAAGAGCTTCTTTTGGATTCTGTCCGCCTCTGAGCTCATCGTAAATGAGATCTGGATCCAGAGGGGGAGGTGGTGGAGGGTTAGGTTTCTCCTCATCACGCGGTTTCTCGTCTGGCATCCTTGTCACCTCCTCATACTATAAGTACTAGAAAAAGGGCTATGAGACAACCCAGCGCGCCCCCTGTAGGCGTGACACAACCGTAACGAAATTGGCGGGATAGCCGTTTGATCAGATTGTTATTCATTTCCCAGGCTTCCAGAATGGCGCGCAGAGCTGCAGCTCTGGAGAAATCCGTGGGTTTCTCAAGATACGCATCTACAAGTGCCTTGGGGGAAGGAGCTACTCTGAAGGTTCTGGGCGTGCTTAGGCTAACGCAAAAACCGGCCGAGATGCCCAAAAGCGCAAGTGTAGTGATGCTGAGCGCTTGAGCAAGAAGTGCACTTTCGCCTACAGCCCTCGAAAGTGCAATAAGAGCTGCAATGATTAGACCATCAAACCCAAGAAGCGACAGGGCTTTCCTCGCCAATGAGTCATTGACCTCGAGTTGTCTGAGCAAAGCGGCGTTTGCGCCCTCGTAGCAGAAATCTAAACTGGGGTATTGCATTTCTCCCTTCCTAAGCTGTTCGGACATACTATCTCACTCTTGCATTATACTGAGCTCGCTAGGTGGTTTCAATCGAGAGGTCTCATTCGCGTCGCGATTGCTAGCAATATGATTCTAGACCATCATCACGTTGCGCCAAGAACTGCTTCTGGTAGGATTGTCCCACCATGGATCGATTGACCACATGGTTGTGGCGCTATCGCGGACGGATACTGGCCGGCTTTGTTGCACTGCTGATTGTGGATGGCGCCGGCATCCTGATGCCGCTGGTGATTCGCGATACGATCGATCGGCTCGCTCAGGGTGAGGGCGACCTTTTGCGCAGAGGCCTGTGCATCGCTGGTATCGCGGTCGTGATGATGGGCGAATTCCGGGGACGTAAACCCTATTTTCGGCGTCCGTCTCTAAAATCTACCGATCGTGCTTTCCAAGGACGCGCATCTCAATATCTGAACCTGTAACGGTACTCAGGCTAACAGGAGCGGAGTTGTCACAAAACCATCGTCGTCGTACACTGTTTCGGCGTTGTAAACCAATCGTTTTTGGGTAAGAAGCGAGGTGCTACACGAGATGAAGTTCAAGCCGATCGACGCTCTATTGTCGAACGTGGCAGTTTCCCATTAAGGGGTAAGCGGCATTGGACAGACAGTCGAATCGTCCGCAAGGCAAGGAGAGAAGAGAAGGTCAAGGATGCCAAAGATAAGACCAGGCCCTAAAGTTCTTCTCGATTCAAGGCCTGGAAGCTTTCAGGGTAGGGTGGTCTGGACGGCCTGAGAGACGAACCCAAGGAAGGCTACGCGATCGGGCGAGGCCGGCGGCGAGTTGTGATTCGTCTCTTGGCTTGCCCCTTAGCTCGCAACGCGCTAAACTCTTTGAACTGCAGGTATATGGCTCTGTTATGCGATACGTGCAGGGATGCCGCGACAAAGAGACTGCTAGGGAGGGATGGGCAGATGTGCACCAAAGTGCTTGCGATGCCTCCATCGAAGTCAGACGCCACACTGTCTGAAGTTGAATCCACAGGTCCAATCGTTGTGGTTGGCGCAAACGGCAGTGGGAAGAGCCGTCTCGGGTGGTGGATTGAGGAACAGGACACCGAGAACGTTCATCGGGTGGGTGCACAGAAGTCTCTTGCCCTTCCAGAGGAAGTACACGCATGGTCGCTGGAGAAGGCCACGGAGGCCTTCATCTATGGAACGACCAATCCCAATGCTGACTGGCTGCGCAAGCACGGGAAGTTGAGCGGGCGCTGGGGAAATCGCCCGGCCACGCACCTCCTCAACGACATCGAGGCATTGATGGTTCTCCTTCACACTGAGGAGTACGAGAAGCTGCTGAAAGGGAAGACCGACAGAAAGACTGACGAGATGCAGAAGGAATCCCAGCCTGAGATGGATGGCGCGCCATCTGCAAGGGGGCTAGAGGAGCCAGGACTCAACGAAGCTGGCATGACGAGTAGCGAAGAAGCAGAAGAAACGAAACTCGATGTGATCGCGCGCATGTGGGCCGAGCTTCTTCCGCATCGCAAGCTCGTGGTTGGGGCCGGGACAGTCAAGACCGCTCCTTCCGATGCGCCCGGAGCCATCTACAACGCAGCGGACATGAGCGATGGCGAGCGAGTTGCTCTCTATCTTATCGGCGAATGCCTCTGTGCGCCTTCCGGAGCGACACTCGTCATAGATGAGCCCGAGATGCACCTTCACAAGTCGCTTGTGTCCCGTCTGTGGGACCTGATCGAAGAGGAGCGCAGTGACTGCCTCTTTGTGTACCTAACGCACGATCTCGATTTCGCAGCCTCACGGAAGAATGCGAGGTATGTGTGCCTTCGGGACTTCGACGGCACAGACTGGGATTGGTTCATTGTTCCCGAAGCCAGGGAGATACCTGAGCCCATCTTGCTGGGCATCCTTGGTAGTAGAAAGCCCATTCTGTTCGTGGAGGGTGAACGGGGAAGTCTGGACGAGCAAACCTACGAAGTGACCTATCCGGAATGGTTCGTCGTCCCGCGAGGATCATGTGCAAAAGTGGCCGAAGCAGTTCGTGCCTTTCGCTCTTTGGCAGACCTCCACAGGCTGGATGTCAAGGGCATTGTGGACAAGGACTACCGCTCAGTGCAACAAGCGGAAGGCCTGAGGAGCCAGGGCATCTTCGTGCTAGGAGTAGCGAACATCGAGAACATCTTCCTTGCCGAAGACGTCCTGAAAGAGGCGGCTCATCTTCTTGAGAGAGAGGATTGCGATGAACTCATTGGGAAGGTGAAGCAGTTCGTGATCGAGGAGTACAGACGGAGGCGGGATGACCTTGTCCTTGATGCGGTTCGCCAGAAGGCCGTTCTCCATCTTCTCTATCCCGCTCTCAAGGGTGCGGACATCTCAGCTGTAGATACTGCATACAGAGAACACGTTTCGGCATTCGACGCACGCAGGGAATACACCGTAGCCAGGAAGTCGTCAGCCAAGTTGCTTTCCAAGAGGGACTACGCAGGCATTCTCGCGAGCTTCTGTGGCAAGGGCTTACCGAAGCAGGTCTCAGCTCTGTTTGAGATGAAGCCGGAAGGCTACATCAATCACGTGATAAGGATGGCCAAAGCCGATAAGGGAAAGATGAGGCAAAAGCTCCGTCAACAGCTTCCCGAACTGCTTTAGTTGGGGGGAGCAGTAGGGTCCGACCTTTATGTTTGATTTGCTCTCATCTCGCTGACGCGTTTGAGTAATTCGGAGACGTGAAAGCCATTCTCGGTGTCCGTCTCTGAAATCCACCGAAGATGCTCTGCAAGGCCGCGCATCTCCAGATCTGAACCTGTAAGGAAGGTAAGGGCAACAGGAGCGGAGTTGTCGTACGATGGTGGTCGTCGTACACTGTTCCGCAGGTGCAGACTAATCATTGTTAGGGGTTAACCATCATTGCCGACGACGACTTGACCGAAGCTGAGGCCCGCGAAGTACGGGCACGTGTTGAGTACGAAGACAGCGTTCTTAACGCACGTACGAACATCGTTCTAACATTGAACGGCTTGTTTGCTATTGCTGTCGGATTATCACTGCCTCCAGGGCCGAAAATCTGTGCCACCGGCATCATCATCGTTCTTGACCTGCTTTGGGTCAACTGTGCCCTTGATGCCCTTCATTTGATCAAGACGCTTACGGGCAAGCTTGCCGAATCTGGAGCGACCCCCAAGCATGAGGTATTGCGCTACGAAGCACAGCGAGGTCGTTTTCGTCTGCCTCCAACGATATTTCTATCCGTCATTGTTCCGATCATGTTGGCCGGCGGATGGGTCGTTGGGCTAATTCTTGCCCTCCTGTCCCCTTAGCCTCCTGTTGTTGGCAATTCCGGGGACGCGAACCTCATTTCCTAACCAAAAGTATCTTTCTTGATGGGAGAATCCGGGGACGCAAACGCGATTTCTAACTGAAGTTGTCTTCCTTCGAGGCCCCACCTCTTGGTGTGCTCGCTTAGCACATGGTGCTACCAGATGCAAAAGCTGTGGCATCTAGCACTGAATTGATGCGGAAGGGAACTATGGATCTAGGTTCGCGCTTCTTGACTTTTCTCGAGGGACCGGCAATTCTGGGGACGCAGACCTTGTTTCCGGTTTCCGTCCCGAGAATCTACCGATCATGCCTTCCAAAGACGCGCATCTCCAGATCTGAGCCTGTAAGGACGTCAAGGCTAACAGGAGCGGAGTTGTCACAAAACCATCGACGTCGTACACTGTTGCGGCGTTGCAGACTGATCGTTTTTGGGCAAGAAGCGAGGAGCTACACGAGATGAACTTCAAGCCGATCGGCGCGTGCTTGTCGAATGTTGCCATTCGTCATTAAGGGGTAAGCAGCATTGGATAGGCAGCCGAATCGTTCGCAAGGGGAAAAGAGAAGGCCAAGGATGCAAAAGACAAGACCAGGCCCTGAAGTTCCCGGTCCCTGAAGTTCCCGTAGCGTCTCGTTCCTCAACGGCGAGCCGTTAGATGGCAACTCACACAGGCTGGTCTTAGTAGGAGGTGGGCTGAGCATGTCGATACCTGACTTCCAGAGCTTGATGCTGTCACTCCTCGAAGCCTCGGGTGACGGCAGCGTGCGAACGCTGACGGAGCTACGGGAGATTCTGGCTGAGCGGTTCGAGCTGACACCGGAGGAGCTTCAGGAGCTTTTGCCAAGCGGCAAACAGCCGGTCTTCACCAATCGAGTCGCCTGGGCGTCCGTCTATCTGCAAAAGGCAGGACTGCTGGACAGGCCGAAGCGAGGGCACTATCGGATCACCGACGAGGGCATAGCGGTTCTGAAGGAGAAGCCTCAGAGGATCGACATCAAGTATCTCCAGAAATTCGCGCAGTTCGAGGAGTTCCGGAAGAAGACGAAGCAAGAGAAGAAGCCTAAGCCTCCTATTGGACCAGAGACACCCGAAGAAGCTCTGGAGCATGCGTATCAGCAGCTCCGAGACTCCCTGGCCCACGAGCTCCTTGATCAAGTGAAATCATGCTCGCCACAGTTCTTCGAACGATTGGTGATCCAGCTCCTCGTAAAGATGGGCTATGGTGGGTCGATCCGAGATGCCGGCATGGCTATTGGTCACGCTGGTGATGAGGGTATTGACGGTATCATCAAGGAGGATCGCCTCGGACTCGATGTCATTTACCTTCAGGCAAAGAAATGGGAGGGCACGGTAGGGCGCCCCGAAATTCAGAAGTTTGTGGGTGCTCTACATGGCAAACATGCGAGGAAGGGCGTCTTCATCACGACTGGCACTTTCTCGCAGGGTGGGCGCGAATATGCCGTCGGCATTGATTCAAAAGTCGTCTTGATCGATGGCGAGCAGTTGGCAGAACTGATGATCGACTTTGATCTCGGCGTCGCCAATCATGGGACCTATGAGGTCAAGAGAATTGACTCTGACTTCTTCGCGGAGGAGTAGGGTTGGGAGGGCTGAAATTACCCTCTAACAAGTTGCTGAGCCGGACATGGGCCCCGCGTGCCCACGTCGGTTAGCTCCTGGCGGTTAGCTACTAAGGAGGAACATGCCTATATACCACGACTTTAGCGATTTCCCGGAGGCTCTGTATCGCTTCGCTATCTATCAGATGACGTGGCGGGGAATCTTGACTTTGGGGGCGACCCAGCAACTGTTTGAAGCACCTAACGCGCACGAGCTCAGAAAAGGTCTTCGGCAGGAAGATAAATACGGCTTGTGGGTCTGGTGGCTTCGCTTTAGTACAGGCGTTGAAAACCTCGTCAAAGCTGTATTCCTCCGCCATCATATTTCTCTTCTTTCAAAGCGCAATCTAACCATAAGAGCACCCGGTGGGAGTGAAGCCCTAGCCACAGCCGAAGCTGCTGAAGTCTACCGTACCGTATCTAGCAGACACGTCATCGCTAAAAACAACCCATGGCTTGCTGGGGAATTTCAGCGCCTCGGCATCCAGCACCCGCTAGAAATCAACACGGGCGCGCTTGGTAAGTATCGAGATAGTCTTGGGTTGCTAGTAAATACTGGCAAGCTGAAGGCTACTGAGCAGACTCTACTTAGTGACGCTCTCACGGTGCTTGCCGATATTCGGCGGAACGTAGATGCTCACGTCTTTCTTAAGATTCAAATCGGGGGCAGTAGGAACAACGATCTGACGCGAGTATATCTCCCAGCCGTCAATGTGTTTATAGATGTGTACCATCGTTGAGTTATCCTGCTGTTGACTCTGTGTAGTGAATTCCGCTGACGCAAACGCTATTCTCGGTGTTTATCTTTGAGATCTACCGAATATGCTTTTCAAAAACGCGCATCTAAACATCTGAACCTGTAAGGGTATTGAGGCTAACAGGAGCGGAGTTGTCGTACTGCGGTGCTCGTCGTACACTATTGCGGAGTTGAAAGGCCATGGCCAACCCGTGGACTCACTCGATTCTCAAAAGGTGCGGACCTCTGAGAACGAGCGATTTGTCTCGTGGGACTGGGGAGAGGAGTATCGATGGTTTCGAAGAAGTGGAAGAACGGACTCCTTAGCTCCAGTTTGCCGCTGGAATACCAAGCAGCACGGCTACTAGCTCATAGGGGATTCTGGGTTGATCCTGATTATGCCTATACGCGCGAGGGCTCGGGAGTCGTGAACGAGTTCTCTGTAGACATCTATGCGTTTGACTTCTATCCATTCACCGATCCAGATCGCGTGGAGTCTCAACTCGTATTGCTGGTGGAGTGCAAACACCGCAACCCGAAAAGGAATTGGCTCTTTTTGCGGGATCCTCATCCTGGGGAATCTCCGCTTGGCTCAAACACAGCCGTGACGCTCTTTGACGTCTTCTCCCCATGGAGAGTGTCCCGGAAACCTTTGCAGAGCTTTAACAAGCTGTTGGCTCTCGCCTACAAGGGTGTCGAAGTAGACATTGATTCCGGGGACGTTTTCGACGCCGAGCTTCGTCGCGGCCTCCTTCAACTACAGTTTGCTCTACCTCGAGCCGTGGCCTCCTGCACCAGAGACGCCCTCCTTGGACATCTTGACGATAACAAGCCATTCTTCATTTCTGCGATCCTCCTCACAAACGCAAGGCTGCTCCTGGCAAGGAAGACCATGTCGATAGATTCCGTTCAGGATGCACAATCGCTTGACGAATTGGCTTCGGATGTTCCGTTTGTTCGGGTTCACCTGCCCCAGGGGCCTGAGCTCAAAGAACACTGCAAGCGGGAGTTTTCACTATTGAGGGGCCTCGAAAACACTCCACAAGTAGCCGCGCTCGAAGAGGCCGTGAAAGCACGCGGCAAGAACACGGTCCAGAACCCAGCAACTGCGCTTTATTTCCTTCGCGCGGGTGATCTCTGGCCTGCTGGTGCCGGCGTCCTCGAGCAAGCGGTAGTCTGCAATCTGGCAGCCTTTGATGATCTAATGACAGCATTGCGCCGTGCGATATCGTCTTCGATGCGACATCGCATTCATATCGCTTTGGAGGCGGCCTAAGTTGAGGTTGTTGAGGATCCCCTAGCCGTATTGGTTGCAGGGCAATTCCGGGGGCGCAAACCTTATTTCTTAAGTGAAGTTGCCTTTCCTCGAGGATCTACTCCTAAGTGTGCTTGATTAGCACATGGTGCTACCAGATGCAAAAGCTGTGGCATCTGGATACGACCGCCATGTTCGGTGAGAGCGTTGTCACCGTCACACCAATCGTCATGGAACTAAACCCCTACAACAAACAGCACCGTCGAGCTGGAAGTGGCGCGATGTGATTCAACATCCATCTGAGTCGTCCAGCTCGACATTGCAGGCCATTTGCCTACAATTGAGGGCAATATGCCTACAAGGAAGCTTGTGGGCTCGTGGGGGTCTGGACGTCCAGCCCAACATCAAGATCCAGCCTTTTCTTCTAGTGCGTACTCCCGAAGTTACCGCTGGCTGTTGCGTAATGCACACCGAGGTAGTTGACACTCTCTGCGGTGAGAAGAAACTCACTCTTCATAATCTCTCCCAAAAGGACTATCATGGGAACGGTTATCCAGGAGGTGGCGAGAATGAGGGGAAAATTTGGTGTGGCGTTGTGCTTTGCCATCGCGTTGCTGTTAGGAATAGCTGCGTTTGGCTCCGCACAGGACCTTACGGCAACAGAGTTTCGGTCAAACGGCGATCTGAACAGTGGCTGGTACTGGCTGCGGGATCAACCCATTCAACACTATGAAGGGTGGACCTTAGTAGGGATTGCGAAAGATATGGAGGATCTTGCCGTATTCGGTTGCACCGATCGTGTTGTTTCTCAGTGCTTTTTTCTGCCCTACCGGGCGCGGGACTACACTCCGCGCGGGAACTTCGTCTGAAGCTCCCTAGGGATAATGGCGATCGTCTCCCCGCGCTTATCCTTCCCCACGAACACGAGCCCGGCTAGTTGAAGCTCGCCAATCGGCGAGAGGGGCGGGTCGTAGCGCCAGTCGATGCTATCTTCTTCAGTGCTTCCAAACTCTTCCATGAGCTCGGTGAGGCTTGTGCTTCCGCCTTCTGCAAGGAGCCACTCCAGTGTCTCTCCTCCTTCCGGAGAGAGCTCCATCCGGGCTCTCGTAGCGTGGGCTCTCAGGTACTCAGCGAGCCTCTTCGCAAGCTCAGCTTTCCGCAGAATCCCGTAGGGGACTTCGTGCCAGAGAGCCATTCCGATAAGGTTATCCTTAGTCAGGGTGGAGAGAGCTGTAACAAGAGGCATCCCCGGATCGACGGGATGGCTAAGGTAGCGATCTCTTCGCCTAATCCAGTGTACCATCTCGCGCCTCTCCCATTCCTCTCCCAGCTTCGCCCGGGTTAGTAGATCCTTCGCCATCTTGTCCTCCGGCTGGATGTCAAGGAGTTGCTGGAAGGCCTCCCTGGCCGAGGCGAACTCCCCATCCGACAGATCGAGGTAGCCACAGAGGAGGTGATAAAGAGGGAGGACACCCTCGTCGAGGTCCGAAATAGACACCTGGGAGAGAAGATCCCGCCCCTCCTCCTCCCGATCCTGCTGCAGGCACAGTGCAGCGAGGTTGAGGATGGCTGTCGGGCTCGCATCGAGATCAACAGCTTTCCTGAGGAGCCGTTCGCCTTCCTCGGAACGGTCGGTGATACGGCAGATGTTCGCCAGATTCACCATCGCTTCGCTGAAGTACGGGGCGACCTCCAGGGCCTTACGATAGGCCTCCTCCGCTTGGGTGATTTTTCCCGCTTGTCTGCAACTTAACCCTCGTTCGAACTGCTCGGCCGCCTCGGGCGGGGGTTCACGCGGAATCTCCCTTCTGTTCAGCACCACAGTGCGCTTCTTCCCACCGATGTGCATCTCCACCTCCTCGTCCTCGGCGAGGACCCCGCGCTCGATCAGGACGCCGGCCGCATGGGTCTTGAGATCGTCGGAAAGCTCGGACTGCGTAAGCATCAGGCGGAGGAACGCCTCTGCCCAGGCATCCTCCCACATCCCCAGCAG
>Ga0315541_1004385_pt1 | contig 10351 bp, 8 predicted proteins | sample SalMarSW160190MG_FD_203095 | JGI IMG/M metagenome (GOLD analysis project Ga0315541, IMG submission 203095) | Salt marsh sediment microbial communities from the Plum Island Ecosystem LTER, Massachusetts, United States - Salt Marsh Sediment SW1601-190 ...
ATCCAGGAGAAAAGGAGTCAATCAACCTTATTCTTCCCTCCCCGACCTCGCCCCGTGTAGTAGTAGGATTCGAGTTACTACATGGGGTAGAGGAGGGAATTAAAGGGAGGGGGAGAAACCAAGAACAGTCCAGAGTCCGGAGTCGGGAGTCAAGAACCAGTGATGAGTAATGCGTGATGAGTGATGAGTAAGATAGAAGCAGTCCAATGTCCAAAGTCGAAAAACAGTGAAAGACGAAGAAGCGAGAAGCAAGAACTGAAGGCTGATAGCTGAAAGCTAGCATCACCTCACCCTCACCCAGCCTCTCCCTTCATCAAGGGAGAGGGAACTATGGCAAAGGGATCGCTGGTTTAACCCTCCTGCATTCCTGGCTTCCTCAGAGCAAAGCTTCTAGTAGGTTTTCCAGTTGAACCCTTCTTGTATTCCTGCTTTCCTAATAATCAAACGGTTTTGTCGTTCAACTGGGAAATAAGGTATGTGTCCCCCGCATAAAGTATGGACAGACAAGGGAAATAGGGTTCACGTCCCAAGAACTCACGGAATTCATAGTTTTGATGCCGAAATTGCAGCTCCATTTTGTCCCGAGGTTGCTGCAGCGTCCTTTTTAGGGTAACATCTTGCTCTAGATCTTGCCTTTTCTCAAAGGAGGGTGAAATGGGTATAACAATAGAAAGCGATCGAATTGTAAAAGTCTCCGAGCTTCATAATGACACCTCTAAATGTGTCGAGGCCGCTCAACAGGGTCCTTTGTTTATCATGCGTTACGGGAGCCCCAAAGCTGTTCTGATCGGTACTGGTGTGTTCGAAGAGTTGCTCGATCGTATCCAACTGAAAAGAGATCTCACCCAACGGAAAGAAATCAGCACTGGAAGAATCCCACTAGAAGACCTTCAGAAACAGCATGGATTATAAGGTTACACTGCACGATGTCGCTGTTAAGGACTTTGCCCTTCTTGACGGTGACGTGCAGCGCCAAGCTATTAAACAACTCAATAAGCTCAAGCAAAACCCTGAGTTGGGAGTCGATCTAGGCCATAAGATGGGAGTTGACCTAAGCGGCTACCGTGCTCTCCACTTCTACAAGAATCAATACCGGATTGTGTACGAAGTTCTTGAAGCTTGGAACGAAGTGGAGATCTGGGGAATCGCCAAGCGGGAAGCTGGCGCAGTCTACAAGATGGTTAGCAAGCGTCTTAAACATGAGCAGTGAGAGAAGAGACACGGTCGTCTCATGAATCGTGGGAGATACACCTCATTTCCTTTGCTTCCGCCCAGGCTTCCGACTGTGGCCAGAAAAGGTGCCTGCCCCCCTTCTTTCTAATCACTCTAAGGAAGCCATGAAGCCATGAGTCGAGAAACAGTAACGAGTGATGGGTGATGGGTAAAGGGTAAGGATTAGGGAGTAAGGATTAGGGGAATAAGTGAGTAGCGCGCAGCCTGCGGCAAGTGGCGATAAAAGTTTATAGGGTTCATGGGGTTCATGCATTTCTAAGGAGAAGACACTACTTAGTTCAAAGCCATAACTATAAGGAGGCCAGGAATCCAGGAGAAAAGCGAGAATAGTGTTAGAATTCTAAGCCCTTGTTAGTTCCTACATTACCCCTCTCCCTCCATGAGGGGAGAGGCTGGGTGAGGGTGAGGTAGGAAGAATCGTTTTGGTTCTAACCCTCCTGCATTCCTGCTTTCCTCAGAGGAATGGTCCTAGTAGGTCTTGGGTTCCAACCTTCCTGCATTCTTCCCTCTCCCTCGATGAAGGGAGAGGCTAGGTGAGGGTGAGATGAAGCTAGCTTTCAGCTCTCAGCAATCAGCTTTCAGTTATTCTCCTTTCACTCATGACTCTAGACTATTCTTCGTTTCTCCCCCTCCCTTTAATTCCCTCCCTCCAGCTGGGGAGGGAGAATTGTTTAGTATGCCTCGCTTTCTGTTCGCTTAACTCTACGAACCCTTGTTCCCACTCAACCACTTAACCATTCCGCTACCAACTGCTTCACACCTTTCCCTCTCCCTCGATGAAGGGAGAGGTTGGTGAGGGTGAGGCAGGAAGCATCATCTTGAATTTAACCTTCATTACTTCCTGCATTCCTGGCTTCCTCAGGGGAAAGATTCTGGTGGGTTTTAGGTTCTAACTCTCCTCTATAGTGTCCTGGTCCATCCGCCATTCCGGTGCAGGCCGGCATCCAGTCAAGTAATGATTGGTATCACTATAGGCCTAACCAGAAGAGCGGGGAGCACGGGGCAGGCCCCATAGAAGTATGACTACTAAACTCACTTCACCCCGTGAAATACAGAGCAGGACAAGATTGCACAGGGCAGGCGGGGCAGGCCTCATGGACGGGCTTCCCTGGGCAGCCGGGGTAAAACGGCCTCGTAAGCCTCTCTGGCAATCGCAAATGCCTCTTTGGTCTCTTCAGGCGAAGGGGTCTCAAGATCGTCCGGGTAGCGAAACCTCCAGGCATACTCAGTGAGCGGAACAGCACGATCGACAATCGCCTTGAGGGAAGTGTCGAGTTCTAAGCATTGCTCGCTGATTTCTTCCAAACTGTGCGTCTTACGGAAAGGGACTTGGTGGAAGGTTAGGAAACCCTTGAAGGCCTTTTCGACCGCCTGTTGACAGTGAAAAACGATATCGCTGAAAAGCGGGGGATCCGCGCTGAACGCGTGCTTAGCAGCGCGGAGATCCTCAGCGGCCCTGGCAAGCCACGTTCGTGTGTCAGCAAGAAGTTGAGGATCAAGCAGCATGGAGAAGTTTCCCCTCCTGAATAATGGTCACAGGAAGGGAGGTCGGCAAATGGAGACGTTTATCAAAGGCTTCCTGGGTCCAGACTAACACATCTGCCGCATGTCCGGTTCCGCGCAGGACCTGATAGGCCAAGCGGCTGCGGCGACGCTCTGGCGGGGCATCATCGGGGACCACTACCATCAGGTCGTAATCGCTATCCGGCCCTTCATCACCCCGTGCCTTGGAACCGAAAAGATAAATGCGCAGCGGGTCGTAAGCAGCTACCAGGCGCCGGAGGATTTCGGCAAGGTTTGGATCATCGATGTGAGGGTCCATTTTGCGTCTTTCGTCCTGTGTCATTGATTCATCGCTCCCATTGCAATAATAACCCGTCTCTCTATAGCTCCCCTTTTTCATTCATCAACACCCTTTTACGGGGCTACGTCGCCTTTTTCTGTATTGTGCTGGTCTTCCTGTGTAAAACCATTATATTTGTAGCTGAAACAGCTCGCGGAGTCAACAACTAACCCTCCCACATCACTATACCCGTTTTTCTTCCGCTCGGACAAGCACTTCGATTTGGCATCTGGGCTTTCCATAGACCCAGTAGTTCGATGTTCTAAGTACTATGTTCACCACACAGTGTTCTAGGGTATTCGTCATTCCGGCGAACCCCGGATCGGGGTCCAGGGCAGGGCCTGGGAATCCAGTCAAGTAATCTTCCCTCCCCGACCTCGCCCCGTGTAGTACACGATTGGAGTTACTACAGGAGGTAATCCAGAAGGATATCAAAGAATTCTCCCTCCCCAGCTGGAGGGAGGGAATCAAAGGGAGGGGGAGGGTTTTGTTTGTGTAGCGTCGTACTTTATGTGCGACGTTGCGTCTAACGTCGGACACCCCAGTGGAGTAGGACTCCACAGGGCAGGCAGGTTCCGACGCTACGAACGGTTTGAGAACTGACTTTCTCACCCTCACCCCTGATCAGGTCAGGGGCAGGCTCCAGCCTGTCCCCTTTTTGTGCTTTCATCAGAGCAAAGCTTCTAGTAGGTTCTTGGTTCTAACCCTCCTGCATTCCTGGCTTCCTCAGGGGAAAGATTCTAGTGGACTTTAGATTCTAACCTTCCTGCATTCATCCCTCTCCCTCGATGAGGGGAGAGGTAAGGTGAGGGTGAGCTAGGAAGCATCGTCTTGAATTTAACCCTCCTGCATTCCTGGGTTCCTCAGGGGAACGATTCTAGTGGGTTCTAGATTCTAACCCTCCTCCGTTCCTAAGATATCAATCTTGTCGTTCGTCATTAGCCTAAGTGCACAAGGAAAAAAGAGGACAAAGGTGTGATGAACATTACACTTAGAATACCAATATGAAGTAGTAGCTGATGTCCTTTCATCTTGTGACAGAAGTATGATATATCATAGGCGACGCGTGCCCCCTTGCCATGTGATAGAAGTATGATACATCATAGGGGACACATGTCCCCTTGACATGTGATAGAAGTATGTTATAATGTATTCGTATTAGAAAAGATGGTCTTGAAAAAGGCAAACCCATCGTAAGATGGGGACGCAAAGTTACGGGTCAAGAAAATGACCATGATAGCCGGACTGCCAAGATAGTAGTAGTCCGGTTGCTTTTTTGAGGGCCGAGATGGTTGAAAGCGGCAGTGGAGTGAATAGAGGCAAGTATGGATGACAACGGAGAATAACAAGTAAAAAGAGCGAGGCTCTTAGTTAGCGTGCAAGCAGTTCAAGAGCCTCGACCCAGGAGCACTAGTGAAGCCCCTTAGGATTTTAACTTATAATGACTACGTTCATATATCACCCTCGTTACTACTATTATACCTAGATAGTGAAGGTTTTAGACCAACTGTCTCAACAACGGGTGATAGTCTTCCTTACAGCGGTACATCCATCCATACTTGCCTTGTCAATAAAACAGCAAGAACAACACCTTTCTATTCCCGTATCTCTAGCCTGTTTAGCCCCTTCCTTTCCGCACATTCTACCGGGCTCAGGCACCATTTTCAAACGAGCGATTACAAAGAAGGTGTGACAGCATGAAGACGGTTCTTAGTTCCTGGTTCCTGGTTCTTAGTTTTCCGACTCTAGACTGTGGACCATGGACACTGGACTGGATTCAAACAGGAGGTGGTTACAAGACACAAACTTTTGTAGAGGATCGAAACGGCAAACCTGGGATGACCCAGGGGCGCAAGGCCATGGGTCCCTGTAGCACAAAACAGGGATCGCCAGGCTACCGGAGACTACTAAAGGGGGTGGCTCTAATGTTGCTGTCTCAACTGAGGAGAGCGGTCTGTGTATCTTCTATTGGACCAATTCTTCTGTTTTCCATGTTTGCGGTCGGTGTGTTTGGTCAAGACAATCCTGATCTAGATTGGTGTTTAGAGCTAAACGAGCTTACAGGAAGCTTCGAGACCCGGGTGAGTACTAAGCCTGGGAGTCAGCCCTAGAAGGGGCAGGTAACCGGTACTACAGCCAAGAAGATCAGTATCTGCGGGACCTGGTGGACAAGGAGGCCCGGAAAGAGCGGAAGTCCCGCTCGGCGGCCATCCTGTCTATTCTAGAGGAGCACTTCGAGCAGCAGAAGAGAATTGGTGAGACCCTGGTGGACCTGGGCCGGGTGACCGCCCAGAGGGTTGAACAAGCCCTGGCGTTTCAGCAAAAGAAGAATGGCTCACGCCTGCTGGGGGAGATCCTGGTCGGAGAAAGGTGTGTGGATAGAGAAGCGGTGGATCGGGCGCTGGCTATTCAACGTCGGTTCCAGTAATATTAGGCAATATACTGCCGATAAAGGCAAGCCGCCCGTGAGGGCGAGACGCAAAGCCATGGACCTCCTGAAGGTCGCCAGGCTGCCGAAGCAAGAGGAGGGATGCATGGTGTCTATTCTTGAAGCGAGAAGAGGAAAAAGGCGGAAAACAAGTGCTGGTGGAGCCAGAAGCCGGAAAGTGCTTCGTCCTACTGGCGGGGGAAGTGAAAATACGTCCAAATACTTAGTTCGTACACTTATACTGCTGGTGCTCTCAGTCACGGTGCTGGCACCCGTCGCTGTAGCAGCTACGATGACGGTTGTGAGCGACGGCACGGTAACGAATGCGGTCTTGGCATCGGTGGACTCTCGTTGGGGGAATCCGGTAGGTAACGGGGCACAGTGGATATGGTCCAGCCACCAAGTCAGCACTGAAGCGGCTGTAACGGGTGATGTATGCCAGTTCACCAAGATGTTTGATATGCCCTGTTATTGCACTATCGACGATGCTACCCTTACAATCACTGCTGACAATGGGTACGAAGTTTTCTTGAATTATATCTCCGTTGGCAATGCTCAGGTGAGCGGCGACTGGGATGTTACTTCCCCTGATCTTGACTCTACGATATGTAACCGCAAAGAGAGTAATGTAAACACTAGTGGCTGGCAGAGTGCTGAGGTCTATTATTCTATTAGTCCAACATATTTTCAACAGGGTTGGAACACCTTGAGCATCACGGCGGCCAATGAATACATGGGGCCACTTTGTGAAGATTCCCAAAGCATTGGAACACCTGAGAGCAATCCGGCTGGGGTGATCTTTAAGCTTGAAATAACTTACACCCCCGACACGGCCCCACCGGTGATTGATCCCCAGGCAACCGACAAGACAGTGGAGTGCGACGGTGCTGGAAATACCACCGCGTTAAACGACTGGCTAAGCAACCATGGAGGTGCGGCAGCGAGTGACATCTGCTGTGGGACTGACGTCACCTGGAGTAACGACTTTGAAGGTCTATCCGATGATTGTGGGGAGACCGGCTCGGCAACGGTGACATTCACCGCTACCGACTGCTGTGGTCTCACCGCTACTACCAGCGCTACGTTCACCATCGAGGACACCACTCCGCCTGAGATTACATGCCCTGCTGATGTGACGTTGGAATGTCCGGCAGATACCACTCCAGCAGCAACAGGCGAAGCAACCGGCAGCGATAACTGCGGAGAGGTGACGATCACGCACAGTGACAGTGAAGAGGCTGGTTGTGGCAATACTAAGACGATCACGCGCACCTGGACAGCGACGGACGAGTGTGGGCTGAGCGCGACCTGTGAGCAGGTGATTACGGTGGTTGACACCACCCCGCCTGTGTTGACAGTCCCGGCTCCCGCTACCTTCGAGTGTGATGGTGCAGGGAATACTGATGACATCAACGGCTGGCTGGCATCGGTTAGCGCGATGGACACCTGTGGCCTGGCAACGATTACCAACGACTATACGGGCCTCACAGGCGTTTGCAGCGGGACGGGCTCTGCCACGGTGATGTTCACCGCCACCGATGAGTGTGACAACGCAGCTTCGGCCACTTCAACGGCTGCAGTAGTCGATACTACACCGCCCGTGGCCAATGATGACAGCGCCACCACTGTCGAGGATACCCCTGTGACTGTCGATGTGTTGGCAAATGATAGTGACACATGCAGCACCGACTTGACCATCGTCGCAGTTAGTGCTCCAGTCAATGGAACAGCAACAATCGCTGACAACGCTGTACTCTATACCCCGGCTGAGAACTACAACGGTGTGGATGAATTTACATATACCATCGAGGATTGTTCAGGAAACAGTGCAACGGCAACCGTCACCATCACTATTAATCCGGTGACCAATGCGCCACCGCAGGCCGAGGATCAGTTCCTCACCACCTGCGACAACACACCTCTGCCCATCACCCTCAGTGCGAGCGATCCGGAGGTGGACCCTGACCCAGTGGGGCCGCAACCTCATCCGCTGACCTTCACCATCTGGGGCTCTGCTGCAGACGGAACGGTAAGCGGGGATCTGGGAGCTGTTACCTACTCTGATCCCCATACCGCATCTGTGGAAGTGGTCTACACTCCAGCCAAGGATTTCGTGGGGACGGATGTATTCACCTTCCTGGTCGAGGATCCTTTCAGCGAGTTCGCGATCGGGATGATCGACATCACTGTTGAGGACTGCGGTGTACCAGTACCAGCCGGTGGTGGTGGTGTGGTAGCCCCGGGTGTTGTCATTAATGAGGTTGCCTGGGGCGGTACTCAGGCTAGCCCTGCAGACGAGTGGATCGAATTGGTGAACAACACCGACCAGTCAATCGATCTCACTGGATGGATCCTGCGCTGGCGACGAAAGCAGGCGGTCACTCCCGAGGAACACCGTTGCAAGGAAGTGGAGCTCTCAGGAACGATCGAGGCTGATGATTATTATCTCCTGGAGCGCCGCCACGACAAGACAGTAAGCGACATCGAAGCGAATCTGCTCTACGACACCAACAAACCTTACCATCTTGAGCTCTCGGACCTTGGTGAGATCATGGAGCTTGTGAATCCCGGCGGCGACGTGGTGGATACCGCGAACGCCGATCATCCTGAGCGTGATGGCTGGGTAGCTGGTACCGGCCCAACATCTTTCGGCACGATGGAGCGGATCGATCCTCTCAGCCCAGATCTCGATGAGAATTGGGCGACGAACCGAGGGATGGTCGTGAACGGTCTGGATGGAGACAGGGTACTGTTGACGGCTACGGCGAAAGTGATAAACGAGCAGGCGCTGATTCGTAGCCTGGAGGAAACAGTACCTCAGGAAATACCTGCGGGGAAACGACTGACAATCACGCTGCCCTTCCCTGAAGCCCTGGCAGGAGTGGAAGGAGTGCCGCGGGCAACTCTGGTTGCGGCGGGGGTGGCCGGTGGTGGTGGGGCGGTAGAGCCAGCTATCCAAGAGGCCGCGTTATCCGGTAGGCGGGTCGCTGGACTACCAAACTACGAGCTTTCCCTCGATACCTCCCAGCTCGCACCTGGGACGTACAGGCTATGGATCAGTATGGGAAACAAGATCTTCCCCACGCTCACCATTAAGATCGTGGAGGAGTAAACTCTAACGGACGAGTCCCCTGGCGCTCATGATGGATGGGCGTCAGGGGACCACTTGTTACGCATATTATAACATATAAAATAAGTTAAGTAAGGTAAACTTGACATGCTGCTGGTTTTGGTGTATGATGTTTTTATTATGAGGCGCACGAGAAGCTGGCTTATAGGTGCCGTTTTTGCTGTAGCCTTGGTAATTTTCTCTTCCTTTCTCGCTCTTGGGGCGGCGCCCGTCGCGGTGGACGATTCCGTGACCATGGATGAGGATACCTCCGTCCTGGTAGACGTTCTAGCGAATGATTCCGACCCGGATGGAGATCCACTCACCATAGACTCGGTGACTGAGCCTGAGCATGGCACCGTCACTATCGAAGGAGATAAGGTTCGGTACACGCCAGATAAGGATTACTACGGTACTGATTCCTTCTCCTACACTGCAACTGACGGGGTTGATACTGCTACCGCAACGGTGACGGTGACCGTAATTCTAATCAACGATGCACCTGTGGCAGTGGATGATGTAGTAAGCACACTACAGGAAACGCTAGCTTCCTTTGCCTTGAGGGCTACGGATGTGGACGTGGATCCCTCTGCGCCTCTCAAGCACCCACTCGTGTTTGAGATCATAAGTGGTCCAGCGCACGGTGAGATAAGCGGTGACTTGACTGAGGTCAGCTACGAGCTCCCCCATGCCGGGTATGTGGACATGACCTACAGCCCGGAGCCGGGATTCACGGGGAATGATACGATTACCTTCTCCGTTACTGATCCGTTCGGCCTCTACGATACGGCCGTGATCGAGATCATGGTTGGCAGGCGAGAGATGGGGGCCCTGGTAGGGACTTGGGACTCCTCTATTATCATGGAAGGGGAGCCATTTGAGATCACTGCCTTAAGCTCGAGCTTGATGGGCATCTATAGGCTGGGGGGGGTTCGAGGTGCGGGTGAACGGCACCTGGAGCGACAACTCGTTCTCCTCTTTGTTCCTTAACGGCAAGATGCCACTTGGGGAACTGGCCACGGTGAGATCCACCCTCGGCTTCGACCCGGATGAGAGTCCATTCTTCAGTTATTGGCAAACCATCACAAGCTTCAGCCTCTACGATATTCGCGTCACCCACACCTTCTATCTGCCAGAGGACTCCGATTCCTGCTACAACCAGTTTGTCGCCCGGACCAAGATAGAGGATGTCTCAATAACCAGTACCACTAGGTTCACCGGCTGCGGGTTTATGTTTGATGAACAGGTGTTCACAGGCAGCCGGAGGTGGACGGAGTGCGATCTTTCGCTTGATGCCAGGCTAAGTATCGCATGTGAGGGGTTCGATGAGCTGTCAGTAACGGTACGTGACATCCCGATCCTCTCTACAGAGTGGGATGGCTTTGGTATCACCCTACGACTTGAGACGACCTTCACCACCACAACTAAGACGGTAGAGCCGACCTTCACATGCCGATCGGATTGGATCGACTGCCTTAAGATCCTCTGCGAAGTGGTGATCTCTGAGGGTAACGATATGTCCATCGAGGATATTTCGCTCTACGGGCTACAGTTCAAGACCACGTTCCCTGATGGGATAACGCTGCGGATGGATACCTCCCTTGTAGAGGATAAGAACTCCTCGGTGACCGGATACTCCGCCTACTTTGAAAAGTGGATGCTCTCAGGGCCGGTCATAGCTTGCTGTGGTTCCCCTGGCCGGTGGCAGGTCGCCACCTACTTCCAATCGAGCGAGATC
>Ga0315541_1004386_pt1 | contig 10348 bp, 6 predicted proteins | sample SalMarSW160190MG_FD_203095 | JGI IMG/M metagenome (GOLD analysis project Ga0315541, IMG submission 203095) | Salt marsh sediment microbial communities from the Plum Island Ecosystem LTER, Massachusetts, United States - Salt Marsh Sediment SW1601-190 ...
GAACTGAAGCCATAGATAGAACAGTCAGCAAAGCCATCGTAATGACAACGATTCTTTTGGGATTCATGATCCCCTCCTTTTTTTTAAAGGTTTGACTCATTCCATTGAGAAGTTCACCCAATTCATTGAAGTTTTTTCCTAAATCAAGGCACTACTATCAATTTACCTTTATTCTCCAAAATGTCAACAATAATTCTCAAAAAGCAATAACTGATTTAAACAGAATGGCTTGATAGTACAACGTAATTTGCTTATTTTAGCCCTCAACTTCTATGCTTGCACATGTGAAATCCCTTTGTCCGAAAGCAGAAGAATGGCTTATTCTTTGGAAAAAGGTTTTCGTGAAGACGAAGAGCTTCTGTCTAACAGGTTAATGTTTGGCTATTGCTTTCGGTTGGTGTTCCTCACCAATGGAATCTGTGGGAGGACGGTGGGTGAAGAACAGCGCTTATTAGGAGGGGGAATAAATCCGTTTGTATTATAGCAAACGTGTTGATTATTGTTACATATTAGAGCAATGTGCAATTAGTCTTGAAATCCCCCTTACTCCCCCTTTTTCAAAGGGGGAGAGCCCTTTTTCCCCTCTCTGCAAAAGAGGGGTTAGGGGAGGTTTTATTGAAATCGCATCAATACGTTTGTATCAGTTTTTGATTGACAATGAGCCGAAGTGATGTTATTTAGTCGGTTGTACTTTCAGGAATTTGCGGGAGTTGGACATGGCGGAAAATCAAGATAAGATGGGCTTTCTGGAGCATCTGGAGGAGCTGAGGGGAAGGATAATCAAATCCCTCATCTCCATCATTCTCGTTTCTATCGGGGCGTATTTTTTCTCCGAAAGATTGATAGATTTTATCTCCCGGCCCATTCCCGAGCTCTACTTCATGTCACCTACCGAGGCTTTCGCCATCAGGATTAAGCTTTCTCTGATAGCCGGGATAATCGTAAGCGTGCCGGTGATATTCTATCATCTGTGGCAGTTTGTGGTTCCGGGCCTTTTTGCAAGGGAGATCAAGCTGGTGGTTCCGGTGGTGCTCGCTTCCACCATGTTCTTTTTGATTGGGGCGACCTTTTGTTTCCTGCTTGTACTCCCCTTGAGCATAAAGTTTCTTCTGGGATTCGGGACCGAGAAATTGAAGCCTATGATAAAAATCGGGGATTACGTCAGTTTCGTCAGCTACCTGATTCTGGCCTTTGGGGCGGTCTTTGAGCTTCCGGTCATTGCTTATTTTCTGGGAAAGCTGGGAATAATAACCCCCCGGACCTTGAAAAGGGGCAGAAGATATGCCATTGTGGGGATGCTGGTTATGTCCGCTTTTATCACGCCTCCGGACATGTTTTCGCAATTGATGTTGACCGGGCCCCTCTATTTCCTTTATGAAGTCAGCATCGTGGTGGTCAGAGTCGTTCAGAAGAAAAAGAGCAAGGAAGAACCGGCATGAAAAAGACGACATCAGTCGTTTCATTAGTCTTGGCAATTCTGCTGGGAAATAATCCTCAATCGGGGTCTCAACAGGAAATGACTTCGGAAAGTGATTCCACGACGTCGCTTGAAGTCGTGCTTGGTGATGCTTTAAAATGTATAAAGATGACTCCAAAAGATCTGAAGTTCAGAAGTGACTATGTTGACGTGGATTCCTTCAGGTTGAAACTGGTCGATTCCTTAATGCATAAACCTCTGGATATCGTCTCTTTCAATAATCTCATCAGACGGGACTTCAATGAGGCAGTTTTGAGTTCGGGTCTCGATCTAATTCCTTCCTTTACAGCCTATCTTCAAACCGAATCAATGGAGGACTTGTCTTTAAACCGACAAGCACAGGATTTCATGATCGATCTGGAAGACAACAGATTTTTGAAGAATTATTCTAAAGAATTGAAAGAGCTTCCCTCTCCCTTGAGAAACTCACTTTGTTACCTTTTTGAGGGTTTGTATCTCGCAGATTCTTTGACTTCGGAAGCTTTTGCTGATCTGAGCACCGAAGAGAGGAGTTTTCTGAAAGACGATTTTCCGATTATCCTCTTGGACGACGTCAACGATGAATTCAAGACCCCCGAGGAGATAGAGAGGCAGAGCGAGCATGAAGAGGAACTTAGCAAGCAGATGGTTCCTTACCTGGAGAGAATAAAAAGGGAGAGAATCTATGAAGCGGGGATAAGGCTATCCGCAGCGACCAAAGCCGCTCTTTGGATACTGAAAGACTATCTGCAGCGTGGACCCCAGATAGAACCAATTACCAAAGATAAGAAGGATTTGGAAAATGACATCATCTTTAGATTGGATACTTCTCTTGGTGAAATCATCATTGGAGGAGTTGGATCGGGTGATTATCGAGGGACTTTCGCGGTGATTATCGACCTGGGTGGCGACGACCTTTATTCGCTGTCCAATGCCAAAGATGACGGCAAAAACTCGTCGGTGATCATCGACCTGGCCGGAGACGATCTTTACCGCTCGGAAGGAGATTTTGTGCTGGGATCGGGCTTCTTTGGAGTTGGCATCCTGGTGGATGTATCGGGCCAGGATACCTATCTCGCGGATAATTTTTCTTTGGGTTCCGGTCTCTTTGGAGTGGGGATGCTTGTGGATGAGGGGGGAAATGATAGATATTTCGGAGATACATTCACCATGGGAGCAGGAAGCTTTGGCTTAGGCATTCTGGTCGATCTTGGCGGAGCCGATCAGTACACCGGCGCGCTTTTGGCCCAGGGCTTTGGCTCGATCTCGGGCCTGGGGGCCTTGATCGATTCGTCAGGGAACGACAACTACTTTGCGGGGGGAAAATATAAGGATATTCTAAGATATGAAGATCATTACATGAGCCTCTCTCAAGGTTTCGCCTATGGTCTGAGACCCACGATGTCGGGTGGAATCGGATTGCTCTACGATCTTTCCGGACACGATCTTTATACCTCCGATATTTTCGGCCAGGGATCAAGCTATTGGTGGGGATTGGCAAGCCTGATAGATGAACAAGGAAACGACAAGTATGTTTCCTTTCAGTATGCCCAGGGTGCAGGAACGCACCTGGCCTTAGGGATTCTGGAAGACGGGGCAGGAAACGACATTTACATATCCAAGGGCGTGTCACAGGGATGCGGACACGATTTGGCTTTCGGATTTCTATACGACAAATCAGGCAATGACGATTATATGGCTTGCGATCTTTCTCAGGCTGCAGGAAGCGCCAACGGAATCGGTATACTATTAGATGAGGATGGAGACGATGGCTATTACGTGGAAAAGAAGAATAATACGCAAGGGTATGGAAATCCCCGAAGGGATTACGGTTCCATCGGAATCTTCTTGGATCTAGCGGGTGGGGATCAATACGATGGAAATGGAAAAGATAGCACCTGGTGGACTGTACCATCTAAATGGGGAGTGGGAATTGACAAGTAACTTGAACGAACACAAGACCACATCAGACAGGTTTTTGGTGGTATAATTAAAAACTGAAAGAGAAAAATTAAAAATTGCAGTTCAAAATTCAAAAATACCCGGTCTTGCTGTCGGAGTCTGTCTTGGTCTGACAATTTTGAATTTTGATTTCGAAGTCTTTTTCTACTGTATATGAACAAGTTCATAACATTCGTCATCTGGTCATTCGTCATTTTCACTTCAATTTATGGCAATCCAGATCGAACTGCCCGTGCGGATGAGTTGAAGGAGAAGGTAGACAGCCTTTTTATCAGGGCTTGCGGCTGGTTGGAAACGCAAAGAGACTTGGCAGAGCCGTCCAAAGAGACTTTGATCGAGATGGGAGAGGAGGCGGTTCCGTATCTTATGGAGAGACTGGACACCGAGACCGCCAGAGAGAAATGGACATTAATCGACGTACTGGGTAAGATCGGTGAACCGGCGGTCATGCCTATGGTCGAGTGCTTGAAAAGCGATAATAGGGACGAGGTCAAGCTAGCCTCCCGCATCTTGGGGGACATAAAAGACCAAAGAGCGGTGAGCCCTCTGGCAGAGCTTCTCAACAAAGAGGATTATAATATCCGGAGTTATGCGTGTGAGTCCTTGGGCAAAATCGCCGATACCACTGCGTTTGCCCCGGTATCCTCCTGCCTGACCGATTCTGTGGAGGTGGTCAGGAAAAGTGCGGCTGTGGCTTTGGGCAAGATGAAAGACAGGCGGGCGATTCCCTTTCTGATTCAGGGTCTATCCGATCCGCATTTCAGCGTGCGCATGACCTCCGCATCGGCTTTAGTGGAAATAGGTGAACCTTCTGTCGGGCCCTTAATGGAACTGCTGAATACCTCCACTGACACTACTGCGGTTCATCTGGCGATGGAATCTTTGGGGAAGCTCAAAGCAAGGCGGGCAGTGAAACAACTTCTCAGGAAGCTGGAAGACGAGGATTGGGCCACCAGAGCTTTTGCCGTCGAGGCTTTGGGAGAAATTGGTGATAAGAAGGGAATGAGAGCTGTTAGAGGATTGAAGAAGAAGGAAACTCATCCGTTTGTTTTGAAGACAATCGATGAGGTTTTGGGTGGGTTGGACAAATGAGCAGTTAAGAAGGGATACCTGGCCTCGTCTCAGAATCGGTCAGGGGTAGGGGTACCCCTGACCAACATTGGACTTTTGAGTACAAATTGGCGATGTTCCCGACATGCCAGTTAGCTCTGCCAGGATGTCTAACTCCACCGCGAAACTCGTCCGAGGTGCGGGTGCCTCAGACAATATGAAGTAACCTTATGCGAAAGACAGTCTATTTCATCTCGGATGCCCATCTGGGGGCAGAAGAAAGAGAAAAGGAGAAGTTAAAGGAGGAGAAGCTGCTCTCTTTTTTGGACAGAATCAAAGGGGACGCTGAGTTTCTGTATATACTTGGGGATATGTTTGAATTCTGGTTCGAATATAAAGACGTTATGCCCAAGCACCATTTCAGAGTCTCGGCAAAATTCGGAGACCTGGTTGATTCGGGAATAAAGGTAATTTATGTGGTGGGCAATCATGACTTCTGGCTGGGAGATTTTTTGAGCAAGCAGATCGGCATAGAAATCTTCAAAGATCCCATAGAAGTGACCCATCAAGGAAAAAGAATTTTTGCAGCTCACGGTGACGGACTGGCCAAGAAGGATTCAGGATACAGAATCTTGAAGAAGATACTCAGAAACAGGTTGAATATCTTTCTTTACAGACAAATCCCTCCCGACATAAGCTATCCCTTGGCTAAATTCGTGGCAGGGAAAAGCAGGGTTCAAGCCGACAGGAGGGAAGCAGGTTATTTGGAGGATTACAAGAACTTCGCTTTCGAAAAAATCAGGCAGGGCTTTGATGCGGTGATTCTGGCGCATACCCATATACCTACTCTGGAAAACTTGAATGATGATTCGGCAAGCCCAACGCGTGGGGGAATATATTTAAACATTGGAGATTGGTTCAAGCACTTCACCTACGGGAAATTGGCGGAGGGCGAGTTCTTGCTGGAGAGGTTTGGGTAGGAAAGGCACCTGGAACATTCTTACCCGCAACCGCCCTTTAAGGAGCATTGAGACGGTCAAGACCTTGTAGCGAAAAAAAGGACAAATCCGACTTTGCACTTCAAAGAGGTTAGGTGGCCGTGCGTATAAGTTATTGAGAGCTAAGAGGAATCATCTGAGGGGTCCTTGGTTCTTGCAGCCTCCAAGGTGCGCAGAGAAGTGGAAATATGGGAAAAAAGACTTGACAAAGAGTGAATTTGAATTAAATTAGTATTGTAAGCAGAAAAGCTGGGAATATCAACACTAAAGAGCCTGCCGCGTAGCTTTTCAGGAGGATAGCCAATTATCTAAGTCGCTATTGTTTAGTTCGAAAGATGATTACCTTTCCCTTCACCTAGAATCCTTTGAGCCCGCCCAGCCGGGCTCGGGATGATTAATTAGGAGGCACATTGATATGAGACGTTCCAATCCAAAGCTTTCCTTCGATCGGGGGTTTTCTTTGGCAAGGAAAATCTTGATTCTGATCGTGCTGGGTTGCTTTTTGGTCTTCTTTGGCTTGGCCTTTGCCGAAGAAGCGATCGATCCCGATTTTGAGCATCCCTGGGATGACCTGAAGTGTCCAGGCGATGAGGGACCCCTGGAACCTTTCGAAATGGCCGGTGTGAGGGTATTTCCATTGGGTCATTTGAGCGCGTGCATCGTAATTGAGTTACCTCAGGCCAAGAGCGGAAAGATCGAGAAGGATCGAGTCGAGACTGACCCTTCTGGCAAAGTTCAGGGCAAACTGTTCATACTGTTCTAGCTGCCTGTCGCAAGGTGCAGCAGTTCGCGCTGATCAACCCAAGCACGGTGGGAGCAAGATAACAGCAGAAAGATGAAAAACCCCGATAGAAGGATTGACCACATTGAGTCTTTGGCGGCGGCTAAAGACTTCGAAAAGGCGAAGGCGGAGTTAGAAAAACTGAAGAAGGGAAAGGCGGGGCTCTCCGCACACGAAGGTGAGGTATATTATCTGGAGAGCCTCATTCTGCATGGCCAAACTCGATATCAGGAAGCTTTAGAAAAGGCCCAAAAAGCTTACCGGGTTCTCAAGCTAACCTCCAGACATAGAAACATTGCCCAAGTGCAGCATCTCTTGGGCAATATTTTTATCGCCCTGGGAGATCTGAAAAAGGCACAGGTCGAAATCAGAGATGCTCTGGCTTCTTATCGCCGAGTGGGCGATGAGCGAGGATTGGCTAATGCCCAAAACAAATTGGCTCAAATATTCTTCATCCGATCCGACTACGATCGGGCCATCGAGTCCTTGAAGGAAGCCACAGAGCACGTCAGAAAGACAAAGAATCATGGGCCCATGCTGGGACGGGTTTTTGGCAACCTGGGAAGAATCCATCTTCTTTCAGGTGAATGGACCAAGGCGCAGAAGTACTTCCGGGATGCCATCAAGCAGAACGAGATAGCCGAGAACCAAACCAGCATATGCCGAAATCTGCTTTCCCTCGGATATATAGCTCAGTTACAACGGAAATTCAAACAGGCGCATGATTCTTACCAAAAGGCGTACGGCATCATTCAGAAGAAGGGGTTAAAGAGGGAAAAAGCCATATATCACGAATACTCCGGGGAACTGGCTTTGGAACAGGGAGACTTTGACGAGGCTTCTCGGCACCTCTCGGAGGCCATTCAGGCAGGCGAGGAGATCGCCCCCAAAAGCAGCCTGGTTTGTCAATCTTACCGTATTCTGGCACAGCTTCACGTCAATACGGGTAAACTTGACTTGGCGGAAAGCTCCTGCCAGAGGTCTCTTGAGGTTTCAAAATCTCTGGGTGAGAGATTAGAGGAAGGGATAGTTTATCGAATCCTGGGCGAAATCTATGCTCTGAGGAACAACAAAAAGCTATCATCAGACTACTTCAATTCAAGCATTTCCTGTCTGCAGAAGATCGGGAGTAGATTCGAATTAGCCAGGGTTTATCTTGGGGCGGGGAGCGCGGAGGTGTTGGAACCTCAAGATGCATTGGATCTTCTGAAAAAAGCAAAAAGGGTATTTAAGGACCTGAAGCTAGATTATTATCTGGGGTTGGGCGAATTTGCCCTAGCCAAGGCTGAATTTCAACACGGAGATTACGATAGAAGCGTAGAGTTCTTAAACAGGTGTGAGAATCTGTTCAAGGGACTGAGAGCCGAAGATCCCCTGGCGGAGCAGATATTATCCGAAATCTCCAGTTTCCGTCTGATCCTGGAGAAGGCACTTTCCGAAAAGAGCCTCTCTTTTGAAAACCAATACAACGTCTTCAAGAGGTTCTTATCCGAGATCGAATACCAAGGCATTCAGGATGAGGGGATCAACCAAAGTCTGGGGACTCTGGCCAAGAGGATTCAAGCTGATCGGGGTTTAATTCTCCTGGAAGATGGGGAGGAGAAAAACCTTTCGCTGGCCTCTGCGTTCAACCCCTACGAGAGGGAAAAGACTGACCAGATCATAGCCAGCCTACGTGAACATCTCTCCGATAATGTTTTCACTGAGCCCATCATCTCGACCACCGGTAAGTCGGGCCTGTTCTCCGAGAATGGCATGAAAATCGGCAGCCTTTTGGTCATCCCTCTTAGAGCGGGAGAGGATGTTAAAGGGATTTTGTACCTGAGCCGGGACAAAAACGGAGTTCCTACAAGATCCTTTGGGCAGAATGAGCTTAATCTGGCGGTAGCTTTCGCAGACATAATAACTCTGGAGCTGACCGAAAGTGAGAATAAGAAGCTGGAGCAGGAGAACCTGAGCTTGAAGGCCCAGTTGAAGGAGAAATCTGCCTTCTCCAACATCGTCACCCAGAACCCGGAGATGCAGGAGATTCTGTGGAGGCTTTCCCAGGTCAAAGACACCAACCTTTCCATCCTCCTGGAAGGAGAAACCGGAACAGGGAAGGATCAGATTGCTAAGGCCATTCATTATAACAGCGATCGGAAGAACAAGAAGTTCGTGGCGGTCAACTGTGCCGCTCTGCCCGAGGCGCTTTTGGAAAATGAGCTTTTCGGACACAGAAAGGGTGCTTATACGGGGGCTTCGCAGGATAAGAACGGTCTTTTGGAGGAAGCGGATGGGGGCACGGTGTATCTGGATGAAGCCACCGGCATCAGCCTCACCACCCAGATAAAGCTCTTGAGAGCCTTGGAAGACAAGGAGATAACGCGGCTGGGTGAGACCAAGCCAAGAAAGATCGACATCCGGGTGATTTCCTCCACCAGCCAGAGTGTGAAAGAGCAGATCGAAAAAGGACAGTTCCGCAAGGATCTGTTCTTCCGCCTGAACACCATGCACGTCAAATTGCCTCCTTTAAGGCAGAGAAGGGAAGACATTCCTCTTCTGGTTAAGCACTTCATCAACAAGTTCTTACCGGAGGATGAATCCGGACCTTCCGAGCTTTCGGCCGCTACAATGGAGCTTTTGACCAGCTACGACTGGCCAGGCAACATCCGGGAGCTGGAGAACGAGGTCAAGAGGCTGGTGGTCATAAAAGGAGGGGAGTCCATTGTGGCCTCTGACATTCTTTCGGAAAAATTCGGTGCCAAAGAAGACGTGAATTTGCAGAGCCTTTCGCTGTACGAGCGAGTGGCTTTGCTTGAGAGGCAGCAGATATTGAGGGCTTTGGTGGAGAATAACTGGGTGAAGAAGGCTGCCGCTTCCTCTCTGCGCATTCCCGAATCCTCGTTGAGATTCAAGATCAAGCAGCACAAGATAAAAATACCCACTAACGCATAAAAACCGAATTCGCGGAAATAGAACGCCACCCTCGCCCCGTCTGGGGGATCTTCGATGGGTGGCTTTTTTTGTTTAGCGGCGGGGCCGCTCCGAAAGGCGGGTTGCGGGTAGTCTTGGGGAGGTTAGGCAGAATAGAATTCTTGTAAAAAACACTTGACAAGGCTTTAGGAATTGCCTACACTGACCCTTAGAGATTTCCAATTATTATCGACAACTGAGATTTAACCTTTAAACGTGATCCTGCTCATACGAGCAGGATAAGGAGAAGAGATAATGAGAAGCAGAAACCTAATTATCGGTTTGGTGTGTTTTCTGATTGTGGTTGTCGTTCTGTCAATGAGCACCAAAAGCGAAAAGCCAGAGGAGATGCCACTTTATGAGCCGGTTTTGATTGGCACAGGGGGCGATCCTCATTGGTCACCGGATGGAACTAAATTAGCCTACGTGTATAAGAACGCACTGTATGTAGCGAATGCAGATGGCACCGGAGAACGCTTGAAAGTGGGGGAGCTTCCGAAGTCGACTCAGGGTTTTGTCTGGGTGGATTCAACGCAGTTTATTCTCTGGGAATATGAGAGAAGAAGAATAGAGGGAAAGGGTTGGGAGAAAATCAAGAGGATAAAGAGCGTCAGAACTGGTGGAACGATTGAGTCCATAGTAGAGGCTGAAACCTCGAAAGGTGATTTTTACATAAGCTCGCCCTTAGTGTTGAATGATGGAACAGTGGGATACTATGGGGCACGGATTTCGGAAGGGAAAGTACTTGAAGAACAAAAGACTTTCAGAATAATAAAACCGGGGAAGTTGGCACCGGATTCCGCACTAGAACAAATGAGGGCAACTACCAGCGGGCATGGGTCAATTCTTTCAGGAGATCTCCAGCTTGAAAGCGTAGATGGGACTGTGAGAAAGAGAATTACCTCAGGCAAGTCATATTCCTTTCCGGTACTCTCTCCAGATGGAACCAAAATTCTTGCCAACTTATATGTGGTGGACTTGGATGGGAGCGAGACGCGCGTGGCGGAACTAGGCGTTGACACGGCTGACATCTCAGAGAGTCCGATGGGTGGGACATGGTCTCCAGACAGCAAAAGAATAGCTTACACGCGAAGTATGGTAAGGATTCTCGACCAGGACGGGCAGATTATGAAGACTATTGCGAGC
>Ga0315541_1004387_pt1 | contig 10348 bp, 11 predicted proteins | sample SalMarSW160190MG_FD_203095 | JGI IMG/M metagenome (GOLD analysis project Ga0315541, IMG submission 203095) | Salt marsh sediment microbial communities from the Plum Island Ecosystem LTER, Massachusetts, United States - Salt Marsh Sediment SW1601-190 ...
CATCGAGCGAGCTGTCTTTGGCCAGCTCGCTCGATGGCACCTGCTGCCGGAACTTACACAAGACTCTTGACGCTATCCGCTGGAGAGCTTCCGGGCGATCGGGGCGTTTCATCACAACTTCATGGTGCTGCCGGCTTTGCTGAAAGGGGACAACACCGTCCGCCTCCGCCTGGCCAACCGCGAGGTTCTGAAGGCCAATCCGCTGTACGTCGCCTACGTCTTCGACCAGGTCGACGGCCGCTATGTCTACCGCCGCCAGCGCAACTTCACGTTCGCCCCCGACCGGCTCGCCGCCGAAATCGACACCGGCCGGAAGCACTGGCCGCTGATGCGCGAAATCCGCATGCGCTGCGGAGTGCCGCTGCCGGAGGTCGCCCCGGCCGTGGAGACCGGCGAGTTGGACTGGTCGGCCGCGGCGTGGGATTGGGCGTATTGGGGCGTGAACTTCTGGAACGACTTCGAGCGCGGCGACCGCCACGGCTGGCGCGGGCGGCTGACGACGAAGAACACCTACGACGGCAGCGACTTCGCCCTGGACAACTCGCTCATGCGCGACGACGGCGCGCGCCAGCTCAAGCTCATCCGCCACGGCGCCTTCCTCAACCGCGACAGCAAGTTCCGCTGCCGGCTGTACGTCGACAAGGTCAAGGACCTGCGCATCTACAGCCGCAACCAGGGCGACAAAGTCTACTACGAGAAGACCTTCACCGGCTTCAAGCAGGGCAAGTGGCAGAGCTTCGAGGTGCCCATCGGCGAGCTGGCCGACCCGAAGGACCCGACCAAGAAGGCCCAGAACGGCTGGTTCATGGCCAATATTTACATGGTCGTCCAGCCGGCCGAGGGGGCCGCCAGCAAGGACGTGCAGCTCCTCGTCGACGACGTCATCTGCTACGACGGCAAGCTGGTCTTCGACCCCTTCACCGACGCCGACGCGCCCAGGAAGGCCCTCGGGAAAGACCCCATCTGGACGGCCGGGCCGCCCAAGGGCAAATAGGACCGGTCAGGTAAGCGGCCGGCCCGCCGGGCGCGGAAATCCCGATCACTCCTTCGGCCCGACGAGGAGGCACTTCATCTGTCGCTGGTCGCGGAGGACGAGCTTGCCGTCGGCCAGCGCCATCGGGGCCCAGATGTTCCGCCCGGAGAGGATTTTGGTCTGGGCGATCTCCTTGTAGCCGGCGGGGTCGGGCTGGACCATGTGCAGCGTGCCGCCGCGGCCGTGCACGACCAGCAGAAGCCCGTCGGCCAGGATGAGGCTGCCCCGCTCGAAGTGGGGCCGCCGGCCGGTCTTCCACTTCACCTTGCCGTCCAGGTCCATGCACATCAGCCCGTCCGCCTTGGAGTTGGTGTTGCAGTTGATGTACAAGTGCTCGCGGTACAGCAGGGCGTTGTGAAGCTGGGCGCCATGCTCGGGCACCTTGAAGAGCTGCTCGACGGCGAACTTGCCGTCGCTCTTCCGCACCTTGATCATGGCGCTGCCGGCGTTGTAGCCGCCGGTGAGGAAGATCCGCCCGTCGCCGATGAAGGTGGGCGAGGGGATGGGAATCGAGCAGCGGTAGCCGCCGTAGCTCCACAGCAGCTCGCCGCTGTTGGCGTCCACGCCCGCCACGCGGCGGTTGCCGACCATGACCACCTGCTCGACGCCGCCGATGGTGGTCAACGCGGGCGAGGTGTACGCCATCGGCCCGAAGGGGCGCGACTTCCACAGCAGCTTGCCGGTGGCCTTCTCGAACGCGGCCACGCCCACCGACCCGCTTAGCGGGGCCACGATCACCGAGTCCTCATGCAGCAGCGGCGACTGGGAAACGCCCCAGTTCGGCCGCTTGCCGCCGAAGTCGGCCAGCAGGTGTTTCCGCCAGAGCGGCTTGTGCGTGGTTCTGTCGATGCAGTGGAAGTGCCCGAACGGGCCGATGGTGAAGATGTACTTCTGGTCCACCGTCGGCGTGGCCCGCGAGCCGTTATAGTCGAGCTTGCCGGGGGCGTCGTAGGCGAAGTTCCACTGCTCCTTGCCGCTGGCCAGGTCCAGGCAGCGGAGGACGTCCTGGGCGTCGTCGACGCGGTCCAGGATGTAGACCTTTCCGTCGCGGATGCTCGGCCCGCCGAAGCCGACGCCCAGGTCGACCTTCCACAGGACCTTCGGCCCGCCTTCCGGCCAGGGGCGGGCCAGCTTGACCGCCTCGGGGGCGATGCCGTTGCGGTTCGGACCCAGGAACTGTGCCCAGTCGCCGCCCGCGGCCGCCACCGCGAGAACTGCCGTTACCGTCAGAGCCACCGTCACCGTCAGCAGAAAGCCGCGCATGAACTGCCTCCGAAATCAGGCCAAGGTCGCAGGCCTCCATCCGCCGGGGGCCGGCCCAGCCACCCGGCCGGGGCGGTAATGTTAACATCTTAGCCGGCCAAGGCCAGACATTCCCACCGTCTTTCCAAAGCTTTGCCCCCGCCCCTCGCCGCCCGCCCCGGCCGGCGCGGCGGGCGGGCCGCCGGCAGGTTGACAAAACCGACTCATGTGCATACAATTGCACGGAGTGCACGTCCGCGGGCACGTGGGCAGAACTCCTGGCAGGACCTCGACCCGGCCGGCGACTGCGCGGGCGCCGCCCGGCCGAGGCAGGAAAGCATTTCGAAAGGAGCAGGAAAAATGAAACTGGTGTCCAGGGAGATGGTTGAGAAGGCGGGCGTGAACGTGGACGAGCTGCTGGACCTGCTGGTCCGCAACGCCGCGGCCGAGCTGACCACGTACTACTATTATACCGTTTTGCGGGTGAACCTGATCGGGCTGGAAGGCGAGGGCCTCAAGGAGATCGCCGAGGACGCCCGCGTGGAGGACCGCAACCACTTCGAGGCGCTGGTGCCGCGGATCTACGAGCTGGGCGGCAAGCTGCCGGAGGACATGAAGGTGTTTCACGACATGTCCGCCTGCCCGCCGGCGTCGCTGCCGAAGGACCCCACCGACGTCAAGGCGGTGCTGGAAGTGCTGCTGAAGGCCGAGCAGTGCGCCGTCCGCGGCTACACCCACGTCTGCAACGTCACGGCCGGCAAGGACCACCGCACGTACGATCTGGCGCTGGCGATTTTGCACGAGGAGATCGAGCACGAGGCGTGGTTTGCCGAGTTCCTGGCCCACGGCCCGTCGGGGCACTTCCGCCGGCGGACGGTGGGCGAGTCGCCCTTCGTCTCCAAGTTCCTGCACGTGTAGGGCGGGCACCCGCCAGCTAGCGCAAGCAGGCTGGTGCTTGCCCGCGGAATGTAGGGCGGGGCTACCGCCCCGCCAACCTTACCCGCGGAACGTAGGGGGGCATGCTTGCCCGCGGAATGTAGGGCGGGCACCCGCCGCGCGGGCAAGGGGAGGCCGCGATGAAGCTCTTCACGCCCGAGGAGCTTGCCGGCTTCGACGGCGCCGACGGCCGGCCGGCGTACGTCGCCTACGACGGAAACGTGTACGACGTCAGCGAGAGCTTCCTGTGGAAGGCCGGGGCCCACCAGGGCGGACACCGCGCCGGCAGAGACCTGACGAACGACCTCGCCCGCGCCCCCCACGGCCCGGAGTTCCTCCAACAATTCCCCCTCGTCGGCCGACTGAGCCAGTGAACCTTAGCGCGTTCCATAGGCGCTACGATCCGCAGCCTCGTCCAGGTTCCGGTCTATAGAACTCCCGCTCTTAGCAGACAGGCCTCTGGTTTCTTACGCAGTCCACCCACGAAGACTTGCACAGAAGATCCTTGCCTTCCGCGCGCATATTAGGGAAGATGCTCTGTTGAAACTACATGTCAGCATTTCCTGACGACAGGGACGAAACGCGGCAATGCCCCACAGCAACGACACGCTAGCGCGGATCCTAAGAGCACTTGACTTGGGTTCATCCGTCGCGGAGCAAGACACCCTCCTAGAGAACGCTCGTGTCGAAACCTCGGTTTTCACCGACCTCTTGGAGGACAGAGTGGACCTGATTCCCGGCACAAAAGGATCCGGGAAAAGCGCGCTCTACCGCATATTTGTCGATTTCCTGCCGGAGATGCTACTCGAGCGTAAGAAAGTCATACTCGCCCATGGCGTCCAGCGCGCGGGTGACGAGATCTTTCACGCGTTCAGCGACGAGTTTGAAACTATGACTGAGGAGGACTTCCTCGACTTCTGGTGCGTTTACCTGATCTCACTTGCCCACGAGCACTTTGTGAAGCGTCCTCGATACAGTCGGTATCTGCAAGGCTGCGACGAGGAGCTTTCCAATTTTCGTAACGCCTGCCAGCTGGCCAGAATACCAGAGTTTGAGAAGCCACGAAACCTTCGAGGAGTCTTGGAGTGGGCCATTGCGGTCGTAAGAAGCTTCAGGCCCATCGTCCGTTACACATTCCCGGATAACGGTGGAACCCTCGAGCTTGATATGTTCGGGAAACCGGTCACCACCGAGGATACATCAAGGACAGATCAGACAAGTGCCGTCTTGCCGAGACACGTCGGCGGCATACGTGATACCCTCGAGTCGGTGCTAAGGAAGGCTGACCTCAATCTTTGGCTGATGATCGATCGCTTGGACGAGATATTCCCACGTCGTTCCGCTGTTGAGACCCGTGCCCTCCGCGCTCTTCTCAGGACACTGCGCATATTTGAATCGAAGCAGATAAGAGTCAAAGTATTCTTGCGCGATGACATACTTGAGCAAATAGTTGCCGAAGGGAACGGATTTACCGCCCTGACGCACGTCACGGCGAGGCAGGCTGACACCCTGAAATGGTCCGAAAACCAAATCTTGACGATGATTGTAAAGAGACTATTCGCGTGCCGCGATTTAGCCTCGTACCTGAGCGTTGAGACAGCACGACTGGAGGCTAATCAAGCCTACCGCGAGGAGCTCTTCTACCGAGTCTTCCCGAAGACAGTTCACCGTGGGTCACGCCAGAGCCCCACGCTGCGCTGGATCTACACCCACACCCAAGACGGAAAGGGAGTTGTCACCCCGCGCGACGTCATAGATTTGCTCACCAAGGCGAAGCAGCGCCAGCAGGACGATTTCAACGCTAACCCGTCGGGCACCTCTGCTGAAATAATCGGAGCTGCAGCTATCCGATACGGGCTGAAAGAACTTTCAAAGCGTAAGCGGGAGACGTACCTGGAAGCAGAGTTCCCGCACCTGTGGACGTTCATTAAGAAGTTCGTCAAGGGCAAGGCGGAGTACACTGCAAGTGCAATGGGCGCAATTCTCGGAACGAACTGGCAATCTGTCGTCGATGACCTAGTGTCGGTTGGTGTTCTGAGCCTGGAGGTGAAGCGCAACGGCTCGAAAAGTTACACGATACCCTTCGTCTACAGAGACGGTCTTGAGGTAACCCAAGGGAAGATGAAGTGAAGACTCTCTTCAAAGGGTGGGGAAAATGCCTGCCACCCGCCTTGTCTGCGTGAGCGCCCGGCACGGAAGCCAACATCCGGGCGCATTGGGCAGGGAAGTCTCCCTGCCCTACGGCTCCGCGGGCAGGCGTACCCGCCCTACGTTGCGCGGGGGAGCCGTCGCCACATCGGCTTTACGGCCTTGTTGGCCTCGGCGGCGGGGTCCAGGGCGAGGTAGAGTGTGAACTTCCCGCCGAGGACGTGGGCGATCAGGCCCCGGCGACCCGTCATCCCAAGGACAGCAGGCTTTCGACGGAGATATCTTCGTCAACGGCCTCCCAATGAATCCCCACGCCGCCGCCGATCAGGCGCCACTGCTGCCGCTGCTCATTGTCGGCGTCGCGGAGACGCGGGAACCACTCCAGGGGCGCAGTGATCTCACGCCCGTCGGCCAGAACCACAGTGAGGGAATCGGCAGAGAAAGACACGCTCGTGGCGAGCGGCTCTATCCTAATGTCCGAGATGCTCATCCCACTTCTCCTCAAGCATCGCCCGGTTCGCCTCGACGAGTTTCCTGATCTCGGTCAACTCGTGGCTGCGGAAGCCCCGGTTTCTTGCCAGCGACACCGGCTCCAGCCAAAACTTGGCGTACGCCCCCGCCTTCTCGACGTGAACGTGGAGGCGTTCCGATCCTTCCAAGCTGAAAAAGAAGAACCGGTAGCCCTTTGCTCTGAAGGCCGTGGGCACAGATAGATTATACTCCCGCGTCGGCTACCCGACAACCGAAAGCCTTGCCAACGGCGTGGGTCTTGCTCCACTCCGTTCGCCCCTGAGGGTGAGGGCCAGCAGCGCTCGGGGCAAACAGGCGCGAAAGCGGCGCCGTCACATCGCCTTCACGGCCTTGTTGGCCTCGGCGGCGGAGTGCAGGGCGAGGTAGAGCGTGAACTTCCCGGGCAGGACGTGTGCCGAGAGGCCGCGGAGGTTCAGGCCCGTCTCGGCCAGACGCTTGAGAACCCAGGTGAAGACCTCCTCGTGCGTCTCCACGGCCAGACGCTGACGGATCCTGCTCAGGCTGCAATGGTCGGGGGTCGATTCCTTCAGGCCGCAGCCCGGGAACTCCCGAAGCGTCAGACTATCCGTGCAACCCCAGGCGATCCCACGCTCCGAGTCGATCCCCTCGAAGTAGCCGATCAGCAGCATGCGGAAGTACACCCCAGGCGGAATGCTCGGCCGGGCCGGTCAATCGTGGCAGAACGGCTGACACGGCCCCCTCCACAAACCCGTCGAAGCCGTGCTCTCCCGGCAGTCCATTCAGCTTCCGACAGAAAGGATGCCCCGGGGCCTGGGGCATCTCGGTTACCGCCACCCACAGCTCCGGCTGCCGTTCCCTCGCCCGCTTGCCCATCGCCACGTGCGCGTCCTCCTTGACCGCTTCAAGGATTACCATACCGTGCGTCTCAAGAGGCCTTTCTCCACGGGCTGCTAACCTTGAGAATCGTGTTGGCGTCCACGCCTTGTCTCCTTCCAGGAATCGGGTTCCTGGAAGACGCCACCGGCTTGCGGCATAGATTCTCTTGAGCCTTCGTGGCGTTGTAGTACTTAGGTGTCTGTCCGGCGGCGACTTTCATTCGAAAATTGATTGCATGCCGTCCGAGAAAGGCTATAATTCGCGGCGATCATAAGGTGGCTTGCCTCCGCCAACATCGAGGGGTGGCGTGGGGCTTGTTATGAGGAGCGGGCTCCCCGGCCGGCTGAATCGCAATCGAAAGGAATTGTCATGGCCGACGAACAGCAGGCGTTGCGAAAGGTTAGCTGGAACGAGGTCTTCAGTTTTCCTCAGATCTTCAAGAGCTTCAAAATGGCGGTCCATCCCAGCAAGCTGCTGCTGGCCTTGCTGGCGATCGCCCTGACCTGGGCCATAGGGCGGGTCGTCATGGACCCGATATGGTCGGGCGCCTCCGAGACCAACCGTGTGCCGAGGAACGAGGCCTGGGCCCTGTGGACTGCCCCCAGCCGGAGCGCATTCCTGGAAGCCAAAAAGACTTGGCGCGAGGAAACCCGAGTCTTCGCGTTGCAGGGAATGGTTGGGCAGCTCACGGACTTCGTGAAGCTGGAGGAGGGGATGACGGCCAAGAAGGACTTTGAGGAGGTCTTCGAGCTGGTCGGCGAAGGCAGCCGCAAGGCTTACGAAGCCGCCGTCGAGGACGCCGATAAGGCCTACTCGGAGCGGGTAAAGCAGATTGGAAAGGAGGATGCGGCCGCCAAAACCCGGGAGGAGAAGAAGGAAGAGGCCAAGGAGGTCCTGCTGGCGGGTAAGCGGACCGCGCTGACCGAATATATCCAGCGCAAGGCCAGTCTGAGCGGGATCCGGGGGGGGCGGATCTTCGCCAGCTTCCTGGATTGGCAGGGGTATTGCCTTGCCAATGCCTTCTCCGCGGTGACGCGGGCACGGTTCACGGCCGGGGTCGGGCTTCTGTATCGGAATCACGGCTCGATGACGCCGGTCGGATACGGCGCGCGGGCCAGGCAGAATCGGCCCGACTTCGTCGAGGCCGGGGCCGTCCAGGATCCGGAGAGGTACGGGCTGCTGGCTTGGCTGATGCTGATGGCCTGGGGCGTATCCTGGATGTTCTGGATGTACCCGGTGTATACGATCATCTACGTTGTGGTTGCCCTGGCGCTGTGGGCGCTGCTGGGCGGGGCGATCTGCCGCATTGCCGCCTTGCACGCCGCTCGCGAGGAAAAGATCTCGATGGTGGCGGCGGTGAAGTTCAGCCTTTCCAAGTTCCTGAGCTTCTTCGGGGCGCCGCTGCTGCCGCTCGGATTCATCATATTCCTGGGCTTCTGCATCGCCCTGGCCGGCCTGGTCGGGGCCATTCCATGGGTGGGCGAGTGGCTGTTCGCCCTCCTGTTCTTCCTGCCGTTGCTGGCCGGGCTGATCTGCGCGTTCCTGACGATCGGCCTGGTCGGCGGGTCGCCGCTGATGTGGCCGACCATCGCGGTGGAGGGCTCCGACGGCTTCGACGCCTTGAGCCGGTCCTTCAGCTACGTCTTCGCCCGGCCGTTCCGCTACGGGTTTTACTGGCTGGCGGCGGCGGTATACGGGACGATCTGCTACCTGTTCGTGCGGCTGTTCGCCTTCATCTCGCTGCGGACGGTTCATCACTGGGCGGGATGGTGGATGCGGGCCGACGCCCGGCCGGAGTACGCCACCGGGGGCGGCAAGCTGGACGTCATGTGGGCCCAGCCGACCTTCAGCCAGTTCCATGGGCCGATGCAGTGGGAGGCCATGAACGGCTCCGAGGCGGTCGCTGCGACGATCCTGATGTTGTGGGTGTATCTGGTCAGCGCGGTGGTGTTGGCGTTCCTGGCGTGCTTTGTCTTCTCGGCCGCCACGAACATCTACTTCATCCTGCGTCAGAAGGTCGACGCCACGGACCTGGACGACGTCTACGTTGAAGAGATCGAAGAGGCCGAAGCGCCCCCCGAGGAGCAACCGGCCGAAGAAGCGCCCGCCGAAGAAGCGCCGGCCGAAGAAGCGCCGGCCGAGGAAGAGCCTGGCGAGGAAGAAGGCGGCGAGAAGAAATCCGAATAAGCCGGCTTGGCCGGCAGCGACGTCTTCCGCGGCGGTCCGTCATGGGCCGCCGCGTTCTTTTGCGCGGGCTCGGGCGTGCCGGCTATGGCCGGTCCGCGGCTATGCGGGCAAGTTCCTTTCGGCAAAAGCGGTCGGTCATGCCGGCGATGTAGTCGCAGGCGACGCGGTGGGGCCCTTCGCTGTCGATCCGGCGGCGATAGCGGGCGGGCAGCAGTGACGGCGAGGCCAGATACGCCCCGAACAGGTCGGCGATGATCCGCCCCGCCTCGGCGTCGTGGCCCAGCGCGACCGGGTGGCGGTAGACTTTCTCCAGCAGGAACCGCCCCATTTGGTCGACCTGCGGCGCCAGCTCGGGGCTGAAGGCGGCGCATCGTCGAGCCGCCGACTGCACGTCGGCCGGGGAGGCGAGCCGCATCTCCCCGATCTGCCGGCGCGTCTGGTCGATCACGTCGTCGCAGGCGACGGCCAGGACGTTGCGGCAGGCCCGGATGCGTTTGTGGATCGTGTGGGCCGACGGCATCGCCGCCGCCGCCATCTCCCACGCCCGCCGCCACAGCGGCAGCTCGCCGAGCTGGTCGAGGTCGATCCACCCCGCCGCCAGGGCGTCGTACAGGTCGGCCGAGGTGTAGGCAATGTCGTCGGCCAGCTCGACCAATTGGCCCTCCAGCGGCGCCTGGGGGGCGTTGTCGGCGGCCGCGGCCGCCGGCCCGTCCGGTCGCCTCCCGCGCCGCTCCAGGCAGCAGCGGACGGCGTTTGTCAGGTTCAGGCCGTGAAAGTCGGGGTATGGCCGCTCCAGGTAGTCCACCACCCGCAGCGTCTGAAGGTTGTGCTCGAAGCGCCCGTGATCGGCCATCAGCTTATCCAGGGCCGCCTCGCCGGCATGGCCGAAGGGCGGGTGCCCCAGGTCGTGCGCCAGCGCGACCGCCTCGGCCACGTCTTCGTTGGCGCCGATCGCCCGCGCCAGGGTCCGGCCGATCTGGGCGACCTCCAGGGTGTGGGTCAGCCGCGTGCGGTGATGGTCGTCCTCGTGCGGGACGAAGACCTGCGTCTTGTAGTCCAGCCGGCGGAAGGCGGAGCAGTGTATGATCCGGTCGCGGTCGCGCTGGTAGCAGCTTCGGTAGGGGTGCTCGGCCTCGGGGTGCTTCCGGCCGCCGCTGTCGGCCACGCGCAGGGCGCAGCCGATCAGTTGGCTTTCCTGACCGGCGAGAGGGTCTCTTGAAATCTCATCGGCCATACACTGCGCTCGGCAGTTTCAGTTCCTGGCCGGCCCGGAGCAGTTGTCGGCGCAAGTCTTTCAGGCTTTGAGGAATAATCCGCACGTCCCCGAGCACGGCCATGAAGTTCGTGTCGCCGCTCCATCGCGGCACGACGTGCAGGTGCAGGTGATCCGGCAGCCCCGCCCCGGCACAGCGCCCGATGTTGATGCCGATGTTG
>Ga0315541_1004390_pt1 | contig 10343 bp, 5 predicted proteins | sample SalMarSW160190MG_FD_203095 | JGI IMG/M metagenome (GOLD analysis project Ga0315541, IMG submission 203095) | Salt marsh sediment microbial communities from the Plum Island Ecosystem LTER, Massachusetts, United States - Salt Marsh Sediment SW1601-190 ...
GCAGCCCGGCCGCGTACTCCCGCAACTTGGCCTCGGTTTCAGCCGTCAACGTCACCTTCAGCGCTCGCTCTAGTTGTCGCCGTGCCAATGCTGTCTCCCAGCACACACGTTGACGGCAGAGGTAAGCCCCACGTCCGCTGCGCTTGCCTGTCTCGTCCAACACCACCGTGCCCTCGGCACCGGCCGAAGAAAGTCGTACAATGCGCACTAACTCCCGCTTAGGCCGTACCGTGCGGCAGGCAACACATGTGCGCCGTGGAACGTGCTTACGACGCTGAGGCTGTTTGCCCATGCTGTCGCTACTCCACGAACTCATCCCATTCCTCGAGGCCCTGGTCTCTCTTGCGCCGCCGACGAGCGATTACCATGCCTGACTCCTCGTCGTAGACCAGTTCCCGGCGGAGGCGACGCTCCCGTTTGCGCTCCTCTTCGAGTTTAGCCTCTGCTACCCCTTCTCCTTTCTCCTCCTCGAAGAGCAGTCCTGAAACCTCCACCACGACCGGAACCTCTTCAGCTACCCTTTCCTCGACTGGTGCTTCCTCAACGGTCTCCGGGGCACCCTCTGGTACGACTACTGCTTCCCCCGCAGTTGCGACCGGCACCTCTCCCGTGGCTACGACTTCTCCAGTCGGTGCTTCCTCAACGACCTCCGGTGCTTCAGTCTCCTGAGCAATCTCTGGCACTACCTCTTTTGCAACTTCCACCGCCGCTTCAGGGGTTGGCTCAGCGGGCAGTGCTGCCTCCATCTCTGCCTCTGCGGCGGCTTCCTCTTCAGTAGGAACAGTCTCCTCAATCTCCGACAAGGCTAATGCTTCGATGCACTGCTTGGTCTCGGCCAGGCTTTTGGGACCGATGCCGTTCAGTTTCAGCAACCCCTCGTCTCCCTCAGCCAGCCGTTCCATCACCTCTCCAACGGTTGCCAGCCCGGCCCGTTCCAGGTGGCCCAGCACCCGTGTACTGAGGCCCATCTCGGCCAGCGGAATCTCGTAGGCGCGGGGTGGGATGCGGGCGCGGGCGGCCTCGATAACCGCACGGCGCTCAGCCTCTGCGGCATCAATGGCTGCACGGCGGGCTGCCTCCTCTGCCATAAGACGCGCTCGCTCAGCATCGCGGACCGAGGCATAGTAACCTCCAACTCCTTCGATCACCTGCCGCATAGCGAGTAGTTCTTCGCTATTATAGGGCAATTTATCCCGCTCATGCTGCCGCAGGATGCTAGCGACCGTGGGAAGCAATTCCGCCACCGGCCCCAGCGCGGGTAGCACATGGGGGTCCTCGTTCACCTGCTGCAATGCCCACGTGGTCGCCTCGGTGACTCCCTGAATGTCAATACGCCAACCGGTCAGTTTTGCCGCCAACCGAGCATTCTGCCCAGCCCGCCCGATAGCCAGGGAGAGTTGGTCATCAGGTACGATCACGCTGGCGGTCTTTCCCTCAACTGGATGCTCTTCCAGTTGCACGCCCAGCACTTTAGCCGGGCTGAGCGCCTTGGCGATGAAAGTGGCCAAGTCAGGGCTCCACTCGATGACGTCAATCTTCTCCCCGCCCAGTTCATTGACTATGGACTGGATGCGCACGCCGCGCATGCCGACGCAGGCTCCCACCGGGTCTACCCCAGGTTGACGGGCGGCCACTGCCACTTTGGAGCGGGAACCCGCCTCGCGAGAGATAGACTTGATCTCGACCGAGCCGTTGAAAATCTCGGGCACCTCCAGTTCCAGCAGGCGGCGCAACATGTTCCTGTGACTGCGCGAGACGACAATCTGTGGCCCACGGCTGGTCTTGCGGACTTCCAGCACATAGGCCCGCAGACGCTGGTGAAGACTGTAACGCTCGCCAGATACCTGCTGGCTGCGCGGCAAGATCGCCTCAGTGCCTTCAAGGTGCAGCGTCACTGCCTGTGGTTTGATGCTCTGCACTGTGCCGTGGACGATCTCCCCTTCCTGCTGGACGTAGTGCGCGTACCGTGCTTCTCGCTCGGCTTCGCGGATGCGTTGTAGGATAATCTGCTTGGCGTTCTGCGCCGCGATGCGACCGAAGTCTTTGGGGGTGCTCTCAACCATCACCATACCTTCCACTTCGGCGTCGGATTGGATGGCGCGCGCATCCGCCAGGACAATCTCCTGTTCGGGATCAGAGACTTTCTCCACTACCTGCTTCTCGACAAAAACACGCGCCTTTCCAGTCTCCAGGTCAACCTTGGCCGTAATGCCCTGGTTTGTGTTGACACCGACGTTACGGCGATAGGCGGACACTAGTGCCATCTGCAGAGCTTCGAGCACGACTTCCCTGGGTAGACCTCGATCGCTACAAATTTGATTGAATGCCAGTGAGAACTCTGACTTCATCTTATCTCTCCTGCTGACGGGAACCTATACCCCCCATCCTGGCCATAAGCCAGAGCCAATAGACGACGTCACAGCCAATTATCCATCTTAGTGACCGTATACAAAGAAAAGTGGGGCTTGCCCACTTCTCCAACCACACCCATATACCGTTTAGATTATAACATAGACACCGTGAACATGCAAGTATCTCGGCCGAGGATCGGCTTCCCTGTATTTTGTAGCTCATGCCTGATTGTGTTATAATCATGGGTGGTAGCTATTCAAGCTGAAGGCTCACGCCGAAGCCATGGCAAGATTTTCTGAGCGGAGATCACAGCAGGGAGGGGATTAATGCCTAAGACAACTGAGGAGAAATTGGTCCTGCGGAACCGCATCATCGGCCTGTTGCTACGCGATGCACGGGAGCGGGTCGAGAAAACCAAGCGGGAATGCGCAACGGCACTGGGGGTTTCCACCAGCACCATCACGACATACGAAGAGGGACGCAAGCCTATCTCTCTGCCGGAGTTGGAGGTGCTGGCCTACGTACTCGATATTCCAACGGCGCATTTCTGGGAACGTGACCCGGAACTTGTGTCGAAGAAAAGGCCAGTGCCGCTACAGGAGGTACTGGCTCTGCGCCATCGCATTGTGGGGGCGCTCTTGCGCCAGGCTCGGCTGGAGGCTGGTATTTCCCGGAAGGAGTTGGCGAAGATATCGGACTGCTCAACCAGACGTCTCTCCATCTATGAATGCGGGGAGCGACCTATTCCGCTGGCGGAATTGGAGCTATTGGCGCAACATCTGCATCTATCTCTAGAGTACTTCCTCGACAATCGCGAGGGGCCGGTGGGAGAATGGCACCGGCAACAGGATGCCTGTCACCGTTTCCGCGAACTCCCCAGAGAAGTACAAGAGTTTATCATTCAGCCCATCAACGTCAAATATCTGGAAGTGGCGATGAAACTGGCCCAGATGCCGGCCGGAGGACTGCGCGCCATTGCCGAAGGGCTGCTGGACATTACTTACTGACTTCAGGTCGCGGAGCAAATTGCAGATCGGGGGTACAATGATGGAGAATACAGCTTCTGCACAGGAACTCAAAGAGGAAGGACTGCGGTTGTTCCAGGAGGGACTGTACGAGGAGGCAGCCGCCAAGTTTGGACGAGCCCAGGAAATGTTTGCCGCCGAGGGGAACGAGGCCGAAGCGGCTGAGATGGTGAATAACCTGGGTGTGCTCTACCGGATGCAGGGCCAGTGGGATGAAGCGATTGCAGTCCTGGATGAGGCCAGGGCTACTTTTGCACGCCTGGGTGACCGCAACCGTGAAGCACAGACGCTGGGCAATCTGGGCGGGCTGTACGCCAGCAGGGGTGAACGTGACAAGGCAAAGGAATGCTTGCGTCAGACAGCCGATATCTTCGCCGAGTTAGGCGATGCTCAGCGCCAGGGAGAGACGCTGCTGGCGCTCGGGGTGCAAATATGGAAGACGGGTGACCGCAGCAACGGCCTGGCGACTTACGAGGCCGGCCTGCATACGCTGCAGCAACCGACGGCCAGTCAGAAGACACTGCGCGGTCTGCTCGGTATACGCACCAGGTTGCTGGGCAGACGGAAAGAAACCATCAGCCGTTAGCAGGCAACAGTCGGCAGTAGCGGCTCCCGGCTAACTGCTTTCGGCCAACCGCTATCGGCTAATGGCTAACTTCGCAACGTCGCGCTCAGTTCCCGCTCCAACCGGCGAACAATCTTGGCCCGCAGCTTGGCGACCTCCCGATCGGTCAGCGTGCGGTTGTCTGCCTGATAGGTGATGCGGTAGGCCAGGCTCTTCTTGCCACTCCCCACCTGTTCCCCCCGGTAGACGTCGAACAGCACGACCGAGCGCACCAGCGATTTGCCGGTCTGGGCGATGAGGTCCCGCACGCGCACTGCCGGCATGTCCTGGCCCACCACCACCGCCAGGTCCTCGTAGACCGGCGGGTGGACGGAGATGGGCGCCATCATGCGAGGCGCGCCCCAGGCCGCCAACAGCCTATCCAGGTCGAACTCCAGCGCGCAAACAGCCTGTGCCGGCAGGCCAAAAGCTTCCCGCACCAGAGGATGCAGCTCCCCCATCACGCCCACCACGCTATCCTCGACGCTCACCTGAGCACACCAGCCCGGATGGAAGGCAAGGTGCTCGTCCAGTTCGAACGTCCCTTCCAGCCCCAGCCCTGCCAGCAATGCCTCCACCACCCCCTTGAGGTCGTAAAAGCCCATCGGCGTGCGATCCTGCCCTGCCAGCCACGAGCGTGCCTCTAGCGGGCCGGTCATCACGATGCCCAGCCGGCGTGGCTCGTCGGGTAGTGTTTGCCCCCCCACCGGCAGGTAAACCGCGCCAATCTCGAAGATGACCACGCGGTCGAGAAAACGCAGGTTTTCGCAAGTCGTGTGGAGGAGGGAGGGAAGCAGCGTCCGCCGCAGGTAGGCTCGCTCGGCCGAGAGGGGGTTGAGCACGCGCACCCCCCTCCCCCCCCCTGCCCCCCCTAATGGGGGAGGAGAGGCTCCCTGGGGCCACAAAGTCCCCTCATCTTCAACGTCCACCAACGAGTAGGTGATGACTTCGTCAAGCCCACAGCCGACCAGGAGATCACGCACGCGCTCGGTCCCTTCCAGGTGGAGGTTTGCCCGCTGCGGAGGCAGTTCGTCGTGCATGAGTGTCGTTGGGAAACGGTTGTACCCCCAGATACGGCCCACCTCCTCAACCAGGTCTATGGGCCACGTGACGTCAAGGCGGTGGGAGGGAACTGTTACGTTTAAGGTCTCAGGTTCCTTGCCCCCTGTTGAACCTGAAACCCGGAACTCCAGGGAGGACAGGATGCGCACAATCTCGTCAGTCGGTACTTCGACGCCCAGGACACGGGTGGCGTAGGCCGGGTCGAATTCGATCACCCGCTGCGGTTGGCGACCGGGGTACAGGTCGCCGATGACTGGGACAACAGCACCGCTGCCCAGTTCCGCCATCAGGTGGGCCGCCCGTGCTGCCGCATCCACCGTCAACTCCGGATCCACCCGCCGCCCGAACCGCTGGCTCGCATCGCTCGCCAGTCCCAGCAGGCGGGAGGTGCGGCGGATGTTGAGGAAGCGGAAATTGGCCGATTCCAGGAGGACGTCGGTCGTCGCCTCAGTGACCTCGCTCTCCAGCCCCCCCATCACGCCCGCCACCGCCACGGGGCCACCTCCGTCGGTGATGAGCAACATCTCCGCGTCAAAGATGCGCAGTTCACCATCGAGCGTCGCCATCTGCTCGCCGGGGCGGGCGCGGCGCACGATGATCGCCGGGCGGTCACCGCCTGGTCTGGGGCGCAGGAGGCGGTAGTCGAAGGCGTGCAGCGGTTGTCCCAACTCTAGCATCACGTAGTTGGTGATGTCCACGATGTCGTTGATAGGGCGCATCCCGGCGCGGCGCAGGCGCACCTGCATCCAGAAGGGGGATGGTTCCACCGTCACGCCCTGGATGAGGGCCGCCGAGTAGCGTGGGCACAGGTCGGGGTCAGTGATCTCCAGCGCGAGAAAATCCGGCGCAGGGGTCAGCTCTGCCGGGTGGCGCTCCAGCATTTCGAGCACGCCCCGCCTGAGCGGCATGCCCAGCAGCGCCGCCACCTCACGGGCGACGCCGAAGACCGAGTACAGGTGGGCGAACGGCCCCTTGATGTCGAACTCCAGCACCGCGTCGCCCAGGTAATCAGCCAGCGGCGTGCCGACAGGCGCGTCGTCGGGGAGGTAGATGATGTCCACGTGCTCGTCGGAGAGGCCCAATTCCTTCTCCGAGCAGACCATGGCGCGGGAGAGAACGCCGCGAATCTTGGCTTTCTTCAGTTTCTTGATGCGGGGTTCCTCGGCGTAGGGGTCCCATAGACGAGCGCCCTCCATCGCGAAGGCCACCTTGAGGTGCAAATCGCTCTGCCCCCGGAGCGGCAGCAGGCTGGGGGGCCCCGAAACGACGACCTCTGGCTCCGGGCCACCGTACTCCACCTCGGCCAGGACCAACAGGTCGGCGTCGGGGTGGAAACGCACAGCGCGGAGTTCACCCACGACGATTTTCTCCGCGTCCCAGGGCAGTTCAGCCCCCGGCAGGCCGATGTACTCGATAGTCTCCACCTCCAGCCCTGCCAGTGTCAGCCGCTCGGCCAGTTCGGGGATGGGAACCGTGATGTCCACATAGTCTTTGAGCCAACTGAGAGGTACTCTCATTAACTTATCTCCTTATCCGAACGATCTATCCGATGCGTGATATTGGGGCGCTTTGCCTTTTTAATCTGGTAGTGAACCTCCCATAGGCTGATGCTTGCGCCGCAGGCTAAGGTTACGCCGGTCAAAATCAGGCCAATGTAAAAGACTTTAGGGATGAAGCGATATACCACCTGGTGGGTACCAGGGGACAGATAGACCCCCCGCAGGACGTAGTTCACCCGCAGCAGTGGAACTCGCACGCCGTCCACTGTTACCTCCCATCCGGGGTAGTACACATCGCTCAGGACCAATATGCCCGGGGTCGCTATTTCCGCTTCTACCTCGACGCGGTGTAGGTCGTATAGGACGATATGGGCTACTGAGGCCGAGCGCAACGGCGCTTCCGCCAGCGCGGCCGCCTGGTTGGCAGGCAATGGCTCCTCCAGCAAGGCCGTCGTCCGGGGATTGAAGTCAGGTGAGGTCAGCCGCTCCAGGGAAGACCGGCCAGACACGACCTCCGCGCGGTGGACCACGTAAGCCCGGGGCAAGACGTTAGGGTTCTCATAGATCCACACCCCCTGACGGATGTCCACCAGTTGCAATTGGACGCTGTAAGCAGCGAAGGCAGGCAGGTTTGCCGGCTCTCCCTCGGCATGGCAGATGGCAACAGAGGCATCCCCTACCGTGTCTGGCGCCTCCACCGCCCACACAAACGTCTGTCCGGCCGAATCAGCGACAGGGGCAAAGAAAAAGACATGCGTCCCCGGCTCCGTCAGTGCCTCTCCGTCTACCGTGATGTCGGCTACCAGGTCCCCCTCTTCCCGGTCCCGCCACAGGAGGAAGCGCACCGGCTCAGCGACCGGTTTGCCTGTGCGCAGGAACTCTACGTCCACCCGGTTGAGACCAGGATGGAGAGCACGCAAAGTCTGTGTGATTCGAACTCCGGCCTCCAGTGGCAGGCCGGGCTCCGCGCAGCCCTGATGGGCTGCTTCGACCGAAATCAAGGGTTGTTCCAGTTGGTGGGAAGCCAGGACGTACTTGACGTTGAGCAGGCTGAAGAGCGGATTGAAGCGACTGTTGACCAGCATATTGCGATTGGGCCGCATCCACCAGATGGCGACTTTGTCGTCAATGGCTTTGACCAATTCCCGATACCGCTCCACCATAAGCGACGAGTAGCCGCCTGTCTCGTAAAAGCCGAATACAGAAAGGACATTGGGGCCGAAGACCACCCGATCTGTCTGTAGGGGCAGGACACGGTAGAGAGCAGGGTCCTGCCGGAGCCAGGCCGTCACCTCATTCTCGGGATACAGGATGTCGAGCGAGTTGACCGGGTTGAAAGGCATCCCCCATTGGAGAAGGTCAAACGCCAGCAGCGCCACCAGAAGGGCGGTTGCTGGAACTGGCCTCCAGCGAGCCAGCAGCAAGCCTGCGACCCCACCCAGCCAGATCAGTCCGGTGCGCCAGAGATGGGGGCAGATCTCGGCCCAGTGCGCGATGACCTCGTCTCTGTTGCCCAGCACGATCAACGCTGTAGTCACCGCCAACCCTGCCAGCACAAGCAGGAGTGTTGCCCATACTGCCCGCCTCCGGCAAGCGATGCCCATCACTGCCTCCAGCCCAAAGGCAGCAGCAGCGCCGCCGAAGAAGGGCAGATAGGCGATCAGGCTGACGAGCCGGAAGTAGCGGGTCCAGGGCAGCCAGGCCACTAGCCAGGCCAAAGGGGTGCCCAGAGTGATCAGCAAGGTGAGGAGCAGGGCGACGGTGAAGAATCGCCCCTCAACACGGCGGGTCCATACGAGAGCGGCCAGCGAGAAAGGGAAGGCAAAGGCACCGTAATAGGCAGTCACCTCAGCATAGTTGCGTGCGCCCCAATACGGGAAACGGACCGGATTGCCATAGAAATCTGGAATCCATAGACCGATGACGTGCTTTGGAGGCCAGCGAGTGACCAGGTACCGCTCTGCATCCATCACGTGCCGGTGGCTCATCCCGGCGAGTTGGAGCGTAGGGAACAATTGCACCGCCCCGATGCCAACTCCCAACAGCCCAACCGCAACCGCTGCGGCCAGAGGGTGCCACACCGGACGTCGCTCCGTCCAGGAGAGCGTGATCGTCCGGAAGAGAGCGTAGGCTGCAAGGGCTATCCCCAGGCCCCAAGCGAACTGGGTGTGCCCACCCAAAATGGAAAAGCCATAGAGGAAACCGGCCACAATCCCCGGCCAGACCCGGTGCCGCTGCAGTGCCAGTTCATAGAACAGGAATACAGCAGGCATCCAGGCGAGCGTGCTGAGACGGTGTGGATTTTCGAGCCAGACGACCATGCTACCGTTCAGCATCCACGCCGTTGTGCCGAAAAGCGCCGCTCCCGGCCGGAGGCGCAGGAGGCGCAGGAAGGCGAACATCGCAAGACCCGTGAGGGTGAGGTGAAACCAGGCCAGGATGGGCAATGCCCGTGCTGCGGACAGGAACAGTGCCGCCACGAGATTGGGAGGATAGAACGTGTGAGCCGCTGTGTCACCCATCACTGGATGACCACTGAAGATGTATGGATTCCACAGCGGGTAGGCCCCGTGTTGGAGCGAAACGGTGAAGAAATGGCGCCGGGGGTAGAAGGTGTAGAAGGGGTCGCTGAGGAGAAGGTTTTGGGCTGGCCGGGTCACCTGCTTATGCCAGGGCGCAATCCCGCCCTCCAGGCCCAGGGGCAACAATGTATATCCAGGACGCAGAGCTGGCGACAAGAAGAGGGTAGCCAGCGCCAGGATAGCGACCAGACACATGGTATCGCTTCGCTCCAAAGGGAACCGTCGGACAGACATCAGGCTATTCATCCCGTTAGTACCTATCCGAAAAGTCGCTGGGGCATTTTTTGGATAGGCTCTTAGAACTGCCGCAGGAACCGCAAATCGTTCCCGTAGAACAAGCGAATATCGCCAATATTGTACTTGAGCATCGCCGGCCGCTCGACCCCCATCCCGAAGGCGAAGCCACTCCACTCATCGGGGTCGTAGCCGCCGTTCTCCAGTACGACCGGGTGCACCATCCCCGCCCCAGCGATCTCCAGCCAGCCAGAGTATTTGCACACGCGGCAACCCTCCCCGCCGCACAGGATGCAGTCCATGTCGGCCTCGACGCTGGGCTCGGTGAAGGGGAAGTAGGAGCCCCGGATGCGGATGCGGCGCTCGGGCCCGTAGAGCCGTCGCGCAAACTCGGTCAGCGTGCCGATCAGGTCGGTCATCGTGATGGCGTGCCCCACCGCCAGCCCCTCCACCTGGTAGAACTGGTGCTCGGAGCGGGCAGTGACCTGCTCGTAGCGGTAGCATTTGCCGGGCAGGATGACGCGGATGGGCTCAGGACAGCGCTCGCGCATTACCCGGATCTGCCCTGGTGAAGTGTGCGTGCGCAACAGGACCTCGTCGCTGGTCCAGAAGGTGTCCCACATATCACGGGCTGGGTGATGGGGCGGCATATTCAGCAGCCCAAAATTCAGTTCGTCGGTCTCGACGTCGGGAGTCTCGTAGACCTGGAATCCCATCTCGGCGAAGATGGCGTAAATCTGGCGCAGTGTCTGGGTGGTGATGTGCAAGTGACCGGGACCGGTGGGACGGCCCGGCAAGGTGACGTCAACAGCGCCTTTTTCCAATTCGCGCCGCATCTCCTCCCGACGCAGTGCCTCAGCGTGGGCTTCGTAGGCCGCTTCCAGTGTCGCCTTGGCCTGATTGGCAGCCCGCCCAAAGGCCGGGCGCTCCTCCTTTGGCAGTTCTCCGACGGAGCGCAACAGTTGCGTCAGCGCACCCTTCTTGC
>Ga0315541_1004391_pt1 | contig 10338 bp, 8 predicted proteins | sample SalMarSW160190MG_FD_203095 | JGI IMG/M metagenome (GOLD analysis project Ga0315541, IMG submission 203095) | Salt marsh sediment microbial communities from the Plum Island Ecosystem LTER, Massachusetts, United States - Salt Marsh Sediment SW1601-190 ...
TTTATTCCACTCGGCCAGGACATCGTGCATCTGCTGGTTAGTCAGACCAAGGCCTTGCTTCATCATTTGATAGGTCTCGCATATCATCTGCATATCGCCGTATTCGATGCCATTGTGCGTCATCTTAACAAAGTGTCCCGCCCCATTTTCGCCGACCCAGTCGCAGCAGGGCTCACCCTCCGGGGTCTTGGCGCAGATTGCCTGGAAGATGGGCTTGACGTGTTCCCAGGCTGCCGGAGAGCCGCCGGGCATCATTGATGGCCCTCGCAGCGCCCCTTCTTCTCCGCCGGATACACCCGTACCGATATAGAGCTTGCCCTTACTCTCGACATACTCCGTACGGCGAATGGTGTCGGGGAAATGGCTGTTGCCGCCGTCGATAATAATGTCACCGTCTTCGAGATGCGGCAGCAGCTTATCGATGAAGTCGTCGACTGCCTGACCCGCCTTTACCATCAGCATTACCTTGCGCGGTTTTTTTAGATTTGCGACAAGCTCTTCGATTGATTTGCAGCCGATGACGTTTTTGCCCTTGGCCCTGCCGTTTATAAAGTCATCTACTTTAGAGATGGTACGATTAAAGCACGCAACCGTAAAGCCCTTGCTTTCCATATTAAGGATAAGGTTTTCGCCCATAACCGCCAGACCAATCAACCCGATATCCGCCTGTGGTGAGTTTACCTGCACTGAGCTTTGTCGAAGTGTCGAATCCGCTTGTGCCATTTGTCTATAACTCCTTTGCTAAAAACATATTAAATCCTGACTTAATCACAGGGTACTCTGCGGAACAATCCATAGCTATTATATGCATCCCGGCAGAAGTTGCAATCTATTATATGATTTGATTATTATCTCGAAAGCAAATAGCCCCGGAGAACTGAAATTAAAAAAGCAGAAGCCGAATTTATACAATCACTTCACTTTTGATATGGCAAATAAGGAGAACCGGATTTGATTTATTTATCTGACCTTCTTGCTTCTTATCGTCAAAGCAAGTCCGCCTAAGCCAAGCAGCAACACAGAGCAAGGCTCAGGGATTACGACTACAGATAATATATCATTGCTGCCCTGACCTCCATAATAATCAGAATTGAATAAACAATTACCTTGCGATAGCCCTTTAATAGTAACATCCCAGTGGTCGCCCCAAACGCTTATGGGTTGTGTAGTAGAGGGGTCCCATTCACAATGAAGATCCCACCAGTCAGGAGCGCCGGCGGAGGCATAGGCCCAATCACCCGCTAAATAAAGAGGTGTTACCTGGGTAATATCTGCAACAGGTGATGCGGCATTGCCAATCGTGACGTCGTAGAATCTCGTTACTGGGTCATTACAATAAAGCTGGACTGTTACTACCTGCAAAGGTTCAAGTATGAGTTCATCTATCGACGTACCACCACTCTGCCAAATCAAATCAGCATACAGCGGTTTCGCCAAAACGGCGACAACAATAATAAGCAACAAAGTAAATTCTTTTCTCATAACAACCTGCTTTTCAGGCTCATATAAGAAATTCGCAGAAAAACTAACCTTATCTTTCTCTTGTAGAACTCTATGGCCGCTCCTCCGTGGCCTCTTTTTACACTTTTTATTATAAAATATAATATAACCATTGTTAGCCGATTTGTCAATAAAAAAACAGGAGCTTTGGAAATGGATTGCAAATTTTGTATAAGTCTTTGAGGAAAAGGTACTTGGGTATACACAATTGTAGCTGTTACCCACGAGCAATGCCTGGGATTGTGCCGTCCATTAAACGATATAGCACCTCGCCTGCGTGGTGTACAACTAATATCCCTTCGTTTTCTTTGTCTTCGTAGCCAGATATATTTATATCATCAGGATTCATATAGCTCAAGTTTACTTTTTCGCAGCGCTGCCTGCTGATACCGGTGGCGAGAACTACGTTGATTCTTGGCTTTTCGAAGCCATTGATATATGTGCCGATGCCTTTGACGTGTGTAGAGTGGGCGATAACAGCTCTTGGAATATCACCGAATTTGTCCATTCGCTTAAGGAAATAATCACGCGTATGGTATCCGATTTTATCAATAAATTTGCCGTGAGTATAAGAGAGCTCTTTGATATGCGGAGCATAGATAATCAGCGTACCATCATCCGCGGCTATTGGTTCGAGCTTATACATCACCTTGCCGGCCGTCCAGATATCATCATACATTTCCGGAGCAATGCCAAGAATTGTTTTATATGGTTTATCCTTGTAAATAATATGGGTCTCTCTGGACAAATTGGCCGCTTTTTCCCATGCATCTTTACAGTCGCCGATAAATATCCCTTTGAGTTTATTTTCCACAGCTACTATGGCAAATAATTTATGTGGCATTTTTATAAATGAAGCCGCTTTTTCAACGACCTGCCGGGTCGGCGTCCAGACATTCCCATTTATAACCGGATTTGTGAACACGGCACCGAGCCAGTGAAAAAATCCTATGATTTCATTACCGGCGATTCCGGGAAATATATACTTATGTCCTCCGGAAAATCCCACAACTTCGTGTGGGAAAACAGGTCCTAAAATGAAAAATTCATCGTACTGGAAAATCAATTTGTTAATAGCTACATCAACCTCTTCTCGAAAAAGGCCGTCACTTATCTTTTCAATTTCGTCGGCGGATACTTTCCCAATAGTAGTAAAAGTTTGCGGCTTTTCCCATTCGTGGTTGAAGAATTTAAGCGAAGCGTACTCGCTTTTACGCTGCTGAGGTGTAATCGATAATCTGGTGCAGATTTGCTCTTCAGTCATCGGCTGATGAGTCCCGAGTGCAACAAGACAGTCGAGCTCCTTTACTTTTTTACCTATACAATCGAAAATGTCCTTGAATATGTCACCTACTGGACCTGAACGGGTGTTGTCGGGAATTATCAATAGCAGCCGTTTGCCGGTATAATCATTTTGTGTAAAGAACTCCGCTATTGCCTCGCCGGCTTCTTTGTTGTCAATGAAACCATTTTTGTTTTGTCTTTCAATGACCATCCTTTAGCCTTTGTCTTTCCCACGGCGGTTTTTCAGGCAGGTATGAGTCGAATTCGGCGATTAGTTTCTCTTCGTATTTACCGGCGTATTCTTCGTTGATGAATTTATCAAAGGCCTCATCGTGGAATCTCTTCCACGATTCGATTTCATTGCCCGGATTAACCGGATAAAACAGGGCGTCGTTTGCCCTTGCTGCCTTCATATCCCCCGGCGCATCACCAACCATAAGAATATGATTTTTCTCGTATTTGCCCTTTGTTGCGTATTCGAGGTGCTGGGCCTTTTTACCCATCTCCTGCCCGGCTATAACTTCTACGTATCTGGCGATATCATGTTCTTCCCACTCACGTCGCAGCGCCTCATTGGGCGTAGCCGAGACTACAATAACGTCTGCTGACGGCTGAATCTTCTCCAGGCTTTCTCGCACGAATGGAAACGGCGGCATACCCTTGACAATTTCCGCTATTGACCAGTTGACACGCTCGCTCCAGGCAAGTGCATGTTCCAGTTCGCGTTTGGTATCCGGGTCTGAGGCCTTTTCTATGGCCTGCTTAAGACCATCATTGCTTAGCAAACTATTAGGGTCATCAACCCAGGCAAAATAATGCGGGTATTGCGGAACTTTGAAATTCCTGGCCTTGACCATCGGATGAGTAGGCAGAAGCTCTGCGATGATTCGCTTTGCGGTTTTGTGCCTGTTGCCGCCTCGTGTTTTGGAAAATAAATCTGCAAAATCCTTGCACTCGCGTGCTGCCTGCGCAACCGGCTGCAGGCCGAAATAACCAATCAGCCATGGGCAGAAACATTCGCGCTGTTTTATTCCCATTGTATCAAAAGCACAGCCGTCCGAATCTATACCGACGAAAAATTTATTTTTTGGCTTGAAATCTTTTAATGGTTTTGCCGGGTCAATATCAGCCACCTTGTTCTCCCATTATCGTATTTCGTATATAGTATTGCGTATTGCGTCACGCATCACACAATACGCACGACGCATCACGAATTAGACGCCGCTAAAAGCCGAGAATCCGCCGTCAATAGGGACGACAATGCCGGTAATAAATTTGGCTGCATCGCTTAATAGCCACATCACTGTCCCGATTAGCTCTTCCGGCTGGCCGAATCTCCCCATCGGGGTATGGTCTATAATAGTTTTGCCGCGCTCGGTCAGCTCGCCGGTCCTTTTGTCTGTAAGCAGGAAGCGGTTTTGTTCAGTCAGAAAAAATCCCGGCGCAATTGCGTTGACACGAATCTCTTTCGAATAATTCCGACATATATGCACCGCCAGCCACTGCGTAAAATTGCTCACTGCTGCCTTGGCCGCTGAATAAGCAGACACTTTCGTCAGCGGACAAAATGCGCACATACTCGATATATTCAGTATTATCCCCTCTCCTCTTTTTGCCATATCTTTGGCGACAACCTGTGTTGTAAGAAACATACCCATAAAATTCAAATCGAATACGAACCGCACCGCTTCTGCCGGCAAATCAAAAAACGATAAATCTTCCGATGTGGTCGCTTCTTTTTGGTTACCGCCTGCGCCGTTAATCAAAATATCGATTTTGCCAAGCTCGGCTATGGTCTTTTCACGTGCATCTTCAAGACTCTTTTTGTCCAGCACATCGCATTTAACGGCCAATGCCTTCCCGCCACTGGATTTGATTTCATCTGTAACTTTTGTTGCTGCTTCTTCGATTATGTCCCAAACGCCTATCTTTGCTCCGGCACCAGCCAGTGCCTTGGCCATCACTCCGCAGAGAACACCGCCGGCGCCGGTAATAACAATTACTTTACCTTTAATATCAAATAGCTCTTCCATTGTTATCCTTTCTTATGGAAGCGAAAACTTGTTACTCATTCACGCATGTACTCATCCACTACATATATTTTGCCAGTTTCTTCTCCAACGGTTTGCGCTCGAATCTCATAAATACGGGCAGGCCGTCTTCGCCGATTGTAATTGGTGCCTCGCCCTGGACCAGGGGCCTTATATAATCACGCATTGCATCTGTTATATGATTACCTTTATCATTGATAAATTCTTTAGGTACTTTCTTTTCGCCGTTGGCAACGTCTCGCAATTCCGCCAGACCTGTTGTGCATTTGTATCTTGGCCCTTTTTCACGGACCAGCGTTACCATTTTGCCGTTGACGCCTTCCAGCGCATTTTTCACAGCCATTTGCCCGCACATATACGCCTCATTGACGTCGGTCAGAGAGGCAAAGTGCATAGCGCTTCGCTGATTTGTGCCAAGCAGATTAAAGCGGGCCTTTATTTTAACTTCTTTCTCAATCACCGCCTTGAGCATCGCGCCCACGCCGCCAAGCTGAACATGGCCGAAGCTGTCTTTGGCAAACGCCCCTTTATCGGCGGTGATATATTCTCCTTTTTCATTTTTGAGTCCTTCACCTGCAACGATAAAGACCCTGCCTAATTTTTTCAACACTTCGTTGACATCGTTGACGAGCTTATCGAACGAAAATGCAGCTTCAGGCAAATATACAAGATGTGGTGCATCTTCATCGCATCGATGTGCCAGTCCCGTTGCTGCCGCTATCCAGCCGGCATTTCTGCCCATCACCTCTAAAATCGTACAGGTATCTGCTGTATAAAGCGCCTCTGTATCTCGCCCCGCCTCCATTGCGCAGGTTGCAACGTATTTTGCGACGCTTGGGTATCCCGGGCAGTGGTCGGTAAAAGCCAAATCGTTATCGACCGTCTTCGGAATCCCCATACAAACCAGCTCATAGCCGGCATCGGCTGCGAGCTTATTGACCTTGTCAGCGGTATCCATCGAGTCGTTACCGCCTGCATAGAAAAAGTAATGAATGTTATGGGCCTTGAAGACATCGAGGATTCTGTCGAAATCGGTCCTGGATTCTTCGAGCGATTTCAGCTTGTATCTGCACGAGCCGATAGCCGCCGCTGGTGTTTGCTTTAGTGCCTCGATAGCCTCCGGCTTTTCAGCGGAGATATCGAATAACTCTTCACCCAATACACCCAGAATGCCGTTGGTTGCGCCGATTACCTTGCCGATTTTGCCTGATTTCATCGCCTCCTGGATTACGCCGCAGGCGCTTGAATTGATTACTGCCGTCGGCCCACCGGACTGCGCCACGATTGCATTAGGTTTAGATTCCATCACAATTGTTCCTTAATCAGCTTTTATCTCAACCTCTTGGGATTAACTAAATTGCTGCATTTCGACAGAATATACACCGCACCGACTTCGATTTCAATGGTTTTTTAAAAGGCGAATAAACCCGTACCCGCACGCCACTTGTCCTCCGCCCTCTGCCTTCTGCCTGCCGCGGCGTAGTCGAAGACGAAGCCGGTTCCTCCGCCCCTCCCCCTAAACACTGTCTTTTCCCCTTTGCACTTTCCGCCAAAACAACTATAATTACACTTGCCCCGCACGAAATAGCAAGCTTGCGTCATTTGGTGCGGGGAACAGCACCAGCGGAGGCCGACAACCGGAGCGATTTAATTTGTGATTCGTGAATAGTCCGCCAAAAAGCGTGGCGGATGAATGTTGTATATTATTATGTTGGTCAAGAATGATAGATAATCCATTACCAAATAGTTGGAAGGATCTTCAAAAAGGAGTATGTCAAATATTCCGTGACATGGGACTCCAGTCAGAAGAAGCCAAGATCATGATAACACCACGTGGAGAAGTCGAACTGGATGTATATGCGATAGATATAGACAGTGTCGACAAGATAACCTACGTTGTTGAATGTAAAAATTGGGAAAGGCCTATATCCCAATCTGTGGTACATTCGTTCACAACAGTAATGTATGAAGTCGGAGCTAATATTGGTTATATTGTATCAAAAAACGGACTGCAATCTGGAGCACAGGAATATACACAAAGCACAAATATCACTGGATTATCCTATCTTGAATTTCAAAAACATTACTTTGAATCATGGTATAACCGTCACTATTGTGAAAAGATTACAAAGTCAAGTGATTCCCTTCAACAATATACAGAACCATTCAATTCGCACCGTGAAAAGAAAATTGATGGACTTTCAACTACGAAAAAAAACCAATTCATCAAAATTAAAAAAGAATATGTGAATTTTGCAATGCTGTTAACATGTTACCATTTGCGTCTGGATATAGGATTACAAAATATTCCTGCTATTGATGACATTTCCAAGTTAAAGCAAGCATATGAACAATCGCTTAGTAACTCAGTATATTTTCAGGCCATATATTATAGGCAACTTCTAAGCGAAGTTTTAGAAGTGATCGAGCGTGCAACAAATCATTTTAATGAAATCTTCAATGGGAACATTTTTATATAACAAGCGGCTCAAGTGGGATGGTCTGAAGGCTGCCAGTTAGCCGGTGCGTTGGGTTCCTATTATAATGAATATTTATAACAGATTCAAAAGACTCAATGTTTGGAACAAGTTGTTTGTTGTTGGTGCAACTGCATCAATAATTGCGCTTGCCATAGGTTTTTGGCCAAACCACGAAAAACAACAAAACATTGAGATTTATGGAAATTTGGTTGACTCACACATTATTCAAATTCAAGACTCGAATGGGGTTGAATTTAAAAAAATTATATCGGGCATCGAAGAAGATAATAAAAAACTCGAATCTCTTGTTCAGAGATTAACGACTACAGAAAAATTTTTACTAAAGAGGGAGTTTTATAGAGTTTCTAATTATTTTCCAAGTGGTTATAAAAAAGAGACTTACACTATTGGCCCAACGAAGCAGTCTGAAAGATTAAAAAAGGTGTTTATTTTTATAAACCGAAACTTCACTAGCCAAATCACTGGAAAGCAATTCAAAGAGATCGATTCACTGCTGATCGATATTATAAGTGATGAGCCGCTTCTATCTTATGCTTGGTTTTACCGTGGATTATGTTACTCTTTTCTTCGCGTCAATAGACTGTATAGTGAAAAAATCGCAAAGATTGCAGAATCGAATTTCGAAAAGGCTGATAATATTTTCGATCTTCTTATAGAGGAAAATCCTGAAGACCCTTATTTGTTATTATATAAAGGAATGAACCTCACTCACTTAAATAAAGGAAAGGAATCTGTAATATATCTAAATGAGGCATTGCGAATTGAACCAGACATATTTAGAAAACATCGCTTTTTAGGTATAATTTGCTACTGGAAACATATCGATCCTGAGTATGCGAAAGAATGGGAGTCGGCATTCAAGAAATATTGGGAAAAAGATTAATTCTTAAATAGAGAAGTCCAACATGGGAAACTTGGAAACCATAAAAACAGTGTCATATATTCTGTTGATATTAGCATGAAATCAGACTTCGACGGGAAAAACTAAGGACAGAATTATGAAAGAGATACCATTAGACAACGGCCAGTTCGCAAAGGTCGATGACGAAGATTACGAGAAACTATCCCGCTATAAGTGGTACGCCTACTACGACCCCGAAAGAAAAATGACCTATGCAGCCCACGACAGGCCGGACGGAAGTCGCGTCTTGATGCACGATGTAATTATGGGCATCGATACCCTCGAAGACGAATCCTCGAATTGACCATAAGCCCGCCGATTTATTCGGCGGGTTTGTTAAACGCCGCTATCTCACCTGTCCCCGCATGCTTGCCCTCGACCTAATCGGGGGTCTTAGGCGGGGATCCACGCATCTACTCATCCAATCATTTTCCCGAGATACGCTTCACGAGATACGAATAGAATCCGTGTCTAAAATCAGTCAGCATAAAGATAAGTCAGATTTTCTGACTTTGCCTGCCCTGCGTAGTTGAACAACGAAGCGGGGTGGACGAAGGCGATACTCTATGACAAAGCTTGGTCTTGAAATAACCTATTAAAAAGAGCCGGCATACTTGGCACAAGTGAGCAGTGTTAAACTGCTCGACGGCTGAGGCCAAAACTTATGTCGATGCTTGCATCAGACAAAGTTTAGGCTGAAGACGATATGCTGGCTCAATCTCTCTGTGTTCTCTGCTTGTCCCGCCAAAGCCTTGGCGACGGCGGATGAGCTCTGTGGCTAAAATTTTTATAAAAAATGCCGTTTTCTGCTTGAAAAACCAGCCGTATTTGATATAATTTAAAACGTGCTCAGGCAGCACACGTCCGCGGAGCTCCGCAAGTCATGAAAAATGAACTCTTTTATGCTAAACATAATTAGTGAAAATTCGTGTGTATTCGTGGCTAATTCTTTGTGCCTTGGTGTCTTCGTGGCTATAACTAAATATGCAAAACAAACCCAATTTGCTGATTCCTCAAATGAACGTAAGCTATTGTTTTACAATGAACTACGAACAAATAACTATGAACGATGCCATTAAAAACAAAGCCAAACAAACCCAATTTCAAAACAAAGTTCCGTCCTCCGCTTGCCCCGCACCAAATAGGTTTTTCCGTAATTTGGTGCGTGGGTCTTCTGTTTTACAAAGCCTCTTTACCCCGTTAGAGAGCCTGCCTTTCGAGCGGTGATGATATTCTCAACAAACTTAATAACGGATGAGGCGTTTAATACTCCGCCCGATATTACTAACGGGGTTTACAACTCAGGCAATGAGCAGTACCATAGCCGACGTAAATGCCGATGTAGCTCAACGGTAGAGCACAGCTTTCGTAAAGCTGAGGTTGTGGGTTCAATTCCCACCATCGGCTGTGTGGACCATTGTCTTTATATTTAAGGGAAAACTCATGAAATGTTTAAATTGTAATACGGAAATGACTAATCACTTGATACAGACCAAAAAGGACCAAATTTCCTACGATTTATGTGAGGCTTGTGGAAGCCTTTGGTTGGATAGGGGCGAGTTAGATAAAATGGCATTTCAGGTAAATGGAAGTATTGAATACTGCTCAACAGATACGGTTAAAGATACCTCCGAACCACATAAGAAATGTCCAAGATGCAAGGGTATTACTTTAGATAAGGTATCTTTCATTGGTAGTGAGGTAACCTTGGATAGTTGTAAGAATTGTGGAGGTTTTTGGCTTGATGGAGGGGAGCTTGATTTAGTCAATAAAGAACTTCAGGATATCATGCCTATTAAAGGCAAAGGGTTCTCCGAGTTTGTTAATAATGTTCATCTTCCTTATTGGTATAAACGAGTAAGAAGAAAAAGCACTGAAACGGACTTTATAGTTGAGGTTCCACCAATTAAAGGTGCAAAATTAGAATCTGAAACTGAATATATTTGCCCAGCATGCGAAGATAACCTGAATGTTTACAGAGTTTTTAAAATAAAGGTTGAAGGTTGCCCGAAATGCAAAGGTATTTTCTTGGATAAGAATGAGTTAAGAAAGCTTAAAGACAAAATCAACCAAGACACTTGGCAGACGTTAAGCTGGATGG
>Ga0315541_1004392_pt1 | contig 10337 bp, 10 predicted proteins | sample SalMarSW160190MG_FD_203095 | JGI IMG/M metagenome (GOLD analysis project Ga0315541, IMG submission 203095) | Salt marsh sediment microbial communities from the Plum Island Ecosystem LTER, Massachusetts, United States - Salt Marsh Sediment SW1601-190 ...
TAATACAAAACTCTTGTTGCGGGGCCGGGATGTGCGCCCGGGTCTCGAGGTTATGGGCCTCGCAAGATACTACTTCTCCACCCCGCAGGTCCATTTTATTATATTTTTCAAAAAAAATCAACCCCGTGTACTGGTTCATATGATACTATCCACTTAGGTACTTTGAAATTCTATGAAAGGTAGGTATTCTGGACGCCGTATGACAATATACGGCACAACCATGCCCGGAGCCATTTCCATTGCTAACTGGGCGAGTAAAGTTGAACCATTAAGTCTTAAAGGTCGACGCAAGCTAAAGGTAATTGATTGGCACCGGGCTCATGGTAAAAATATATCTCTCACTGCTCGTCATTTTGGTCTAACAAGATACACTGTTCGTCAATGGTTAAAAAGATTCAAGAAACATGGTATCTTAGGCCTTAATGATAAATCTCATCGTCCAAAACATCTACGTAAACCAACAACTTCTTGGGACACTATTATTGAAGTAATTAAGGTTAGAAAACAGTATCCAGTATGGTCTAAATACAAAATTCAAGCTATTTTAGAAAGGCAAGGAGTAAAGATTTCAGCAAGTACAATAGGAAGAATCCTTAAGAGAAGGAATATGATTGACAAAAAACTATCAAAGAAACGAAGGAAAGCCGCTCTTCATCCTAAGTCTCGATTTCCTCGAGGATTACGCATATCTGGTCCTGGAGATATGATACAGATAGATACTAAATACATTATGCTTGTAGGAGGAAGAAAGTTTTACCAATTTACCGCTATTGATGTATTAACCAAAAGGAGGGTTTTAAGAGTATATCCTTCTGAATCTTCTAGAAATGGAGCTAAGTTCCTTAATGAATGTATTGCAGGGTTCCCTTTTTCCATTAAGGCGATACAAACAGATAATGGAAGTCCTTTCTTAAAAGAGTTTGATAAACTCTGTAAAGAACTAAATCTTCCTCATTACTACATCTATCCTCGTACTCCTAAACAGAATACCTATGTAGAGAGATCTCATCGATCAGATAAAAGAGAGTTCTATCAACAGGGAAATGTTTACTCTATCCTTTCAGTGATGCAGAAAAAGATTAGAGAACGAGAAGATGTTTGGAACAATGTTCGTCCCCACGAAGCTCTTGGACAACTTACTCCGTCAGAGTATTTCTACAAGCTTCAAACAACTAAATTACCAACTAAAAATGTTATTACTTTACAGACCTAAGGGTGGTCAATATCTATCTGAACCTGGACACCCCGCTTAGCGGGGTAAGCTTTATTGCCTGGAAACTTAAAACATCTCCAAGTCACGGAGGGCTTTTTCAAAAATTCCAAGTGTCTTTTTTGCTTCATCTAAAGTAAAGCGATAATCGGGGTCATGGACAACATTATTGCGGATTTTATGCGCTTCCCAAATTTGCTTAATATTTGGCAAAGTAGTTGAATCTAATTGCTTTAATATCTCTTCTATTGTTTCGCCGCTGTATCCCATTTCTTTAAAAATATCGTTTAGCAAACTATCTGCTTCAATTACAGCTAACTTGCATTCTGCTTCCTTGCCAGTTTCCAATCTTTTGGTAATCTTAGCCCATTGCTTGAAAGTTTTTTTCACCCCAAAAGGCCGATAAGCAAAAAATTCTACCCAATTCTCTAAAAAGCGGCGTTTAAGCCAACTATTCTTCAAAAGAAGGAGAACAATCCAAATTAAAAAAGTAAAACCAAGAACTATAAAAATGGTTTTTATATAAAATAAAAGTACCGGAGATAAAATAAAAGAAAATACATTATTCATAGATTTTACTAATTTCTAAAATTTTATTTTCTTCAAATGGTTTCCCAATAATTTGCAGACCAACCGGGAGTTTATTCTTGGTAAAACCAACCGGCACAGAAACGGCGGGCAGACCAACTAAATTTACGGAAGCCGTAAAAATATCACACAGATACATTGATAAGGAATCTGTATTTTTTTCTCCAATTTTAAAAGCGGGAGTTGGAGTTGTTGGAGTCAAAATAACATCAACTTTTTTAAATACAGCATTAAAGTCTTCTATAATTAATGTCTTAATTCTTTCGGCTTTCAAATAATAAGCATCGTAGTAACCTGCTGAAAGCGCGTAAGTTCCGAGCATAATTCTTCTTTTCACTTCGTCGCCGAAACCATCTTCCCTGCTCTGTAAATAGACGTCTAATAAATTTTTATTTCCGGTTTTTGATAATCCGTATTTAATTCCGTCGTATCGAGCTAAGTTAGCAGAGGCCTCAGATGTATTAATAAGATAATAAGCAGGTATGACATATTTTGTATGAGGTAAGCTAATTTCTTCAATCTTAGCCCCCATTTTCTCTATTTTTTCAATTGATCGCCTAATTATCTTCTCTACTTCTTTATCCATTCCTTCTACAAAATACTCTTTTGGAATTCCAATACGTAATTCTTTAATATTTGTTCCTTGTTTCTTGTTCCTTGTTCCTTGTTCCACGCTTGTAGAATCTAAAGAATCTTTTCCGGAAATTGCATTAAACACAATCTTAGCGTCCTCTGCTGTTTTTGTTATTGGTCCTATTTGGTCTAAAGAGGAAGCAAAAGCAACTAAGCCATAACGGGACACTGCTCCATAGGTTGGTTTTAGCCCTACCACGCCGCAAAAAGAAGCTGGTTGCCTAATAGAACCTCCCGTATCAGAACCTAGGGCATAACAGCATAAATCAGCAGCTACGGCAGCTGCTGAACCTCCGGAGCTCCCTCCAGACACCCGAGTTAAATCATGAGGATTTTTAGTTGGGAAAAAAGCAGAATTCTCAGTGGAAGCTCCCATAGCAAATTCATCCAGATTTGTCTTTCCTAAAATTATTGCTCCTAATCTTTTGAGTTTTTTTATACAAGTCGCATCATAGGGAGCAATATAGTTTTCAAGAATTCTTGAAGCACAAGTTGCTTTCACCCCATCAACTAAAATATTATCTTTAACGGCTAAAGGGATGCCGGCTAAAATTGAAATATTTTTGCCAGATGAAATCAAATCATCAATTTTTTTTGCCTCTAAAAGAGCTGAGTCCTCTGTAATTGTCAAAAAAGCTGAAATCTTTTTATCAAGTTTTCCAATTCTATTTAAAAAAGCTTTGGTTAGTTCCGAAGCTGAGAATTTCTTTTCTAAAAGTCCTTTATGAGCTTGAATAATGGCAAGTTCGTGAAGCTCCATGTTTTTAAAGCACGGCTTTAACTTTTACGTGTCTTCCCTTCTTCTCAGGTACTGCCTCAATTAACTTATTAGCTATCTCCGGTGACTGATGTTCCGCTTTGTCTTCCCTCATTATCTCTAATTTTTTCTCAAAAAAATGCTCAGATGGATGAAAGGTCGGTTCTATCTTTGAAACATCAATTTCTTTTAAGGACTTAAAGTAATCTAAAATTGAAGAAAGGTCTTTCTGAAACTTTTTAATCTCATTTTCTGTCAAACCAAGCCGAGCAAGCTTTGCAATATGTTGAACGTCTTGTCTAGATATCATAGAAATTAAAAACTAAAAACTAAAAACTAAAAACTTTCACTTTAGTGGTTTCATTTCTTCGGTCTCAGATAATATTTCATATAATTCATCAAGATTTTCTAAAACCATTCCCGCCCCCCTAACCATTGCGGTCATTGAGTCTTCAATAATCTTAACAGGAATTTTCACCTCTTCTTGAATTAAGATATCTAATCCTTTAAGCAAACTGCCGCCGCCTACAAGATAAATCCCTTTTGCCATAATATCGGCTAAAAGTTCAGGGGGAGTTTCCTCTACCGTGGTCTTTACAGCTGTAACAATCTGTTTTACTGATTTTGATAAAGCCCTTCTGATATCTTCATCGGTAACCAAAATTTCTTCCGGTAATCCGGTAACTAAATTTCTTCCTCTTAAAGGAAGTTCTCTTTTTTCCTTTAAAGGATAGGCGGAACCAATTCCGATTTTAACCTCTTCGGCTCCTCTCTCTCCTATTAATAACTTATATTCCTCTTGAGCAAATCTAACTATATCTTCATTAAGTTTGTTTCCGGCAATGCGTAAACTTTTGGCAATGACTACTCCTCCAAGAGAAATCACCGCCACTTCGGTCGTTCCTCCGCCAATATCAATAATGAAATTACCACCAGCTTCCTGAACTGCTAATCTTGCACCGATAGCTGCTGCCATTGGCTCCTCTATTAAAAATACGTCTCTTGCTCCGGCATTCCTTGTAGCATCGCGAACCGCTTTTTTTTCAACTTCGGTAACTCCGTAAGGAACACCAACGATAACCCGAGGCCGAGGACCTAAAATAAATCTCCTTTTGTGAACTTTTTCAATGAAATACTTCAACATTTGCTCGGTAACCTCAAAGTCAGAAACTACTCCTTCAACCAAAGGCCTGGTAGCAATAATATGAGCGGGAGTCCGGCCAACCATTTTTTTAGCTTCCTCGCCAATTGCCAGGATTTGGCCGGTCTTTTGATTTATTGCTACCACCGAGGGCTCGTTGATAACTATCCCTCTGCCTTGAACATAAACCAGAGAATTAGCAGTCCCTAAATCAATAGCTATATTATTTGAAATATATGAGAAAATTTTATTAAGCATGTTTTATTCTCATCTCTTTTTTTAACCTCTATAGAATTATTTTTCAATGTTTTTTCACTAACAACTACTCTAACTGGTATTCCGATTAAATCTGCTTCGGCAAATTTTTCTCCAGCGCTTTTATCATTTCTATCATCATATAATACTTCAACTGCTTTGTTTTGCAAATCTCTATACAGCTTCTCTGCTGCTTTTTTAATTTTCTGATTATCCTCAATCTGAATTAAATGAATCTGGAAAGGAGCTACTTCTTTTGGCCAAATAATTCCTTTATCATCATGATTAATCTCAACAATCGCTGCCATTAATCTCCCCAGACCAATTCCATAGCAACCCATTACCACTGGCTTCTTTTCCCCTTTTTTATCTCTAAAATAAAGATTAAGGGCTTTAGAATATTTTGTCCCTAATCTAAAAGTATGCCCCACTTCAATAGAATTAGCTTTAACTAATTTACTTTCACACTTGGGACATTTCTGCCCAGCTTTAATTTTAGTTACCTCTAAATTGGTTGCCCAATTACATTTAGGACAATAAATTATCTTATCTTCTCCCTCTTTTGACATAACCTGGAATTCATAGGTCTTTTCTTTAGTAAAAACTCCCCCGGATGCCTCACTTTTTATTGCCTTTAGTCCACAACGTTTAAAAATCTTATCGTAAGCCAAAAGTACTTTATTAAAAAACTTATCCAAATCTTTTTTATCAGGATGAAAACTATAAAGGTCTTTCATTACAAATTCCCTTGCTCGCAAAAGACCGCCGGCAAAGCGCATTTCGTTTCTAAATTTTGTTTGAATTTGATAAAGATAAACGGGCAAATCTTTATATGATTGAACTTGGCCCTTTAGTAGATCAGTGATTACTTCTTCATGGGTTGGGCCTAAAACAAATTCTTTTTTATGCCTATCTTTAATTTTAAAAAGAGGCGGGTCCATATGGTCCCAACGATCTGTCTTTTGCCAAATTTCTTTTGGCTGCAAAGATGGCAGAAAAACTTCTTGGCCGCCGATTGCATTCATTTCTTCTCGCACAACCTCCTCTATTTTTCTGTGAATTCTGTATCCTAAAGGTAAAAAACTATAAATTCCCGAAGCCAATTGAGAAATAAAATCACCTCTCAATAATAATTTATGAGAAGCAATTTTTGCCTCTTTCGGAGCTTTTTTTAATGTCTTAGAAAAAAGTTTGGATTGTAGCATAATTAAAACAATACATCTTTAAATTGCACTATATCTTTGTAGGTAACCAGAATCAGAAGCATAATAAGTAAAACAAAACCAATTAAATTTATATTTCTTTCTATTTTTAGAGGAATCTTTTTTTTAGTTAAACCTTCAAAACCCATTAACACTAATCTTCCCCCATCTAAAGCAGGGAAAGGAAGAATATTAACCATAGCCAAAGCTAATGAAATTAAAGCCATTAAATTCAGTATTGCTATTATCCCTCCCTTTAAAGTTATTTTCGTTATGGCTAAAATTCCTACAGGCCCCGCCACAGAAGAACTTAGGGGTTTAATTGTTCTTTGCTCAAAAGAAATTTTTATAAGATGGCCTAAAGACACTATCGAATAATGAGTAAGATCCAAAGCATGCAAAAATCCAACTGCAGTTTTTTCTACAATAGTTTCATATCTAATCTCAGCTATGTCTCCCAAACCAACCCCTAAAGCGCCTTGTCCCTCAGGAGAATCAATTCGAGGAACAACATTGACCTTTTTAACTTCTTTAGTGCTTAAACTTTTCACTTCTAAGAAAACCTCTTCTCCTTTATTCTCATTAATAAATTGAACGAATTGTTTTGAACTCCCAAATCTAATTCCGTTTCCGTTAATAATAATACTATTGGGTTTTAAGCCAGCCTTTTCTGCCGGAGAATTTTCAGCAATTAGCGAAATAAAAGGAAAATTTTGCTGCTCACCAAAAGGAAATTTATAATCAAAAAGTAAATATTGCTGGTTGGTAAAACCGCTATTAGCTAAAAGAAAATAAAAAATAATCACTGCGACAAGAAAATTCATTACCACTCCCGCAGAAATTACCAAAGATCTAATCCATAATGGCTTGGCGGTAAAACTCAGAGGATTAGCAAGATACTTTTCATCTACTTTATCTTCCCCGTAAAGTTTTACAAAACCTCCGATGGGAATAGCATTAATTGAATAAATTGTTTCTCCTTTTTTCTTACCCCAAATCCTCGGTGGAAAGCCAATACCAAACTCCTCAATTTTAATCCCCGATTTTTTGGCAACAATAAAATGACCCAATTCATGGATAAAAACCAAAAAACCAAGAATAAAAATAAAAACAATAATAGCTAAAATCATATTACTCAAGTATTTCTTTTTTCTTCCTCTCCCCTATTTCTTCAATCTTTTTATTATATTTATCTATCAATTCTTGAAGATTGTCCTTAGCCCGAAATTTATCGTCCTCTCGGATTTCTCCCTGTTTGGCCCTCTCTTGGACTTCCTCCCAGGCCTCTCCTCTCCAATGTCTTATTGTTTTCCTTGCCTCTTCCTGCTTTTCTGACAAAATTCTAAGTAAATTTTTTCGGTACTCATCGCTTAAGGAAGGCAAAGAAATACGAATTAAATCTTTATCAACGACTGGAGCTGTGCCTAAGCTTGATCGAGAAATCGCTTTTTCAATTGGCTCAATATAGGACTTATCCCAGGGCTGGACAATAATCTGCCTAGGTCCCGAAGAAGATATCGCTGCTAATTGTTTTAAAGGAAACTTCTGCCCGAAACATTCAACAATTATGTCTTCAACCAAAGAAGCAGAAGCCCTGCCAGTTCTAATTTTTACTAATTCCCTTTCTAAAAAACTAACAACCTTTTCCATCTCCGGCTTGATTTTATCAATAATCTCTTTATATTCCATGTTTAATTCAAGAATATATAATAATACCTTAACGAATCAAGGTTCTTATATTTTAATCATAACAAAAAATCTATCCATTGTCGAGAAAAAACCTCAGCAATAAGAGTGCGGGATTCGAACCAAAATTAATTTAGCGGAGCGTATTTTATTCAGATTCAAGGCGTGAGGAGTGAAGTGTATCCTCTGCGATACATAAGCGACGAACAACGCAGAAGATGGATAAAATACGCCCGCCCGAAGGGAAGGAAAGAATAGGCCAATTTCTTCGTTCTTCCTCCTCGATGTGTCACAAAGGACACACCTTCGTCGTCACGCCTCGAACTTAGCCTATTCTTTCTCTTCTAAATTGATTCTGGTTCGAATCCCGTACTCTTAAAAGCATGGAGCTATTTTAAGAATCATAACTGTAATCACATTTCCATTAGTAGAATTTCCAAGGCGAGACGTGAGTTAGTGTTGGTGGTAAAAATTAAGTGTTTTGTAGTTTGAATTTGCCTAATGATGTTTTTTATTTTGGATAAAGAATATCGATTAAAATCCTTGTTTTTTTGTTGGTTTACTACACGCTCAAGAAATATTTTTCTAAAATATCTCAGCCAAGTATCTAAAATCTCTTTTAAATTTTCTGTTGAAATATTTTTAGCGTACTGAAAACGAGAAACTAAATCAGACCCGCTTATTTTAATTAAGTCCGAAATAAGTTCTTCCTTGTTTTTAACTTCAAAACTTTTAGTTGGGGAAAATCTGACTTTCTGTACCCGAGAAATAATAGTTGGAAGCAACAACGAAGGATAAGCTGTCACCAAAATTAAAATGGTTTCTCCTTTCGGTTCCTCAAGAAATTTTAAAAAACAGTTTTGAGCTTCCTGAGTCATTAAGTGAGCATTATTTAAAACTGCAATTTTAAAATCAGCTAAATAGGGTTTAAAAGAAAGTTTTCTTATAAGCTTTCTTATTTGAGCAATCTGGATTCCTTGGCTCGCCGAAGCTTTAGCGAAGGCAGTTTCTGCCTCTGGTTCAATCAAAATAAAATCGGGGGGGCTTATTTTCCCGATAAGAAACTTAGAAAACTCAATTGCTAATGCCTTTTTCCCTAATCCTTCTTGACCATAGAACAAAAGAGCGTGAGGTAATCTATTTAACTCTGCTGATTTCTTTAAGAACTCCCACTGTTTTTGATAATCATTCATACTACTTTTTTGCCATTATACTCTTTTTGTAGGCCTCAAGATTTTCCAGGACCACGCCTGTTCCTTTTGCCACACAAAGCAATGGGTTTTCAGATAAGAAACAGGGCACGCCGGTAACCTGAGCAATAAGTTCATCAATATTTCTAAGCAACGCTCCTCCTCCTGAAAGAATCATTCCTTTATCCATAATATCAGCTGAAAGTTCGGGAGGAGTATCTCTTAAAACTATCTTAACTACCTGAACAATTTCACCAAGTTGATCGGAAATTGCCTCGCAAACTTCATTAGAAGCAATCTTAATGTTCTGGGGTAATCCAGAGATTAAATCCCGACCCCGAATTTCTATTTTTTTCTCTTCCTTTTCTGGCAAAGCTGTCCCGATTTTTATTTTTATTTCTTCAGCGGTCTGCTCACCAATGGCTAAATTATATTTTTTCTTGATATAATCTGAAATTGCCCAATCCATTTTGTCCCCAGCTACCCTGAGAGAATGGCAAGTTACTATCCCACCGAGAGAAATTACAGCTACCTCTGTGGTTCCTCCGCCGATATCAACAATCATATGCCCTGAACAAGAATTGATGGGGATACCAGCGCCAATCGCAGCTAAAATCGGTTCCTTTGCCACATAAACTGCCCTCGCTCCAACCGCTATCCCAGCCTCAATCACTGCCCTCTTTTCGGTGGAAGTAATACCGGCCGGCACTCCAATTAATAATTCCGGTTTTAAAAACCTAAAAACTGTGGCTGTTTTTTTAATAAAATATCTCAGCATTGCTTCGGTAACTCGATAATCAGCAATCACTCCATCCCTTAAGGGTCGATAAATCCTGATAGTATCGGGCGTCCGACCTGTCATCTCTTTTGCTTCCTGTCCCACAGCCAAAATTTTATTTTCAGTAAGAGCAACTGCTACCACTGACGGCTCACTCAAAACCACTCCTTTTTGGGAAGTAAAAACCACTGAATTACAAGTTCCTAAATCAATACCAATTTTCTTTGTAAACATAAATTTTATGCTTTAACTCTTTTGATTTCTGCTCCCAATTTTTGAAGTCGTTCTTCTATCTTCTCATATCCCCTATCAATCTGATAAATATTATGAATAACAGTTGTTCCCTTTGCAATAAGTCCGGCAATAATCATTGCTGCTCCAGCTCTAATGTCTGAACTAGGCATCTCAATTCCCTGAAGCTGGTTTGGACCATAAACAATAGCTCTATGAGGATCACAGAATATAATGTTAGCTCCCATTCTATTTAATTCGTTAAGATATCTTAATCTACCATCAAATAAAGGATCGTGTATCATTGTAGGACCTTTTGTCTGAGTTGCCAATACGCCTAATTCTGGCTGCAAATCAGAATGAATTCCAGGATAAGGCAAGCTCTGAATTTTATCAATCCTAATTTTTTTAGAAGGCAAAACTTTTATTGTTTTTGAATCTATAATTTTAAAATTAGCTCCAAAATCCTTTAATCTTTTTAAAAATAAACTAAGAAATGACAATTCAGCGTTTTTAATTATTACTTGTCCTTTCGTTGCCAGGGTTGCAATAATAAAAGTGCCTGTTTCAATAGGATCATACATTATAGTATGCTTAAATCCTTTTAATTTTTTCTTCCCAATGACTTCTAATTTTCTAATTCCCGAGCATTTAATCTCAACACCC
>Ga0315541_1004396_pt1 | contig 10330 bp, 6 predicted proteins | sample SalMarSW160190MG_FD_203095 | JGI IMG/M metagenome (GOLD analysis project Ga0315541, IMG submission 203095) | Salt marsh sediment microbial communities from the Plum Island Ecosystem LTER, Massachusetts, United States - Salt Marsh Sediment SW1601-190 ...
CCGCCGGATCGCCGATCATCCGCAGGGACTTGATGAACGACCGGCCGACCGGCTCGACCCAGACGCTTTGCCAGATGCCGGTCACCCGCGTGTACAGACAGCCGTGGCTATCGTAGCCCATCGACTGCTTGCCGCTGGGCTGAAGCCGGCTGCGGGTGTCGTCGACCGCGCGAACCACCAGCAGATTCGCCCCGCTTACCAGGGCGTCGGTGATCTCGCAGGTGAACGGGGTGTACCCGCCGCGATGAAAACCCACTCGCCTTCCATTGACCCAGACGGTGGCTTCGTAATCGACCGCGCCGAAGTGCAGCAGCACGCGCCTGCGCCTCCACGGACGGGGTATGGAGAATTTCCGCGCGTACCAGACGCACGGCATAAAATCCCTCGTGCCGATGCCGGAAAGCCTGCTCTCCGGGCAGAAAGGCACGATAATCCGCCGGCCGAGGCGCGGCTTTTCGGGCCAGCCGAGCCCCTCGCCGTTGCCGCCGGCGTCGACGTCAAACGACCACGGCCCGTTCAGGCAGAGCCACTGGTCGCGCGAAAGCTGGGGGCGGGGGTACTCGCCCCTGGGGTGCGTCTGTTTCGAGGGCATCGGAACACTCCTATGTGCGTTGCGTCCGGCCGGATGAGTATCGGCCGGTCGCGCCCGCGGACGGACCGACCCAAAAGGCCTTTCCCGATGGGAACGAACCTGTTAAGATTCTCAAAGGACGATCAGTCGAGTCGTTTACCAGATACGGACCCGTTGGTCGAGAATCAAGTATGATCCGGTTCACCTGCGAGCATTGTGGAAAACCGGTTTGCATCCCAAGCACGTTCGGCGGGAAGAAGGGCCGTTGCCCCTTCTGCAACGCCGTGGTGAACATCCCCCCGCCCGCCGAGCCGTCGCTGGAGGAGGCCGAAGCCGCCGGTTTAGCCGCGGCCGTGTCGGCGGCCGAAGAGGCGGATCGGCAGCCGCGGCCCGCGGCCCCGAGCGCTGCACAAGTCCCCGACACCGAGGACATCGAGCCGGAGCTAGACACGGCCGGCGACCCCTCACACAAGACCGACAGGCTCGACGCGATGCCCGAGGAGACCGCGGTCGAGGCGGAGCCGCCTGCGGAGGAAGACGCCGGGCAGGCAGGTCCCGGCGACCTGGTGACCGAGGGCAAGGCCCGCGGCGTCAAAGGCTTGCCGAAGCCGGTGCTAGTCGGCGTGGCGGCCGGTCTGGTGGTGGCAATTGCGGCCGGAGCTGTCCTGCTGATCTGGAAGCGGCCTCAAAAGCAACCGATCGCCAAGACTCCCCAACAGGCCGGTCTGGCCGAGGTCAGGCCGGTTCCAACAGCCCCCGCCAGACCGGAGCCGACGCCGCAGCCTCCACCGAAGACGACCCCGGTCCGGAAGCAAGCGGCGCAGGTCTTTGAGCTTTCGGCGGCGATCACGGCGGCCGTTGATGAGGCCCCCGCCGAGACGTTCGCCATGTTCCGCGTGGACTTCGAACGCACCGCCGAGGCCCTGGCCCAGGCCTCGGGCGAGGGCGACGAGACGGTCTCCGCGCTGGCGAGCAACAGATTCTGGGCCAACGCGAAAGAGGAAATCAGCAAAGGCGGCATTCCCCGAGTCGCCACGCTGTACCTGACGGCCTCCGGCGAGGCGGCCGCGTCCATGTTCGGGAAATTCCACGGGGCGCGTCTCGGCAATGCCCCCGCCGGCGCCGAGGCGGGGCTGTGGTCGCTGGTGGGGCCCGACGCACCCGTGCCGCACTTCCTGCTTCGCCTGACCGGGCCGGCCGCCGAAAACTATACGACCGCTCTGCTCGGCCGGGCAAAGGCAATGAATCTTCCCGGCACCTTCGAGGCCGACAAGCTCGCCTCCCACGAGAAGCTGCGGGTGGTTCCGCCGGCCGTCGCCGACGCCGACAGGCCCGGAGAAATGCTCATCGGCACGGTCAAGACGATCGACGATGCCGGGCGCTCGACGGTCGACAAAGACCTGCACCGGCGGCTTGCCGAGCTGCTCAGGAAGGTGCCGGTCGAGAGGCCCGTGCTGGGTTGTGTGCGGCTGGCCGTCGCCAGAAGCCGCCTGAGCGCGGCCACGGGCATCGAGAAGATCCCCCCGGCCTGGGCCGGCCAGACCACCGTGCTGATCTTCTCCATCGATCCCAAGCCGACGGGAAGGGCCGATCTCGTGCTGTCCAGGGCCAGCCTGGAGACCGCCTGGGACCTGCCGGCTCTGGTCGCCCCCCTAATCGCCGTCGCCGAGAACGGCGACATTCGCATCGCCGGCAAGGGCAGCGACGGCCTGGAGGCACTGGCGGAGCTGCTGCCGGGCTTCCGGGAGTTTGTCCTGGCGGCCCTGGCGATGGGCGATGAGACTGCCGTGGCGCTTGCACTGGAGCCGGAAACCATGCCGGCGCCGCAGTCGGAGCCCGCGTCGCAGCCGGCGCCCACGACCGAGAAAACCGTTCCGTTTATCTGCACCAACGACGCGCAGTGCCCCAAGCACGGACAGGTTTACCAAGTTGCCGAAAAAGACGTTCCCCCCGACGTGCTGGCGGGAAACGAAGCACTGAAGTGTCCCTACTGCGGCAAGAGAACGGCCGCCAGGGCGGTGAAGTGCCCGCACTGCAACACGTGGTACGTCTGGACGCTGGACGTGTGCCCCAAGTGCGGCAAGCCGAGAAAATAGCCTCAACGGCCGGCGCGTCTCCGCTGGCAGGGCTGCATGAAATCGACCAAGACAGTCCATCTGCTCTACGGCATCGACGGCATGACCGTCCGCGTGCCGGAATCGGCGGCCATTCTGGAAGGAAAGCACGTCGAGGCGATCGGCCGCCCGTCGGAGGCGGTCAAGCACGCCTTGGCCGGGCCGATCGGCTCGCCCGCGCTGGCGGAACTGATCGCGGCGAAGAAGCCCGCCTCGGTGGCAATCACCATCTCGGACATCACCCGCCCCGTGCCGAACAAGGTCTTCCTGCCGCCGCTGCTGGCGGCCCTGAAGGCCGCGGGCGTGGACGAGGGCCGAATCGTCATCATCATCGGCACGGGCATGCACCGCCCGAGCACGCCGGCCGAACGCCAGGTGCTGCTGGGGGATGACATCCTCAAGCGGATCGAGGTGCTCGACCACGTCGCGGCCGACCCGCACGCGCTGGTCAAGGTCAGCGACGATCCGCCCGTCAGCGTCAACCGCCGCTTCGCCGAGGCGGATTTCCGCATCGTCACCGGCTACATCGAGCCGCACTTCATGGCCGGCTTTTCCGGCGGGCGAAAGGGGGTCTGCCCGGCTTTGGTGGACTTGGCGACGATCCAGCGATTCCACGGATACCAGACGCTGGCCGACCCCCGGGCCGACAACGGCGTCCTGGAAGGCAACCCCTGCCACCGCATCGCCCTGACAGTCGCCAGGAAGGTCGGCGTGGATTTCCTCTTCAACGTCGCCATCACGCGCGAGCGAGAGATCGCCGGCATCTACTGCGGCGAGCTGGAGGCGGCCCACCTGGCCGGCTGCAAGGACGTGGCCGAGTGGACCTCGGCCGCGATCGACGGGCCCTTTGACCTGGTCGTCACCAACGGCGGCGGCTACCCGCTGGACGCGACCTTCTATCAGACCGTCAAGGGAATGTGCACCGCCCTGCCGGCGCTGGCGGCCGGTTCGGCCCTGCTGATCGTCTCGGAATGCTCCGAGAAGCTCGGCTCAAGCGAATTTACCGAGCTGATCCTGGCCTACGACGGCGACTGGCGAAAGTTCCTGGCCGACATCGCGGCAAGCAACGAGACCAGGCTCGACCAGTGGGAGTTCCAGATGCAGGCCCGCGTGCTGGACCGCATCGGCATCGAGAAGCTGTGGCTGGTCAGCGGCGGGATTCCCGCGGAGATGCAGAAGCACATCGGCGTCACGCCGATCCTCGGCCGCGGCGACGCCGGGGCCCGCGCCCAACGGGCGATTGACGAATGCCTCGCCGCCCGCCCCGACGCCCGCGTCGCCGTCATCCCCGACGGGCCGTACACCATGCTGCGGGCCAACTGATCCCGGCCGCGGCGTCCCCCGGCACAGGACTTCTCGCTCGGGTCCGGCCTTCCCCTGCCATCCGCGCAGCCTACTTGCCCGGGTCTTCAGACAGTTCGTTCAAGACCTTGCTGTAATAGGGTTTTGCTGGTCTTGCGAACTTTTCACCCAGCGATAGCAGCGCCCAGGCGGCCCGCTCGCGCTCGAACTCTGAACTTGACAGCACCATCTCGCCGGCCGCGACCTTCTTGAGCAACGGCACACCCTCCCTCCGCCCGTGATAAGCAAGGCCGCGGGCGGCGTTCAACTGCACCAAGCCATCGCTGTCGGCAAGCAGCTCGACCAGCGCACCGAGAATCGTATCGCTCTTCTTGCAAAAGCCCAGCCGCAATGTGGCTATCCGCCGACTCATAATCTCTTTGGCATGCTTGGCCCTTTGGATCGTCTCTTCCGGAGAGGCTCCAATGTCAAGGTCTTTCCCGCGGTCCCGGAAGGAGGCCAGCCGACTATTGCAGTGCTCGGCGGACATGGTGTGGATGAAGATTTGGCGAATCAGCTCTTGTTGTATGTTGCCGGCTCGGGCCGGCGTGAGCTTGTTAGCGTCAGCGCCGCCAACGTCAAAGTTCATGCGCCTCGACATGGGACCGGCCGCGTTGGAAAAGTTACCCGAGGCATAGTAGGCAAAGACCTGGTACTCCCCCGGCAGTAAGAGCTTGCCAACCGTCGCTGAGCCGGCGTAGGCGCCCCCGGGCGCTATGAGAACCTTGCCCCAACCCTCCTTGGGAATGGAAACTCCTGCGCCTTTGTCCGCCATGACCTGCGGCGTCCAGTCCACGATCACCCTTCGGCACGCGACCTCCTTTCTGGCGTCATCCGCGCCGAGACCCAGGTAGACACTGTGATAGTACCAGTACGCGCAATCATCGGGGTCGTGATAGCCCATTGCCTTGTTGCTGGTGGGCGTGTTGGTCACGAGAACGATGCCGATCGCACCAGGATGGACCTCTATTACCCTCCGCGAGGTATTCTTGAGACTGACTCCAACCGACAGTCCTCGCCCGCGTTTGACCTTTCCTTGCGGGCAGTTGATCTGAATTTCCAGACCCGGTATTAGCTGCTTGACCTGGACTTTTGAGAATTCGCGGATCATCGCCCCGCCGGGATTGTGGGGCTGATGCATGTTTGTAACGTGCAGCTCGAGTGCACTGCCGGTCATGCTCTTCAGCTTCTCAAAGATCCCGTCCGCAAGGAACAAATGATACGGCCCGGTGTGGAAGACTTTTTGCCCCCATCGGTCGACACCAACGTAACCGTGATATCGACCGGGCCCGAGTAGCTCCGCAATGCAGGGCGAAGACATCTGCAACCACACGCATACGAATAACATAGACGCGACCACACCCGTGCGTTTCATGGCAACGTCTCCTTCTGCCCGTCCCAGGCGCGTTCATCTTCCGCTTCGAGCGAAAGCCATTTATCTCTTCTACGTTCCTTTTGACGCGCCACCGGTAGAAAAGTTTCACTCCCCCTGCCCAAAATGTGGGCCCGATCTCCGCGCCGGTATTGCTCAGTGCAGCGCCGGCGCCATGCTGCGCCGGGGACCCGGCAGCCGGGAAAGCCGGGCGGACTCGCTTACTTTTCGTCTTCGGCCAGCGTGGGCAAGACGAGCAGGTAGGCCGCGTCCACGAAGTCCATGCCCTCGAGTTCTCTAAGGAGCTTCGGCGGGGCCGGGCTGTCGAGGTTGATCGCGAAGATGGACTTCTTCGTGGCGCTCTTGCGGCCGAAGGTCATCTGGGCGATGTTGACTCCGGCGTTGCCGAAGGCCGTGCCGACCTTGCCGATCACGCCCGGCTTGTCGTCCGTGATCAGCACCGCCAGCGGCCCCTCCGGCCGCATCTCCATCCGGTAGCCGTCCAGCGAGATGATCCGCGGGAACCGGTTGGCAAAGACCGTGCCGACGGCCGAGCGCCGAGCCTTGTCCGTGCGGATCTCCGCCTCGATGAGGGAGGCGAAGTCCTTGCTGTCGCCGGAGGTGCTGACTTCCACCTCCATGCCGCGCTGCTTGGCCAGCACGGGGGCGTTGATGATGTTGGCCGTCTCCATGTGGGCGGCGATCAGCCCCAGCGTCAGATACGTCGTCAGCACCGAGACGTTCTCGCCGCTGATCTCGCCGCGATAGACCGCGCGGACGTTCTGAATCGCGCCGGGCGTGATGGATGCCAGGATCGTCCCCATCCGTTGGGCCAAGGCCGCGTACCGCCGCAGCAACGGTTCGAGTACCCGGTCGAACCCGGGGGCGTTGAGGGCGTTGCGGATCTGCCCGCCGCTGAGGGCCTCGACGAGCTGGCTGGCCGCATCCAAGGCTACCTGCTCCTGGGCCTCCTCGGTACTGGCGCCGAGGTGGGGAACGCCCAGCAGCCTTTCGTGGGCGATCAGCTTGGCCTCGACATCGGAGGTCGGCGGCTCGCTGGTCCAGACGTCGATGGCCGCCCCGGCCACCTTGCCCGAGTTCAAGCCCTCCAGCAGCGCCTCGGCGTCGATAATCCCGCCCCTGGCGCTGTTGAAGAGCCTCACCCCGTCCTTCATCATGGCGATCTGCTTGCGCCCGATCATGCCCGTGGTCTCGGCGCTCTTGGGGACGTGGACGGTGATGTAGTCGCTCTGGCGGCACAGCTCATCGAGGGTGTCGACGATCTCGAAGGAGCCCTGGGGGCACTGACCGGCGAAGTACGGGTCGTATGCCAGAACCCGCATCTCCATGGCCAGGGCCCGCTTGGCCACGGCCGTTCCCACCCGGCCCATGCCGACGACGCCGAGGGTCTTTCCCGCCAGTTGGGTGCCCTGGAATTTCTTGCGGTCCCACGCCCCGCCGCGGAGGGAGACGTTGGCGGGCACGACGTTGCGCGACATCGCCAGCATCAGCGCCCAAGTCAGCTCGGCCGTGGAGACGGTGTTGCCGCCGGGGGTGTTCATGACGATGATGCCCTTGGTCGTGGCGACGGGCACGTCCACGTTGTCCACGCCCACGCCGGCCCGGGCGATGCAACGGAGGTTGCCCGCCTCCGCCAGCACGTCGGCCGTCACCTGCACCCCCGAGCGGATGATCATGCCGTCGTATCCGCCGACGATCCTGGCCAGTTCCTCCGGCGGCAGGCCCGGGCGGATGTCCACCTCGACGCCGCCCTGCTGCTGGAGCCAATCAATGCCGGCTTGGCTGAGCTTGTCTGCGATCAGGACCTTCATACCCTCGCTCCCGTCATTTCCAGTCTTTCAGTACATTTGCCGCCGCGGCCAACCCCGTGCCGATCTCTACCTTCACGCCGCACTCGATGAGCGTGTATTCGACGGCGGCGATCAGGCCGATCGTGTCCAGCGGGTCGACGTAGCCCATGTGCGAGATGCGGAACGCCTTGCCCTTCAGCGAATCCTGCCCGCCCGCCACCGAGCAGCCGTACTTGTCGCGGAGCGTGCCGCGGAACTGCTTGTCGGTCACGCCCGGCGGCAGCATGACCGCCGTCACCGAGTCGGAGGGCCGTCGCGAGAAGATCTTCATGCCCAGGGCCTCGGCCGCCGAGCGCGTCGCCGACGCCATCAGCGCCGTCCGCGCCCAGACCGTCTCGATGCCGATCGAGTGGATCATGTCCAGCGAGACCTGCAACCCGCGGATCAGCGAGACCGCCGGGGTCCAGGGGGAGTCGTTGTCCGCGACCGACTTGCGGAAGGCCCTCAGGTCCAGGTAGAACAGCGGCGGCTGGATCGCCTCGACGTTTTTCCAGGCCTTGGGGCTTACCGCCACGAACGCCAGCCCCGGGGGCAGCATGAAGGCCTTCTGGCTGCCGGCGCCGACGATGTCCACGCCCCACTGGTCGGTCCGCAGCGGCAGCGTTCCGGCCGAGGTGATGCAGTCGGCGATCAGGATGGCGTCGGTGTCGGCCACCACCTTGCCGATCGCCTCCAGGTCGCAGACGGTGGCGCTGGAGGTCTCGCTGTGGACCGTCACCACCGCGCCGTACTCGCCGCCGGCGAGCTTCTTCTTGACCAGCTCCGGCTCCAGGGCCGTGCCCCACTCCAGCTTCACCTCGTCGACGCTGAGGCCGTAGGCCTTCGCCACCTTTACCCAGCGCTCGCCGAACTTACCGCCGTTGGAAACGAGAACTTTCTTGTCCCGCGGCACGGCGCAGGCGATGGCCGCCTCCATGCCGGCCGTGCCCGAGCCGGCGATAGTCAGCACGTCGTTCGCGGTCATCAGCAGCTTCTTCAGAGCGGCGTTGACTTGCCCGAACATCTCCTTGAAGCGGTCCGTGCGGTGGTGGAACATCGGCTTGGCCATCTCCACCAGCACCTCGACCGGCACGTCCGTCGGGCCCGGCGTGAAAAGACGCTGCTTGATCATCAAATCCTCTCCCAATCAAGAGCTATTACATCACGGCCGCGGCGACAGCGCTGCCCCGCCGGCTGTCCGCGGAAGAATGGTAGGCCCGGCCGGCCCCACTGTCAACACCGGCGCCTTGGCCCGCTGGCAACGACGCGGAGCCAGTCGCAATCCCTCGCTTGGGCCGGCGATTTATGCCTTCGGCGGGCGGCGCGTGACCTTGGCCGGTCGGCCGGTGCGGGCGGATTCGTACAGGGCGTCCATCAGGTCGGCCAGCAGCACGCCCAGCCGCCCGGTGACGCGCGGCTTGGCCTTCCCGCGGATGGAGTCGGCGAAATTGCGAATCGGCGAGACGGTGCGAATCTTCCACCCCCGCGGCACGCCCGTGATCTCCTTCTTCATCTTCCGGCTGTTGACGCGGAACTCCCCGCCGTGGGCGCTGATCTCCAGCATGGCGCCGGCGCCCTGGAGCGTCAGCCGGCTGCACCAGCTCGGGCAGTTGCCGCCGCTGGTGAGGCTGCCCATGCAGCCGTTGGCGAAGCGGATCGCCGCCACGGCGTTGATGTCCACGCGCCTGCCTTTCTTGTCCGCCCAGCAGAAAGCCTCGCGGACGGGCGAGTCCACCAGGAACATCATCGCGCTGAGCACGTGGGCGGTGCTGTCGTAGAGCTGCCCGCCGCCGGAAAGTCTGGGGTTCTGTCGCCACTTCCCGCGGGTGCCGACCATCCAGCCCTGGGCCATGATGCCGGTGATCAACTGGAGCGGGCCCATGGTGCCGTCGTGAATGAGCTTGCGGGCGTAGGCGAAGGTGTCGGTGTACATGCCCTGGATGGCGACCTGGAGGATCCGTTTCCTGGCCTTGGCCCGGGCGACGAGCTTGCGGGCGTCGTCGGCGTTGGTGACCATGGGCTTTTCGACCATGACGTGTGCCCCGGCCGAGATGGCATCGTAGCAATGACGGAAGTGCAGCGTGTGCGGCGTGGAGACGATGACCGCCTCCGGGCGGAGCTGCTTCAGCATCTTGGCGTGGTCGGTGTAGATCGCCGGTGCGTCGGCGGCGAAGTGGTCCTCGGCGAGCTTCTCGGCGTGCCGGCGGTCGACGTCGGCCAGGCCCACGCACTGGAACGCCGCCGGCCCCTCGCTCATCCCGCGGGCGTGATAGCGGACGAAGCCCCCGCAGCCGATGATCGCCAAGCGAATCTTCTTCATCGCTGTCTCCTTTTGGCAGGAAGGTGTTGAGGCGATGGTGTAGCCGCTTCGGCCGGGGCGGTCAAGCCCACACCGCTGGAAAGTTTTCGGCCGCTGCGGCCTCTCGGCGAGCCCCCGACCGCGCTTCCGGTGCTTGCGTCTTTCCTTGAGCCGTCGGCGGCGGTATCATGGAGGGCAAATGAAGCCGCAGTTCGAGAACGCCTACGTGCTGAACGTCATGGCCGAGGACCGCCCCGGCATCGTGGCCGTGGTCAGCAAGGCCGTAGTCGGCGCCGGCGGGAACATCGACGCCTGTAGCCAGACCGTCCTGAGCGGATACTTTACCCTCATCATGATCGTTTCCTTCCCGCGGGAGCTGGCCGAAGGGCCCTTCCTGGCCGCCCTCACCAAGCCCGACCGGCGGGAAAGCGGCTTCCAGGTGCAGATTCGCCCCTTCCGGCCCGATGCCGGAAAGCCGGCCGTGGCCGACGCGGAAAACTTCGTGGTCACCTGCTTCGGCCCGGACACCCCCGGCGTGATCTACCGCTTCAGCTCGCTGCTGGCCGATAAGGGCATCAATATCGTCGACCTGTACGGGCAGCTCGACGGCGATCAGTTCGTGCTCATCTCCCAGGTCCAGATCCCCAAGAAGTGGGACCTGGCCATGCTCCAGGCCGACCTGGAGGCCCTCGGACGCCAGCAGGGATACACCGTCCGCCTCCAGCACGAGAATATCTTCATCGCCACCAACCAGCTCCGCCTGGGGCGGCACCCAAAACCGAG
>Ga0315541_1004398_pt1 | contig 10329 bp, 5 predicted proteins | sample SalMarSW160190MG_FD_203095 | JGI IMG/M metagenome (GOLD analysis project Ga0315541, IMG submission 203095) | Salt marsh sediment microbial communities from the Plum Island Ecosystem LTER, Massachusetts, United States - Salt Marsh Sediment SW1601-190 ...
AGATTGCCGCCACGCGAATCGCGCCCCGCATATAGTCGGAGAAAACCAGGAACGTCCCGCCATACGCCCTGGTCAGGCCGCTTACCGAAATTCCGTTCATTATAGCTCCCATTGCGTGCTCCCTGATGCCGAAACGAACATACCTGCCATCACGTGCATCTTTCTGGAAATCTGTTGCACCGGCAAATTTGGTGTTATTGGAAGGCGTCAAATCCGCTGAGCCAGCGAAAACAAGGGGGAGCTTCGGCATCAATGCGTCCAGCACTTTGCCCGATGCCTTACGAGTCGCAACAGAGCTGCCTGCCTCAAACTCCGGCAAAAGCTCATCAAGATTAACGGAAAGCTTACCCGCCGCTGCATCACGGAGCTGCTGTGCAAGCTCCGGTTGTTTTTTTGCATATTGGTCGAACGTTTTATCCCACGCTGCTTGCTGCTCTTTGCCCCTTTCCACGGCCTTTCGCATATGAGCCAAAACTTCATCCGGCACATAGAAGGTCTTTTCGGGGTCCCAGCCAAATCTCTCTTTGGTCAATTTGATTTCATCTTCTCCAAGAGGAGTACCATGTGAGCCGGCTGTGTCCTGCTTATTCGGACTGCCGTAAGCAATATGCGTGCGAAGCTTTATAATCGAAGGCCGGCCTTTTTCGCTCTTGGCGTTTATCAGCGCTTTCTCAAAGGCGGCCATATCATTTCCATCACCACCTACCTCCTGAACATACCAGCCATAAGCTTTGAAACGGGCGGCCCTGTCTTCTGTGAATGCAAGGTCTGTGCTGCCGTCAATGGTGATATGGTTGTCGTCGTAGACGACTATCAGATTATCGAGCCCTAAGTGCCCCGCCAGTGAGCTGGCTTCCGAAGCAACTCCTTCCTGCAAGTCACCATCGCTGGCAATTACATAGATGTTATAATCGATAATGGGAAAACCATCCCGGTTGAAATAATTAGCCAGATACTTTTCGGCTATTGCCATTCCAACCGCATTGGAAATCCCCTGCCCCAGAGGTCCCGTCGTAACCTCGATACCATGTTGCAGGTCTCTCTCAGGATGACCCGGTGTCTTGCTGGCCCACTGCCGAAAATTTTTCAGCTCATCGAGACTTATATCATATCCAGTCAGATGCAGCAGAGAATATAACAGCATGCTGCCATGTCCGGCTGAGAGAACAAAGCGGTCACGATTATGCCAGCCGGGGTTAGAGGGATTATGTTTGAGGTGCCTGTCCCAGAGAACAAAAGCAGCCGGTGCCATTCCCATCGGCATACCTGGATGGCCGGAATTGGCCTTTTGCACCGCGTCGACCGACAAAAAACGAATCGTTTGAACACAAAGCTCATCAAGCTCGGATAATCCTGGATTTTTGACAGGTTTACTCATCGCCAACTTCCTGAAATAGTAGTTTCAAATAGGTTTTTATCACCAAAACGAACCAGATAAAATATCCCAAAAATCCTTTTTTCGCAAGCTTTTTTAGAGATATTATCTCGCGCGGTTTTACAAATGAACCGGGCCGACGAATATGGTCGCATAAGCCGCTGTGAAAATATCCTCAAATCGAACTTCGTACGATATAAAATCCAAGCAGGTGACACTTTGTCCTGTATCACCCTGTTAATTCTTGGGTATCGACCAGGAAAACGGTTTAGGGGTATCCGGAAACGGCAACTTGTTAAATCGTTTTTCATCGACCTGTTTCTTGCCGAAAAAGATTTTATCAGCAAAATCAATGAGCGCTCGCCAATCTTCTTCATTCTGAGCATGACCGCCGGGGCGAAAGTGAATACCGAGCTTGTCAGATACGCCTAAGAACTCAAATACCGGCTGAACCCCGACATAAGCCTGTTGAGCGCCGTAGGGATTGGTCCACAAATCGTCAAGCCCATTCGTGGAAATCAGCGCACGCGGTGCAACGAGAGCCATTAAAAAATGCTGGTCAAACGGCAGCCTGGTCTCTCTGTTGGCGAAATAACGCAAACGTGGATGAAACCAATATCCGAATCCTGCGGGATTAGTAATGTCGCTGAGTTTCTCCGAATTTTTACCCTGATATCGATAACAGACCGCACCACCACATCCGGAGCCGTTGGGCACAACCAGGGCGATTCTTTCATCGAGTGCCCCCGTCAATAACGCCGCCTTGCCTCCGCGTGAGTGCCCGGTAAAAATAATCTTTTCTTTGTCAACTACATCCAGAGTCAGCAGATAATCGATGACGCGCATTCCTCCCCAGGCCCATACGGCCAGCGTAGCCCAGTCATAATCGGGGTAAGCTGCCTGGGCCGGGCCGACAGTATTTCTCCCGTCCGGGTCAAAGTCTGTGCAGTCGTAACCAACCAGGATATAACCATGCTTGACAATATATTCTGCAATGGGAAGATTAAGAATAAAGCCGTCGTTTTTCATAATAACCGGGAAAGGCCCCTTGCCTTTAGGAATAATCAAACCGGCATCGGCTTTTATCTGATTGCCGGGTCCCATAGAAAGTAAGAGATGCTTTCTTGTAGCGGCGCCATCATAAATGGTTTTAGAAGATAATTCTTTTGCAGTAACGTTTCCCGGGGCCGGAGGTATATGGCCGTATTCATAGTACAGGATAATTTCTTTAATTTCCTCACGGCGTTTGGCCCAGTCGGCTTCAGTTTTGACTCGTGTGCCGTCATTCATAAGAAAAGGGTCGGGAAGCTCGTTGATATCCGGCAGCTCATTGATATTTTGCCTGTCCACAAATATGGTTGGCTTAGCGCCGGCATAAGCAAAAATCCCCGGCAAAAACAGTATTAACATAAAATAACTCATTTTTACGTTGTAGGATTGTTTAACCATAATGTTTACCTCCATGAAATCCGTATTTTCCACTAAACGTTAAATATCAGAAGCTGTAGCGAATGCCCGTATAGATATTTGTGTTATTGCGGAACTGGCCGAAGAAAGTGTGCTGGTAATCACCGAAGAATATATTTGCTCCGGCCTCGACTGCCAGGTTGTCACTTACCTTGTAATGGACGTTTGGCCGCATATAAACGTCCTTGTCTGTCGGTGAAAAGTATGTAAACAGCGAACACCGCAGATTCTGATTCATCAAAAGCTTCGTCAATCGCAGCGTTACTACATGCCTGTCTCTGTCCTTCGCAGGCCCTGCCGGTAAATTCCTCTTATACTGTCTGTAATCCAGCATCTGCTCAACATAAAACTGCAGGCCCGCTGTAAAATCCCTGCCAATTTCCTGCGTATAGCCGACAAGATATCGCATCTGGGAATTTTCTACCAGAAAGTCTTTCCCGCCTTGGTCATCTGCCGAATCGTAGTATCCGATTTCCAGATTCGCTATTCCCTTTCCCAACGCCCCGCGAACGCTTGCTCCATAGACATTCAAGTCAGGAAATAGCACCTGAGTCATCGCCGCGTTTTGTCCGCTGGGACTTTTCCAGAAGCCGCGATAGCCATAAATAGCAAACTCATAATTTTTGATGTTTTTATACAGCCGAGCTGCAATTTCGGAATCTCTGAACCAGCGGTTAGGCTTGTCTGTATGAATGATTGCATCTTCACCTGCTAATCTGCCGAGATTTGAGTTCCAGTATGAAATCCGCTCGCCGGATATAAAGCGGTCCGGGTCGAATTGAGGTGTATAAACAACATCCAGATTGGCAAAATCACTAAACAAACTTACCTTCACTGCATCCGAAGGGGCCTTGAGATATTCGGCGTCTCTGCCGATGAAAAATGACTGCCAATCCTTGGGAAACAAATCGTTAATAAATACCAAATCACCGGTTCCCCAGGTCAGGACCTGCCTTCCGACCTTCAAATCCATAAAATCAAATGGCCGAGTGAAGATATTGGCCTCCCGCAGGTCAAAGTCCGCCTGCTCGGTAACTAAGTCGCCAAAGACATCTCCTTTGAATTTAATATCGCCCCAATCGAGATATGAAGACAAATCGAGCTGAAAGCGATTTTCCATAATCGACATATCTTTTTCGTATCTGTCTTTCCGCAGCCGATAGCCCGCCCGCATCTCATAAAAGCCGTGAATCTCCACCTCCGGCAGGTTGGAGAAAAATGAGCGTTTAGCTTTTGCATTATCGCTCACAGCTTCTGCCGGTAAAGAAATGGCCGCAGCAAACCACATCGCTGACAATAATGTAGCTGCTGTTTTGGGCTGAGTCATCTCATTGCCTCTCTCGGTGGGCGGCGCAGGTAGCGCTCCGTAAACATGTCTTCGTCAAGGCCGATGTTATATTTGACGTCACTAAATTCCATTTCCGTCTTATTGCCGGTCTTTAAATCCGAAACAATCGATTTTACAACCGTTGGAAAATCCTGAATAACTTCGACCTTCCTGGATTCAATGACACGATGCAGCTTTCCCTGCTTATCGAAAAACTTCATCTTCATCGGCACAAAATTTGTTCGGTCTATGGCCACATTATAATAGCCAAACTCTACAGTATCGGGATTTTTTGGCACATTTTTGACCACAAAGAGGAAGTCATTGACATCAACCAGCTCGTGCGTATCTTCCTCCAGGCTTCTTCCGGAAACATCCTCATACAAAAAGTCCGAACCGACAAAGCTGGTTCGCTTGTCACCCGCGGCTATCCGCTTCACCAAATCGAGGGCTGGCAGGTACAGCCAACGGTCATCGTCCTTTTGCAGCTGGGCGTGCTTGTGAACCATATAGACCATTTTGCGGACATCGACGGGCTTATGGAAATAAACAAAATACTTCTGGTCGCCGCCATCCTGGTCGTCCCTGCGTAGTATAATAAATTCACGTTCTCTTGTTTGGCCCTGTTTGCTTGTGATTGTCATTTTGACCCTTGCTTTGCCGTCGTTGCCCTGATAGTACGCAACGAAATTGGCCTTGTTGACTATTATATTAATATCCGGGATTTCCGTGGCTGAGTTTGGCTCATCTGCGGCAAAAATCGGCAGGGAAAAAACAAGAACAAACGTTATTATGCATATCGCTTTCATCTTATACCTCGCTTTTATTTTCCTTCTGTCCTTCAATAACCTTGCAGGCCTGCCTGCGGGACATTATCCCACAAACCAGCGCCATAATCGGAATCGCTATTATACTAATCCAAACGAGAGTATTCCATTTGACAATAGCAAACTGATGCACATTAACAGCCACCAGGAGCACTGCTGCTGCTGATATAATTGCACAAAAAGCACAGTTACAACTTGGCCTCATCGGCTCAGCCATTGCCTTAAAAAGTTTTTTCTCCAGGACTCTGACGATAGCAGGTAATACCAGCAGCGTTACAACTCCCGAGACTGCCATAATAGCACAAATGAAAATTCCAACTGTTTTGTATGGAACTAATGGTGCTGCTAAAAGCGGCAAAAACCCAATAGCGATGACAATTACATTTCTACTAATTGCCCTGGCCGGTTCGCCAAACATCTCATTCGATGCCTTTTCCCAGGATTTGCTCATCCGGTATGCTGCTTTTGCACGCTGGAGGAAATGTATCGCAAAGTCAACTGCCATACCGAGCGAAAGGGCACTTAGCACTGCCACCGGCATATCATAGTCCTTGCCCGCCAATCCGATAATGCCGTAAATGGCTCCTATCGTGATAGTCAGCGGCAACATGCAGATAAGACCCCACAGTGCCGAGCGGAAAAGTATAGACATCATAATAAACACAATGATAAAACTGCCCAGAAACGATTGCAGCATTCCCCAGACCATTTTGTCCTGCCAGACCACATTGATATAGGTAAGCCCCGCCCAGTTGTATTTAATAGAGGCCGGCGGAGGATTTTCTCTGAAGAAGCCATCCACAGCCCGGACGACCTCTTGCATATCCTTATTGTCGCCGCTGGTCAATTGAAGCCAGATATTGGCGTGCATATAATCGGTTGTTACCAGATGCCATAAATCATCCGGGTTGTGACTACTTTGGAACTGCAGCAGACATTGCGCCACCGCGGCAGAGGAATCAGGAATCTTATAATTCTCCGGCTTACCGTCAATAAGCTCCTGATGAACCTTTTTAACCACATCCGATACCGAGTTGCTCTTTCCCACCAAACCTGTTCCTTTAAGATATTCCTGAAGTTTTGCAATATAGCGAAGCATTTCGGGCTGTTTGAATATTTTTATGTGTTCCTTTTCCAATTCGAAAAAGTCAGCGACCTCATACCAAAGGTCAATATCCTTTTGCTTAGCTGTATCGAGTTTTTTGTCGGCAAAGTCGCTTACCTTGTTGAGCAGCTCCTCCTTGCTTTCAACGGATGAGGCAAGCTCCAAAAGGGTCTTTTCCACTTCTTCAATAATATTGGCGACTTTAGGAAACTGTTTTTTCATCGTTAGGATTTTTTCTGAAAAGCGTTTTCGAAGGTCTGAAATATATTCAGTCGGGATAGCTTTATTCTCATTTGGGTCGAGCACCAGATAGGCCATATAGGTTCCTCCGAAGTGCTCGTTCAAAACGATATCGGCCTGCCTGATAGGATGGCGCCTGGAAAACCACTTTACGGGATTATCGTTTATCCGGATTCGTGTAATGCCATAGACAGCCACCAGCGTGATTATAAGCGTAATTACCAGAATCGGTTTTGCCTTTGTGTAGGTAAGCCGTCCACCTGAATGCAGCAGTCTGGTAAGCCAGGTTTGCTTTTCGCCGTGCTGTGCAACCCTGCCAAAGTTCTCAAGGGCCTTGTCGCTAATCATCATTACATATGCAGGTATAAAAGTAACCGTGCACACCCACGCAATCATTATACCAACAGCAACGAATACGCCGAACACCTGAACCGGCGGGATTGGCGTAAGTGCCAACGAAAGAAACCCGGCAGCAGAGGTCAGAGATGTATAGAGCATCGGCGTAAATAAATTGCTCATCACCTCTAATACGGTGTTCCTTCTGCCCTTTTCTTTGCTGTACAGGTCGAAAAACTCAGAGAGAATGTGTACCGAGTCCACCACAGCTATCGGCATAAGAAAAATCGGTATCATCGAGCTCATAATATGGACGGCAAAGCCGAGTCCGATTAAAAGCCCCATCGTCGAAATAACCGAAACCATCGCAACAATCATCGGAGCTATTACCAGCACCAGCTTTCGGAAGAAAACCAGCATCAAAATAAAAATCACAACCATTGCCAATGGCGCTGAAATTGCCATCTGCACAAACATCTCATAACCAAAGGTATCTTCCGCCACCGGCAGGCCTGTTATGTGATATTGCTCATCGCCCTTGAATGTTGCTATCTTCTTCTCGAGTTTTCTGTAAACATTGTAACTTAAATCTTTGCTGGTCAACGGCAGGTATATACATATTGCCTTTCCATCCTCAGAAACAACAGTTCCTTTCAACAGGGGATTAGACATTGCCTTATCTCTTATTTGCAATGCCTCAGTGGGTGTTGCCGGCGGCTTTTTCATCAGCCATTCAAAATTAACTACCCCTGGCCCGCCCTGGCCGATGTGGTCAACGGTAGTAGGCGCGAGTATATCAACTTCAATAACGCCAATCTGTTGATTTGGGTTTTTTTCGTCAGTCCAAGTAAGTTCTGTTTTTGCAAATTCGGTAAGTTCGTAAATTCTGGCCAGTGAAGCAGGATTAAAAACTCCGTTTGGGTCTTTTTCGTTGACGATGCCAAGCACTACTATGTCGTGTAGAGCAAATTGCTCTTTATTTTGGTTGTGAAACACTCTCGCCGGCTCATCCGGCGACAGCATATTCTCAGGGTCGGTATCGACTTTGATTCGAGGTATTAATGCACCCAGCACCAATACAAAGATGACGATAATTAACGTTACTAATTTATAATGCCTTAGAGAATAATCCGTTATCTTTTGTTTGGAATCCATTTTTTTCATCCATCCATAGCACTTGTGCAAAATGGCCATTCCTGCAAAGATAAGGACTTGAGCGGTTTTTGAATCTTATATTATAACTCTACGTTTTCCTACTGAGATAAGCAATTGGTATGATGCAGTAAGGATAGTATCAGATACTTATATGACACAGAACCGCAAGCGCCCAAAGTAAGTCCTTTTTATCCACAACCTTTGTTTCATACTTTTCGTTTATTGGTATAAGATGCACTTCCTTGTCGGTTGTTCTAATAAGTTTGCAGGTAACCCCTATTTGATTCGCAATTCGAGCAATCGCAATTTGCCCCTGAGCCGCTGCTACCGAAGGGCTCAATATCACAATGTCACTGTCATTTATCTTTGGTGACATACTATCACCATCTACCTGTAATGCAAAACTATCAGGAAACAGCTTATGGATCTCTTCACACTGGATAAACTCAACTATTTGATTCTCATTATGCCCGCTGACCTGAATAAGGTTGGCCTGCTGTATTTTGAGACCATCTACTAATACCCGTGCCAGCAGGTCGACCGACACCGTCCCGTCGATAGATTTTATAATCGTTTTGCCGATATGCTTCTTTACCAGGTCGTCGAGTTCGGTAAGAGCTTGTTTCGGCTCCGGTAGAAGTGATTGGTCCCAAAAGTGAACTATCCCTGCGGCGGTTCGGCCGAGTATTGGAATCCAGCCGGGCTCCTCCGGCTTGGTTGATAAAACCTCGGAATCAAGCTTTTCTTCAAGGCCTTTTTTCTCGCACAATAGTTCAACAAAAGCCAGAACCGGCTCAGTCATTTCAGGATTTTTTGTGATTAAGTCATCTAATCTTTGCAAAAGTCTTCGATTTGCCCCAAAGGCGATTTTTTTTTCAGAACCTTGGCCCTTCAGAAGCCATTCTAAATCTGCCCCTGTAACATCGCAAATTTTCAGCAAAATATCGATTGGGGAGACTCTGTTATCTTCGTAATAGCTGTAAGTAGAAGGACTTATGCCTAAAGCTCGGGCAAATTTGCTCTTGCCTCTGGTGCCCGCGTATTGCTGACGAAGTAATTTGACCCGCTCTATTATCGCTTTTTCGTCAAATATTTTCATTTATTTTACATAAATACGATAAATTGCTTGTACTCTTTCGTAATAGCGTTAATATTTACGAGAACTCTAAAATTATGGTTAAAATTAGATGAAAAACTCTGTTTTGTCAATAAGGGAATAACAAAAATGGCGAGATATAAAAGAAAAAAACAAGGTAAGCAAGTATCGAAAAAAGCGAAAAAGCCTCTGAAAGACCGGACAAAAGCATCAGAATGTGTAATCCATCTTTTAGAATTGCACAAATTACAGGGAGTATTACTGACCCGGCTAAAAAAAGAAGTTTAATCAATAAGACAAAATGCGGGAAATTGTAACATTTCGGCAGATATAGAAAACGTCAAAACATCAGTTTACTAACATCTTCAGCAAGACCGTCAACTTTGGTCCTCTGGCAATAAATATTACACTTGACAGCTAAAAACTTTTCACTATTGTGATGATATAAGAGTCGAATGTTATGTTTTGTAAGTATCTGGGAGAAAGAGCCGTCGTACGGACCATTTAATAAACCTTTTCTATGGCAGGGCTGAATTATGGATATAAGGAGTTTTTTGGAAGATATAAAAAAACCTCAACAGATAATTTCAACGAAGAAGATATCCAGATGGTTGACCGTGATAGTTTTAATTGTGCTGGTAGCAATTGCACTTAAGACAGCAGTCTATACTATACCCACCGATTCTGCAGGAGTGGTAAAACAGTTTGGAAAATATAACCGAACAACCGAGCCGGGTATACACCTGATGTGGCCTTTAGGTATCGAAACCGCTACCGATGTTCCGGTCAAAAGGGTGCAGAAGGAAGAATTCGGCTTTAGAACGCTCAAAGCTGGTGTTGATTCGCGATATCTCGGCACTGAAGAAATCGACGCCGGAAGGTTGAGCTCCGGGGATTTAATGAGATTAATAGAAGAAAGCGGCGAAAGAGGCTCGAGAGGTGGAACCAGCCGCTTGGCGCAAATGGCAAAAGAGATACTCGAAGGCGAATACATAATGCTGACCGGAGACCTGAATATCACTGATGTCGAATGGATAGTTCAGTATAAAATAAAGGACGCAAGAAATTATCTGTTCAATGTAAGAAAGCCAAAGCAAACCATAAGAGATGCCAGCCAGGCGGTTATGAGACTGCTTATAGGAAACGGCAGTGTGGATGAGGCCATTACTATCGGAAGAATAGAATATGAAGCCGACGCCAAGGAAATGCTGCAGAAGCTGCTTGATGAGTATGAGACTGGAATTCATATCGTTACGGTTAAATTACAGTCGTCCAACCCGCCCCAGAGAGTAAGACCTGCTTTTAACGAAGTAAACAAGTCCCTGCAGCAAAAAGAGCAGAGAATCAACGAAGCAATGAAGGCTTACAATGAGTCAATTCCCAAAACAAAAGGCCAGGCAA
>Ga0315541_1004400_pt1 | contig 10326 bp, 4 predicted proteins | sample SalMarSW160190MG_FD_203095 | JGI IMG/M metagenome (GOLD analysis project Ga0315541, IMG submission 203095) | Salt marsh sediment microbial communities from the Plum Island Ecosystem LTER, Massachusetts, United States - Salt Marsh Sediment SW1601-190 ...
GAACGATCAGAGGAAGGGTAACAAAACCAATCAGGATCAGATGGGCAAGTGATGCCATTCCCCGCTGTCACACTTGCGCTTGTGCTAACGCCTGATTATGGTTGAGGCAAATCCTCCCAGAACCATTCCACCACCTTTCTGAATGCGTCAAGCGCACCAGGCTCGGCTGCATCTCCATCTTTCATCACATTCAAAGGAAAGCAGAAGGTAGCCGTTCTATATGTTGGTCCGATATAGTTGACGGCACAGGGCATCCCGTGCATTGGTGAATATGTACCGAGACGAGAAATGACGCTGTATAGCCTTCGCTCGACGGGGGCCCTTCCGCGAAAATCAAACGCTGTGGAAATCACCAGATAAGGCACGTGGGGAATGCCATACACGGGGAAATTCTTGCCCGGGTCCAACGTATCATAACCCACGAGTTGTGTTGCTCTGACTGAATCTATGTCCAGCGGGGGGAACCCCCAATCACCAAAGGGCGTAGCACCAGTGAACTCCAACCTTTCCACAAACGCCGGGCTGTAACCAGCAAGGAACGTACCTGCCACTCCACAGTACTCGGTCCCTACGTCCCGTGTGTTAGGGTAACCGCCGAGAGCTACCGTCAGATAATAGAGCCCCCTTGGACCAGCTACCCCGTAATTCTTCATCCCCACGAACCAGACTCGTCCCCCCACGTTGAGGTACCTTTTGTACTTGACATAGCTGTCGTCAATGATCCCAGCCTTATTCCCCAAGTTGAGCGCGATCACCAGATCATATCGGGATAACGAATCCTCAGGAGGGAGGTCTTCGCCCAACAAATGGATATTGTACTTGTCGCAAAGACCTGTCTGAGAGAGTGCGCCCCAGTAATACGGCCAGACCGTGGAAGTATCGGCTGCTCCCCCGTCTCCCCCATAGGTGCTGTGATCCAGCACCAGAATGGATCTTTGGGAGGGCTCCTCGTAGCGGAAAAGAGGTTTAAGGATGCGGAAAAACGCGGTTGCCGAGTCCTTGCTGTCCACAAAAGCATCGTCCCTCGACCAAGCCTTTAGGAGATACCAGCCGTACCCCAAATCGACGGGATCTCGACAATTCTCCAAATTCTTGAAGACATGAGACTTGTCCAATATCCACCGATCGTAAATCGCCTGTCCCTCAACTACGATACTATCCAAAGAAGAGTCGACCAGAGCGGCGTTATCCAGAACCAAAGTATCTCGAATGGGGCCCCACAACTCCCATTTGTAATAGAAGTCGGGCTGCCTTCGCAAATCGGGATAATCCAGGGTATCCAAACCGTGCCAGCTGATCTCGATTCCTTTCCAGGTCGTGGTCGTTTCCGGCAAACAGTAGAGATTTTCCTGCACATACGTACTGTCTACGTCGATGTAAATCTCAGGACGATGATTGTTGCGCCAGAACATCCGATTCTTTATCTCCGAGATGCCTCCGTGGTTATCCACTGCCCGTAAGAAAACATGCTGAGCAGTATAAATCGTCTCTATTTCTGCCGCATATAACCTCACGCCTCTCTGATGTCCTCCCTCAGCCGTTACATGAGTTCCGAAGACGTCCAGTCGGATGGTTCTGTTTACCCAACTGGCGCTGTCAACCCCGATAGCCGCAAGGGACTCCTTGACTGCCTCCAAACCACCCCAGAGCTCGCTTACGCTGTCCCTGATCACGGCGTACTGATAAGCTGCTATATAGCCGTCCGCGTCTGTGCCGTACCAGTAGACGATCGGATTAACCGAAACCCTGATGCTCTCCGGAGGTGTATTGGCAAAAAACACCTTTGGGGGTATATTCACCGGCTCGGGGCCTTTCCTTTCCAGTTTCCCGCAGCTAGACAAAATGAAGGCAATAAGCAGAACTGCTGACCCCACAACGATAATCTTTCGCATATCTAAATCTCCTTATTTAGGATCCATGATAGACCCATATTTCATCTAAAAGGAAAGCCCCAGCGAGAATCGATGAAACCCTTCCAAAAGTCCCATGTCGTGATAACCATAGTCAAATGTTAGCGGCCGCTCGGATACGGACAACCTCAGCCCGCACCCAGCTGAGATCCCGCCTGTATCGTATTCAAAGTGATCTCCCAATCTCAGAGAAAACATGTCCTTGAAGCAATACTCTACACCGGCATTGAACTTCTCCAGAGCATCGTTGGGATGACAACCCTCCACAGAGAAAGTAGCTACGTGGCTTTCGTGCCGGTAGACATCCAACACCCCTCCGAATTTGAAGTTCATGGGAAGAGGGCATTCCTCGTCAATGAACTTCAGATCAGGTCCGAAGTTACTTATCATCATAGCGATCTTGAATCCTCGGTAGCCGGTATCATATAGGGTCCCCATATCTGCAGCCCAGCCGATTGCCCTCTCAGTGTCCAAAAGCTCATCGATAAGTTTCAAAGTCCCTCCCACGTTGAAACGGTCGGTGAGGCTTCGGGCATAACTCAAACCCAAAGCATAATCTTTGGCGGTGAAGGTCTGCCCCGTGGAAGGAAAACCAGCGGAGCCCTCGTAGTGGGTGGCGTCCATGTCTCCGGCGTTCAACATGTAGAAACCCACTCCCCATACGCCGCCAAATCTTACGGTTGGATAGGCCAATCCGACGAAATCGTAGTTTATGTCCGCCAAATAACTCACATGGGTAAACATAACCTCCCGCTCAGCCATCTGAGTCAACCCAGCGGGATTGTAATATACCGCTGATGCATCATCAGAGATGGCCAGGAATGCATCACCCATGCCTATGGCTCGAGCAGATACACCCAGCTCCAAGAACTGAACTCCGGCCGTCCCCACCTTGGCTTGAGCCCAAATGAGCTGGGGAACCAGAAGAAAAGCAATTCCCGCCATCAAAATCAACGATTTTCTCACAACTATCTCCTTTCCTTAAAGGACAAGCTACTGTCCTGATTATTTTATGATCACGAATTTTCCCATTTGAACTTCGCCGGTCTCTTTATCCTCAACAGTATACAAATACAATCCGGATACCACCACCTGAGTGTTTCGGGAAATGAGATCCCAATAATGATAGGTGGCGTAATCCCCCTTCTCGCGGTCATGCTCCAATGTCCTAACCAGATCTCCATCCAACGTGTATACCCTGATGGTGCAGCGAGGAGGAAGATTAATAAACCTCAGCCTCTCGTCGAAATTCCCCTGTCCCGGCTCATAGTCGTCCTCAAGATAATAACCGTCTACCCGGTAAGGATTGGGTAAGACTTCCACCTTAGAACCCTTCTCCTTCACCAACTCCGGCTCATCAAAGACATAAACCAGAGTGGCATTTACCAGCTTGGAAGCCTCCAGAGGGGAAAGCCCGGTCTGAGGATCTCCGACGTCAAAAGCTGTAACCGCAAAATACCAGGGTATTCCGGGAAGCAACGAATCAATCTCGAATTCATAATCCCAATAACGATCTGCCGTATCAGAGACCCAGCCAGAATCCACACTATCCCGATAAGCCGGGTTGGCTATGATATCATCAAATCCCACGTTCCAATCCTGTAACTCAAAATACAAAGAATCACCGGCTTTGAGCTGGACCGAATCATACGGTACCGACAGGCCACCCTCATCCGAAGAATCAGAAAGATAAACCACGAAGGCCTGCTCCTGAGGGTTCATCACAAAGGGATGAAACCTGGTCCAAACCGAAGGATCGTCCCCCAACAAGCCGTCCTGCTCACGCTTCCCGTCCAGGTTTGATTTCAAGAACTCCAGATCCACCGAGGCCACCCTCCAGTCCCAGACCCGGGGTACCTTGTCTCGATTCAACTTATACAGTCTGAAATCAAGCCTGTCAGATGAGCCCAAACGGGCATAATCATCCGGAAGCCCGGTCCGACTCATGTAAATCCTGTATCCCTCAAAATCCAAACGCCCGTTAAAAGAATCGCGACTCCTCTCGGTTTCCTTTCCATTCCAACTTATCTTCACCTTCCCTATATCGGTATGGAAACTCAGCACCGGAGAAGGTGGCGGAGGCGGTCCCTTGAAATCGGGAACCCCATCTCCACAAGGAAAACCGAGCTCCGGATTATCATAGACCTTAGCCGCCCAAGTGGCGTTGGTCTCAAAATCCGAGAAATCCAAGTTGGCATAAAAATTCTCCGGCTCCTTCATGCCCTTGTTCTTGGCCAAATTGCGAGGGTCTACATGGAAATCGTTCCCGGCAATATAACCGATGGTGACCATAAGCGACTCCCCGGGATTGATCTCCTCAAAGGGACCGAAGGAGAGAAGATAACGAGTGTCAAACCCGTCCGCCCATTCCGCGCACCATGACCTATTAACCTCCAGCCAACCCTCTTCCTCAAATCGGTCAGGCCACACGCAGGCGAATGTCTGATCATAGTCAAACTCTCCATTGGACATTATGAAATACTTGGAGACGTCCCCTCCCGGCGTACCTAAGACGTTATCCGGGAAAGTGTGGCCGCTTGCATAGGGGTTCGTCTCCCGCCACCTGGCTTGGCTTTCTTTCTTCCAGGGACCCCAATCCTGCGGATATCCGTTCTGATTGGATATCCACCAATTGAACGAGTATTGAAGTCCCGGCTCGGGTGATCTGACCACCCGGGTTCCGGTCACCGCAATCGGGCTGGTGCTCGAGAAGACTGACTTTGTGTCTCCTCCATCCTCCGATCCGTGCCCGTCGTTGTCCGCAATCCAGGCCAAGTTGACCTCGTCATAGCAGCCCCCGGTGGGAGCGCTGACCGTATCTTTGAAACCACAGATGTCATCCTGGGCACCATAGCTTCCGAACGGACTTTCATCGATGTGCTGAACATCCGCATCGATATAAAGCCCCATGTACATGTTTTCTAATTTCCTTCGCCCTATGTTCTTAACCGAAAAATCTATCAGAACGAAATCCTCGGCGTATTCGTAGCTCCAGGAGTAACTTTTCTGGGTCACCTGAATATTCAGAGGAAAATGCTTTCGGTTGTCGAAGGGGTCGCTGGGAGACGGCGACAACGGGATATCAACCGAGGTATCGGTGTAGACAGCGATTACGTCCTGCTCTGAGACGGCATCGGGTGAATAACAGCGAGAAGCTGACCTTATGCTTCTTTCCACAATGGCACCTCCTGGTTCCGCATCCGGCCACATCTCGCAAATCCACTGCCAGCCATCACATCCCAAGGAAACGTAAGCTGAGTCGTTCACCATCGCCCCTATCCATAACCCCCCTTGAAAGAGATACTCCAAGTCCGAGCCCGCTGGATATTCAGCTGATGGTGCCAGAACCTCTTCGTCGGGATTGGACATGAAGCAACCTCCCTTTGACTCCCTGGAAGCCGCATCCCTCATCTGGCTTCCGAAGATTCCCCAGTTGGTCACGCAGAACTGCAGATATCCTACCCGGTGCACCCTCTGTTGAGCCTGAGGAAGGATAGCCGAGAGCTTGTAATTCTGGCTGGACTTGATCTCTTCTTCGCTTCTCATCTTGGTTCTGGCTTCGACCCTCCCGATAACCAGATTGGACAGAACGAAGATTCCCCAAAGAAGTATCCATCCCCTTCTCGACTTTTTCATCTTCATTTCCTCCACCGGAAGAGTGGGTTGATGCTTGCCGCCATTCCTCTTTTGCCATACTCCGGAAGAACCTATCCTTGCCACGCGGCAGGTGGCATCCAGGTCGCGTCCATCTTTGTATATCCGGACCTTAGAAGTCTATGGATATACCCAGTTTGATATTTCTCCCTTGTCCATAATGAAGCGGGTTCTTCTCCACATCGCGCCCCGCATAGACCACCCTCTGTCCCCAAACCGAGTCGAATTCATTCTGTTCCGTGTCTGGTCGGCCCGTTACAGAGTTGTTCTTGGTCCCGACGTTCAACACGTCTTTGGTATCAAAGAGATTATCCACCCACACCTGGAAAGAATAACTGATCCTCCATATCTGAAGATCTTTGTACAATTTGACATTCACGACGCTGGTGGAAGGCAAACGCTTGGAATTAGGTATCGGGTTCTCGGTTCTCCCGCGCAATTTCAATCCCGGAAACCCTCCCAAGGGGCTATAGGGCAGACCGCTGCTGTATTGCCACACCGCATTCACCCCCCACTTGTCCGGCAGTCTAAACCCGAACACCCTGGGATGCTCATCCTGGGGAACTCTCAGATCCAGATTCAAGGTTACCTGATGTCTGACGTCCCACTCCAACGGGTATTCCTGAATGGGAATATCGCCTGCCTCGGCCCTGTCATAGTAGTTGGATACCTCGGCTGAGCTCTTACCATAAGCGAAACCGTATTGATAATTTATGTATCCGGAGATATATCCTCCGTATCTTTTGTTCAACTCCGCTTCCAAACCCCGCGATCGGGCATAATCGGTGTTCGCATAGTATTCAAACGTTGCCCCTCCACTCGAGAAATCCTCCTCGGTATTAAGCTGGCTGTAGTAATCTTTGTAAAAACCGGATATGGTGAGCTTGTATTGGGGGGAGATAGCGTAGTCAACGCCCATCTCGTAAGCCACCTGCTTCATATAGTCCAGATTGTAATTCCCATACAGCTTAATAGCGGTCCCTCCCTGGGTTTTCTGGGCATACATCCAATGGAGCTCAGGCAGCTGATAGAAGTGTCCATAGTTGAAATAAATCTTGGCTTTATCCGTGATGGGATAGGAGACGCCCATTCGAGGAGAGAATTTCGCCCGGGTATCAACCGGTTCCGTCTCGGTAGGAGTCTCTTCTGATGCCAGCCCTCTTATGTCTCCGGACTGTATGAACCAGTCATAACGAAGACCCAACTTGGCCACCATGGCCCCGTATTCTATCTTGTCCTGAAAGTACAAAGCTCCCCTGACCGGACGGTGAGTGTAGAAGTCTCTGAATGTTCCCCTGGTTGGCCAGGGACCTACCGGATCGGGCCCATCGTATTCGCGATAGGGATAACGAATATCTCCCATAGAGAACTTATCCCGTTCCATCGAGAGTCCGGTTCTGATCTGATGTTCCGTGTTTATCTGGCTGGTGAAATCAAACTTCAAAGTCAACATGGTGGACCCTCGGTCCTGGTAGTAGCAGCGGCGCTCGTGACCTCGATCGTAGAATTCGTCCGTATCATCCCACTTGCCGTTTCCGTTCATATCCGTATAGTACTCACCTGGGTCCCAGGTTCCGTTGGCGTAGTCAAATCGTCCATTACCGTTTCTGTCGTCAAAGGGGATTCCGGGAGACCAAAGACCATACGGGCTGTCGTAGGCCCCGTTGCCATTAACGTCCATGGTGCCATCCCAGTAGTCTCCGTAGTCGTAGATTCCGTTGTCGTTTAAGTCGATAAACGGCTCACCCAGGTTGATGTCCCCGTCTATGTAAGGCTCTGCTTCATCCACGCCGATGTCGCCGGAGGCCACTTGTTGCTTTTCCGGATCGAACACTCCGTTTCCCGTATCGCTGGGATCGTCCGAATCTGGCGTATCTGTGAAGGGTTCGGAATCGTTCCATCTACCCTCACTGGGCAAATCGCTGAAAGGCTCGCCAAAATCATATTCTCCGTTCCCGGTAACATCGTCATAGGGTTCGCCCGGATCCCACACATCATTCAGGCCCTGGTTTTCGTCTTGGAATGGTTCACCCAAATCATATTTGCCATTCTGATTCACGTCTAAATAAGTCTCAGCCGGATTCCACTCTCCGTCTTTGTTGATATCCCAATATCGTTCCCAACGCTCATCGAGAACAAAATCCCCAGAGTTCAGCGATCCACCCGGTACGTCAGGGTCCCCTGGCCTCTGCAGATATTCAGAGACATATCTGCTGATTTGGATTTCATAGAAGGAGCTTTTGCTCACGTTGTGAGTGAAAAGCAGACTCAGAGAATTGCTATTAGCTTCAACCTGCGGGATGGTGGACGGAGTGTACCTGTATTTCCAAATGTTGACGTCTCCTCTGGTTTCTGAAGAGGGATTGTAGAAAAGAGAATATCTATCCCAGGTCCCCTTGGCAGAAAAGACCAACTTCTTGTCCGGAGCAGCCCGGTAGGTTAGCTTGAGAAGGGAAGAATACTCATTATTCATCCGTTCGGGAATATCAAACCCCAAAATGTGATCCACCCTGAACTGCTTGGCCGTTGCCGGCGTGGCATATTCGTTAACCTGGTAATAAGTGTCCGTCTTGTTGACCGTTCCGCTGATGTAATAAGCCACCTTCTCACCTAAGAATTTAATCCCTAAAGCGGGGAGAAAACGGGTGGTAAAGAAGGGATCAGGTCCGCTCAAACTGAACTCCGCCCGGTCACTGTCAAACGAGTACTTATTCAAGTCGTGAGCACCAAGGTCGTCGGTCAGAAACTCCAGGTGACCGGAAGTGGTTTTGTTTGACCCTTCCTTGGTGACCAGACTAATCACCGCGGATTGGACATTACCATACTCAGCGTCAAATCCCCCCTTCAAGACCGAGATCTCTTCTATGTTAGCGGAGGAAACGTTCATTCCCCCGGTCACTTTTCCCAATCCTCCCAGAAGGTCGCGAGTTTCTACCCCATCCACGATATACAGAGCCTCTCCGGCTCGACCACCTCGAATGTGAAGCTCATAGTTCTTGCTCACGAAACCGACCTGAGTAGCCAGTATCTGAGAGATCTCCTTAACCGGCATGTTTTTTATCTCTGAAGTGGAGATGGTCCTAACGCTCGAGGTAACGTCCTTCTCGATCGCCTTCCTCTCCGCGGTTACGGTGATTCCCTCCAACTCCAGGGCGGTTGCCTTCAATTTGAAGTTGACCTCTGTGGTGTGATCGGAGCTCACCTGCACTTCCGCCATCGTCACGGATTGGTATCCGATGAGGGAAGCGGTCACGGAATATTCACCAGGCGGGATGCTGATGATGTAGTAGGAACCGTCAGGTCCGGCCATGTTTCCCAACGTGGTCCCCTCGATCCTGATGGACGCGCCAGGAAGTTCCTCTCCTGTCTGGGAATCGACCACCCGGCCCGATACCTTTCCGGTAACCCCTGCAAAAAGCGGGGAGCTTGCCAACGTCAAAATTGCCAGCCCCATGACAACTATCACCATCTTTTTCATTACCATATGCCTCATGGTAACACTCCTTTCTTTTTGGTTCAGCGATGACTTCAAATCGTCTCCTCCACAAAGGACTTGCCTTTGCAGGGGAATCTGTCTTACAAACTTAGTAGTTAACACAGTTTTTCCCATCTTGTCAAGAGTTTTTTTTCAAGCTTGTGCAAAAAAACGTAAATCAAGCCATCCCTCTCCCAAAGCGGAAAGAATAGCCTTAAGCCATCACAGGAGGAAAAGTCCTTCGCAACTAATCTGCTCATTTCTGCTATTCTTGGCTCCATCATTTCTTCACTTCTTTTCCCACTCAACAATCCAGATAACGAAGTTCACCATTAACCTTCTGATCAAAACACAAAAAAACAATACACCGTTTCCAAGATTAACAAAAACCGTACCAAAGCCTGCAAGGATATCGCGAATTCCTATATACCCATAATCCCAAGAGAATCAGTCGATTACAACACTCCAGCTTTGCTGAGAATCGCATCCGCTCGGAAACAAGGATCACATCACGCAGAAATCTGCGACGGAAAACCCAGTTCGCTCCTCTAACTAATTATGACACAGGAGATTAATCGATTCGTAGATTTTGACGGACTGTGCAACCCCGGCGGCGGGCATTTTCGAAAAATTCAGACCACGCTCTCTTGGACCGGGTGATAACTTCTTCCAAGATTCCATTCCTCAGTCGAGTATTTTCTGTCCCTTAGCACCCGGGCGGTTTCGAGCTCCCCTTGAGTCAGTTCCTCTCCGACCAACTTGACGCCAAAGAAGTTACCAAAGCCTTTCTTAAGAGCAGAAATCACTTCCTCGCATTCAACGCTTCTTTTCAGGATTCTTTCCAGATTGGTGGATTTCTTCTTCAGCTTTTCCTTAATCTTCTCCCCGGTGTTTTTTTCAGTCAAGAGCTCGCCCAGGCTGACTTTCCCGTCGCCCAGAGGAATGGAGCCATGCTGGATAAAGTCACTCTTTTCTCGCCTTTGAGCACTCCCGATTAGTTTTTTTCCCGCCACCGTGATCTCGAACCTTGAGCTGCTCACAAAACAAGGCTTGGAGACGAAGGAGTTGTCTGAGAAGGCAATCCTCTCTCTGTTGGGCCGTGCCCATTCAGCCTGAATTCTCAATGTTTTTAATGATTCCAGGAGAGCAAGACTTATTCTTTGGTAAGTCTCCATCGTGTTTCGGCCCAATTCCGGGTACTCTTCGCTGCGGGCGCAGAGGCTATAGGTTATTTCATCCTCATGCAGCACCGCTCTTCCACCTGTAATCCTCCTCACCATATCGACA
>Ga0315541_1004401_pt1 | contig 10325 bp, 6 predicted proteins | sample SalMarSW160190MG_FD_203095 | JGI IMG/M metagenome (GOLD analysis project Ga0315541, IMG submission 203095) | Salt marsh sediment microbial communities from the Plum Island Ecosystem LTER, Massachusetts, United States - Salt Marsh Sediment SW1601-190 ...
CCCTGGGGATTGAAACGATTCTGATGGGCTTTGGGCTGCCCGATGATCGGCTGCACTCCCCCAACGAAAAGTTTCACCTGCCCAATTTCTACAAGGGGATTGAGACGATCATCCACTTTATGGCTTTCCTGGGCGAATAGTGGAGTTGGTCCAGCAGCGACCAGCGGGATCATCCTTCGAGGAGTTGCAGGTGTTGCAAGAGAGGAGGTCACGATGGACAAGCTAAAGAAGGCCGCAGTGCGCCGGATCACCGTGGACGAGCGGCTGAGCGATGACCACATCCGGCTCCTGATCGCTTCCCTGGCTGAGGGGGTGGAGACCTTCGCCGACCGGGATGAGGACTGGAGGCCAGAGCGGGAAGTGCTGGTGAGACCGGCGACCTACGCCCGGTGGATGAGTGTGCGGAAAGAGAAATTGCCCTGGCGCACGCTGGAGGAGGGCCAGGTCTTCCTGGCGGGACAGTTCGAGGTGCTGGGGGACCCGGCCGCGCCCGATGGGTTCCAGGTGTGTCCAGGGGTGCGGGCCTTCCTGCGCATTGACCGGTTACCACTGGTGAAGGAACAGGCCAAGTTGCTCTACTCGGCACTGGTGCGGGGAGAGGAGGCGCGAGATGGCTGAGCCGATCCAATCGCAGGACATGGTCATCCACGTGCTGAACGTGGGGTTCGGTGACACTATTGTGGTGGAGTTGCCCGCCAACGAGCAGGGGCTGCGCCGGTACGGATTGGTGGATTGCTGCCGGGCGGAGAAGCTCCGCGCCTACCTGGAACGGTTGGCTGCGGTGCGGCCGGCGGAGAAGCGGCTGGTTTTCCTCTGTGCCACCCATCCCCACGCCGACCACATTCGGGGCATCCCGTCCTTCCTGAAGGACCCCACCTACCAGCCGCAAGAGTTCTGGGACAGCGGTTTCCGCCACAACTCCCGGATGTACCGGGTCATCCTGCGGGCGCTGTACGAGCAGCGAATTCAACTGGTACGTGTCTCTTCGGGGATGGAATGGTGCTTCGGGCGGGTACGGATCACGGCCCTGGCCCCGTCGGTGGCACTACGGAACCGGTACGCCACCTACGGGGTGGACATGAACAACGCCTCCATCGTGCTGCGGCTGGAGCACCACCGCGAGGACGTGGTGCTGACGGAGTCGCTGCGGTACGAGGGGGTGCGAGACCCGGAGGTGGAGCGGCGAGCGGGGCGGTCGGTGGTCATTCTGGGAGGCGACGCAGAGTTCGACAGTTGGGCGCAGATCAGCGAGGAGTTCCCTCGTTTGGAGCGGACGAGCGCGCACGACCCGCTGGTGAAGAAGATGGTGAACCTGCTGGCCTGCGCGGTGGTGAAGGTGTCGCACCACGGCAGCATGCACAGCATCCCGCTGGACGTGTACGAGCGGATGTGGCCGGAGTTGGCGATCGTCTCGACGCGGCAGGAGGTGAGCGTCAAGCGGGTGGGGGATCGGGAACTGGAGCGGGGGTTGTTCCCACACCGGGCGGCGGGATTGGCGCTGGAGGAGGTGGGGGCGCGGGTGGTGACGACGGATGGGAGTTACGAGGGGGAGGTAGAGGACGGGGCGGTGCGTGACTCGGAGTTGGCCCACCCGGGGAGCGTGGTGGTGGTGGTGCCACCGGGCGGGCGGCCGAGGTGGGTAAAGTTGCGGGACACTGCAGGGCGGGTGCCGCGACCGCCGGTGGCGGTGTGAGGCTGGGCCAGAGCGACATACCGCAGCAGGGATTGGTGCATCGCCGACGTGCGAGCGGCGCTCATTAATCCAGATCACCCGGTTGGCGACCATGCGAGCCAACCCTTAGCCCGATAGCGGCTTTGGCGAAATCACGCAGTTCACCCTCTCGTCCCAGACTGGGATGTTCTCGGCGGTTCGAGCTGGTGGTTACCCGCATGTCTGAGATACCTCGACCTTCACAAGGGTGGTTCCAACGCGCAACCCCGTTCCTGCTGCTGCTGGTCGTGGCGCTTGGCGGCTTCCTGCGCGTCTACCAGATCAGCAGCAAGGGATTGTGGCTTGACGAGGCATTCAGCGTCTGGATGGTCCGGCATCCTGTGGGAGAGATGCTGGACTGGCTGGTCCGCGTTGACCAGCACCCACCGCTCTACTACTTGCTGCTCCACTTCTGGGTGGTCCTGGGTGACGATGCGGCTGCCGTGCGGGCGCTCTCCGCTCTGTTCGGTACGCTGACCATCCCGGTGGTCTATCTGCTAGGGTGCCGCCTGGCCGACGACAAGATGGGCTTGTTAGCCGCGCTGATCCTGGCTGTCTCTCCCTTTCACGTGCGCTTCGCCCAGGAGACGCGCATGTACACACTGCTGGCGCTGAACGTTTCGCTGGCGCTGTACGCGCTGGCGCGGCTGCTGGCTGACCCCCGCTCCGCCAGGATACCGCTGGGCCGGCAGTTCGTGGACTTTTGGCAAGACTGGCGAGCCACCCGCCGCTGGCCTCCCCTGCAGGCTATCGAGACCGATCTGACCTGGCTAGGCTACATCTTCTTCACCGTGGCGACGGTGTTGACCCACAACACAGCAATCTTCTTCCCCATCGCCACCAGCCTCCTCGTGCTGGGCCTGCTCCTCCGACCTAACCCCCCGGCCCCCTTCCCTGCAAGGGAAGGGGAAAGCTCCCCTCCCCGCTTCGGGGAGGGGCTGGGGGAGGGGCTTCTGCGCAACTGGCTCCTGGCCCAACTGGGCGTGTTCCTGCTGTGGCTCCCCTGGCTCCCGGCCTTCATCATCCAGAGCGCCGGCGTCTACCGCGAGTTCTGGCTGCCTGCGCCCACGTGGGAGACGGTCGTCGGCGTGGTGGGGGCCTTTCTGAGCGACTTCCTGCCGTCGCCGCCTGCGGGGGCCTGGGGAGTGTGGGGGCTGTACACGGGGCTGGTGTTGTTGGGACTGGTCCGCTTCCGCCGCCGTCCGGCGCACATTGCCTTCCTGCTCGTCACCTTCGCGACCCCGTTTGCGGGCGAGTGGCTGGTCAGCCTGCGCCGACCTATTTTCTACGACCGCACGCTTATCTGGGCCTCGATCCCGCTCTACCTGCTGCTGGCCGCCGGCGTGCGCCAGTTACGCCGCTGGCCCTATGTCATCGCCGTCGTACTGATGATGCTGGCGACCAACACCTTTTCGCTGCGGGAGTACTACGTCCATTTCGAGAAGGAGCAATGGGACGACGCAGCCGCGCTCGTGGCGGAGAGGGTAGAGCCTGACGACCTGATTCTGTTCAACGCGACCTGGACGCAAATCCCGTTTGACTATTACTTCCACCGCTTGTACAATCGTCCGATAGCCGAGCACGGTGTGCCGGTGGACCTGTTCGACTGGGGCATTCTGGAGCCGAAAATGGCCGAAAGCGACCGACCTCGGTTGCGTTCGCTCACCCGGGGCTACGAGCGAGTGTGGCTGGTCTACAGCCACGACTGGTACACCGACCCGCAAGGGCTAATTCCTGCCGTGCTGGAAGAGGAACTCGACCCGCTCAACCGGTGGGACTTTTACGGCCTGCAGGTGCGGCTGTACGAATAGTCACAGATCAGTTGGTTGACTGACAAAACTCTGGATTGGCCCTGGGAGCAAGAAATGGGACGCAGATTAACGCTGATGAACGCTGATTTTCTGGTTTTATCGGCAGATAATCTGCGAAAACCTGCGTGAATCTGCGTCCTGAAAGATTTGTCAGTCAATCAGCACAGATCAGACGGATTTTCACTGATTTTTCCGTGTTTATCCGTGCAATCCGTGTTGATCCGTGTCCCATTCATCTGCCTGTGTTGTCAAAAAATGGTGAAAACGCGAGGCGACGCCTCCCGACCGGAGGAGAAGCGTGAAATACAACAAGTTGGTCAGGGACAAGATACCCGACATCATCACGAGGCACGGCGACAAGCCTGTGACTAAGATATTGGATGTCGGCGCGTACAGGCGGGAACTGCGGAGGAAATTGCGGGAAGAGGTCGCTGAATTTGGCGAGTCGGGCGAGGTGGAAGAGTTGGTCGACGTTCTTGAAGTCGTATATGCCCTGGCCGCAGCCGAAGGCGTCAACCAATTCCAACTCGAGAAGATGCGAAAGCGAAAACGAAAGGAAAGAGGCGGATTTGATCGGAGGATCCTCCTCATAGAAACGGTTTCGGACGGTAGAGATCGCCTGAAGGCTGTCGTCGGCTCGACCAATCCGGTCAAGATCGTGGCCACGGCGGCAGTGTTGCGCCGCGTCTACGGCGAAGACGTGGACGTGGAACCGGTAACCGTGGAGAGTGGCGTCTCGCGCCAGCCGTGGGGGGACGAGGAGACGCTGCGCGGTGCGTTCAATCGAGCGCAGGCAGCGCAACGTATGGGCGGTGCGACGCTGGGGGTCGGGTTCGAAGGCGGCCTGCTGGAGGTGCAGGGACAGGTGTTCACCTGCGCCTGGTGCGCCGTCGTGCGCGACGACGGCGCGGTGGGCACCGCTGGCGGGGAGAGCGTGCTCCTCCCGCCGCCGGTGGCGGCGGCTGTGCGGGCGGGAGCGGAACTGGGACCAGCGATGGACGCGCTGACAGGGTTGCACAACACCAAACAGGGCAGCGGCGCTATCGGCATCCTGACCGGAAGCCTGCTTGATCGTCAAGTGGCTTACGAGCATGTGCTCACGCTGGCGCTGGCGCGGTTGCTCACCCCTGGATACTACGAGCAGAGTGAGGAGTGAGCAGACATGATACGCATTAAGGGACCTTGGTTCAAGGACGAACACGGACGGACGCTGATCCTGCGCGGCGTCAATCTGGGCGGGAGCACCAAGGTGCCCTTCCGGCCCAATGGTGCGACCCACATCCGGGAGGGGTTCTACGACCATCGCAACGTCTCCTTCGTGGGCCGCCCCTTCCCGCTGGAGGAGGCCGACGAGCACTTCTCCCGGCTGCGGGCCTGGGGCCTCACCTTTTTGCGCTTTCTGGTCACCTGGGAGGCGATTGAGCATGCCGGGCCGGGCATCTACGACGAGGAGTACCTGGACTACCTGTACCAGGTCGTGCGAAAGGCGGGTGAGTACGGCATCCATCTGTTCATTGACCCCCACCAGGACGTCTGGAGCCGCATGTCCGGCGGCGATGGTGCACCCGGGTGGACCTTCGAAGTCGTGGGTATGGATGTCACTCGCTTCTCGGAGACGGGGGCAGCCATCGTCCACTGCATCCACGGCGACCCTTTCCCCCGCATGGTCTGGCCGACCAACTACTCCAAACTGGCAGCAGCGACGATGTTCACCCTTTTCTTCGGAGGGGACGACTTCGTGCCGGAGACGAAGGTGGACAATGAGCCGGTGCAGGAGTTCCTCCAGCGCCACTACATCAGTGCTATCAAACAGGTTGCACTGCGGCTGAAGGACCTGTCCAACGTCGTGGGCTACGACACGATGAACGAGCCGTCGCCTGGCTTCATCGGCTGGGCGGATCTGAATACCAGCGGCGGTATGCTGCGCATGGGGGAGTCACCCACCCCGTTCCAGGCGATGCTGCTGGGGGCTGGCTTCCCCCAGGAGGTCGAGGTGTGGGACATGCGAGTCACAGGGCCCAGACGGCGCGGACGCCGGTTGGTGAACCCGGGTGGCGTGCGCGTCTGGCGCGAGGGGTGCGACTGCGTCTGGAAGGAGAACGGCGTGTGGGGTTTCGATGCAGATGCCTCGGACGGCGCGCCGCGCCTGCTCCGCCCCGGTTATTTTGCGAGGGTCGGCGACCGCCCGGTAGATTTTGCCAACGATTACCTGCGCTCCTTCGCCAACCGCTACGCCCGCGAGATCCGCTCCGTGGACCCCGACGCTGTCATCTTTGTTGAGGGCGCGCCGGGGCAGGGTCCTCCTCGCTGGGGGTCGGAGGACGAGCCGGACGTGGTCAACGCCACTCACTGGTACGACGGTACGACCCTGTTCACCAGGAACTTTATCCCCTTCCTGGGCGTGGATTTCCACACGCACAAACTCATCTTCGGCCGCAGGCGGGTGCAGCGTTCGTTCGTCGAGCAACTGGCGCGCATTAAGGACTGGGCGGTAGAGCGGATGGGTGGTGTCCCCACCATCATCGGTGAGTTCGGCATCCCCTTTGACATGCGGGACAAGCGGGCCTACCGCACGGGCGATTTTTCCCTTCAGGTGCAGGCGATGGACGCTAACTTCCGGACGATGGAGGCCAACCTGCTGAGCTGTACCCTCTGGAACTATACCGCCGACAACGATAACCGCTGGGGTGACCAATGGAACGACGAGGACCTCTCCATCTTCAGCCGGGACCAGCAACCCCCCTCTCATCCCCCCTCCAGGGGGGAGGATACACCCCAGCCCGGCGACATCAACTCCGGCGGGCGGGCGCTGGAGGCGGTCGTGCGCCCCTACCCCCGCAAGGTCGCCGGGGAGCCGCTGCGTATGGCCTTCGACCTCAAGTATTGCATCTTCGAGTTCAAGTTCCGGCACGACCCGGCTGTCAGCGCCCCCACGGAGATCTTCGTGCCCAACTACCAGTACCCGGACGGCTACGTCGTCGAGGTGTCGGATGGGACGTATGGGGTAGACCGGGCTGGTCAGACCATCACCTATCGGCACAGCACCGAGCGGGACGTTCACCACGTCCGCGTGCGAAGACCTCGCCGGAAATGAAGATGGCCGATTCTGACTTCGAGCGGGAGGTGGCACGTAACTACCGGCACAATGCTGTGGTCAACGTGCTGGATGGCACCTTTTTCTGGTTGCTGGCCCTGCTGGTCGCCGCCGGGCTGGCCGGGCAGTCCGTCGTCGTGGCTCACCGGACCAACACGCGGGGTCTCCCCGACGGTTTCCCCGCGCCCGTGGCCGAGGCCGGCGTGCCTATCCTCGGCGTCAACGTCGCGCTGGAGCAGTACGATGATGAGGGGCTGGATGCCGCGCTGACCCGTGTCGCCGATGGTGGCTTCGTCTGGGTGCGCCAGTCCTTCACCTGGAGCCAGATCGAGCCGCAGCCGGGGCACTTTGACTGGACGGTCCCCGACCGCATTCTGGCCGCGCTGGCCCGCCATCCTGGACTGCGGCTGGTCGCCGTCCTCGACGATAGTAGGGGTGCCCTTACCGCGCCCCTACCCCCACCTGCCGACCCCGACCGCTTCGCCGCTTTCGCCGGAGTCTTCGCTGCCCGCTACGGTGCGCAGGTGGACTACTACCAGGTCTGGGATGAGCCGAACTTGGCCGACCACTGGGGCGGCGGCCCTGTCAACCCGCCCGCCTACGCCGACTTGCTGGCCCGCACTGCCCGCGCCATCCGCGCCGCCGACCGTTTGTCTGCGCTCACGGCAGGCCCCGGCGCGCGCATCATCCTGGCTGGCCTGGCCCCCACCGTCGAGACCGGCCCTCAGAACCTGAGCGACGCACGCTTCCTGGAGCAACTCTACCAGGCGGGGGCTGCGCCCTACTTTGACGTCGTGGCCGGCAAGCCCTACGGCTTCGACACCGGTCCCGACGACCGCCGCACCGACGAGTCGGTGCTGAACTTCTCGCGGTTGCTCCTGCTGCGGGAGGTGATGGTCGCGCACGGCGACGCGGACAAAGCGATCTGGGCCAGCCACTGGGGGTGGAACGCGCTGCCGCCGGGTTGGACGGGCGGGCCCTCCTTGTGGGGCCAGACCGACGAAAAGACCCAGGCGGCCCGTACTATCGCAGCGCTGGAGCGGGCGCGGGCCGAGTGGCCCTGGGCCGGCGCGTTCATCCTGGAGCACTTTCAGCCCCTCGCTGCGCCCGACGACCCGCGCTGGGGCTTCGCGCTGGTGGGGCCTGATTCCACCCCCCGCCCGGTCTATGATGCGGTGACCGCCTGGGCTACCGCGCTCCCCGACGCTGCCCCGGTCGGCGGCTACCCAGCGCTCAACCCCTGGGCGACCTACGAGGGTGACTGGCGCGTGGGGCCGCTGGGCGCCGACATCGGTCGTTCGACTGCGCTCACGATAGGTTCCGGCGGCGACCGGGCCACCTTCTGCTTCGACGGGCCATCTATTGCGCTGACGGTGCGGCGGGGGCCGTACCGTGCCTTCCTCTACGTCACGGTGGACGGCACGCCGGCCAATGAGCTACCCCAGGACGAGGCGGGCCGCGCCTACGTCGTGCTCTACGACACCACCCCCACCGTCACGACTGTCTCCCTGGCGACCGGCCTCTCCTCTGGCCCGCACACCGTCGAGGTCATGGCCGAGGGTGGACAGGGCCAATGGGCGCTGGTGGACTGGCGTGTAGGAGCGGAGCCGGTCCACGACGGCTACGGCTGGAAGATAGCCGGATTGGCTGCGGTGGGGTTGGTGCTAGCGGCATTGCTGATACGCGACGCGCGGCGGGTGGAGTGGGCGGTGCTAGGACAGGCGTTCCTTGGCTGGCCCGAATGGGCGCAGGTGGCGCTGGTTGTGGCGCTGACTGGCCTGGCGTGGGCGACTGCTGGCGCAAGTTGGGGACAGGACCTTTCTCCTGCTTCCTGCTTCTTGTCCAGCCTGCTGGCGCTGCCTGTGCTGGCTGTGCTCTTCGCTCTGCGTCCTGACCTGGGGTTGAGTCTTGTCGCCTTCGCCGCACCGTTCTACTTGCACCCCGGCGCTATGTTCTACCGGGCGCTAAGTCTGCCGGAGATGCTGGTGGTGTTGTGCGGGATGGGAATTGCGAATCGCGAATGGCGGATGGCGAATGGCGGATGGCGAATGGCGAGGAAGGGGATTGTCTTTACTACCCTTGACTGGGCTGTCGTGCTGCTGGTGGTGGCGGCAGTGGTGGCTAGCCTGGTCGCCGCCGATCGGTGGGCGGCGCTCTTCGAACTGCGGGCTGTTTTTCTGCTTCCCGCGCTCTACTACGGTCTGCTGCGGCTGGCCTGTCTGGACGACCGGGCCAGGTGGCGGATCATGGATGGCTGGGTGCTGGGGTCCGTCGGGGTGTCGGTCGTCGGGCTGGTGCAGTACGCGCTGGGGCATAATGTCGTCCTCGCCGAAGGGGGGCTGCCACGCCTGCAGAGCGTCTACTACTCACCCAACAACGTGGGGCTGTACCTGGGGCGGGTGTGGCCCCTGCTGGTGGCTGTCGCGCTGTGGGGCTCCTCCCCCAGCCCCTCCCGACTCCTCCCCAGCCCTCCCCCGCCGGGGAAGGGAGAATGGCGTGCGGGAGGGACTCCCCCTTCCCTCGTAGGGAAGGGGGCCGGGGGGTTAGGTCGCCGCCGGGTGCTCTACGGGCTGGCCCTGGTGCCGGTGATGCTGGCGCTGGTGCTCAGTTTCTCGCGGGGGGCGCTGTTCCTGGGGCTGCCGGCGGCGCTTCTGGTGATGGGGTGGCGGGCGGGGGTATGGGTGCGGTTACCGCGCCCATACCGCTGGCTGGCGCTGGCGCTGGTCGTGGTTGGGGCGCTGGCGCTGATCCCGCTCCTGCGTGTGCCACGCTTCGCCTCGATGTTTGATCTGCAGCAGGGGAGCACATTCTTCCGGCTGGAGCTGTGGCACAGCAGTCTGGCGCTTATCTGCGAGCACCCATGGTTTGGCGTCGGGCCGGGCAACTTCTCAGCCGCCTACCGCACCCGCTACGTCCTCCCCACCGCCTGGGAGGAGTTCAATCTGGAGCACCCGCACAACGTCTACCTGGATCACTGGACGCGGCTGGGGATTCTCGGTGTCCTGGCGGGGGTGGCGGTGCAGGTGGCGTTTTGGCACCTCTCCCCCGGCCCCTCCCCGGAGCGGGGAGGGGAGATGGAGCCCTCCCCCGGCCCTTCCCCGAAGCGGGGAGAGGAGCCCGCCCCTTCCACGGTGGGGAAGGGGGCTGGGGGGTTAGGTATCGGCCTCGCGGGCAGCATGACCGTGCTGCTGGTCCACGGCCTGGTGGATAATACATTGTTCTTCCCCGACCTGGCATTGGCTTTCTTCTTGACACTGGCGCTGGCTTGCAAGGGAGCAGGGGAGCAAAGGGCTGGGGGCCAGGGGGCAGGTGCCTGTTGAATTCCTGCTCTGTTGTTGCCCCTAAAGATACGGCTGCAACAGGCTCAAGATTTTGGTCAGCGGCTGATTGACTGACAAATCTTTCAGGACGCAGATTCACGCAGATTTTCGCAGATTATCTGCCGATAAAACCAGAAAATCAGCGTTCATCAGCGTTCATCTGCGTCCCATTTCTTGCTCCCAGGGCCAGTCCAGAGTTTTGTCAGTCAACCAGGGTTCCTCCGTTTAATTCCCGTTGCTGTCTCTCTCGCCGCGCGCGCTTCAGCGGGCGGCGGCAAGAGGACCACGGATAAGGAAATTGGGACAAATGACCTCCAGGTGATATACTTGCGCTATTACCGTCAAGTTAATATCCTTTAGGAGGTCGAATATGAAATCCCAAAAGAACA
>Ga0315541_1004407_pt1 | contig 10315 bp, 4 predicted proteins | sample SalMarSW160190MG_FD_203095 | JGI IMG/M metagenome (GOLD analysis project Ga0315541, IMG submission 203095) | Salt marsh sediment microbial communities from the Plum Island Ecosystem LTER, Massachusetts, United States - Salt Marsh Sediment SW1601-190 ...
CTCCCTGGACAAGGTGCATCTTGACACCTAAGTGTCCTCCCTCAGGCATAGCCTCCGTAGCATTCTTAAAAATATTCAAAAAGAGTTGTTTTATCTCTTGGCGGTCTATCTGGCAGTTAGGGATATTGTTGCCAAACTCTTGCTGTATGCTGACATTGTGTATCTCAGCCTCTCCACTGATAAAGGTCAGTAGTTGGGAAAGAATGCGCGGAAGGCTGCAGGATTCAAATTGAGGCCGCTTCGAACCGGTGAAATCAGAAAGGCTGCGCAGCAGAATATGCATCTGCTGGATGTTATCCATAATGGTTTCAATGGCTTCCCTCAGGTTCTGATTATTGTCACCCAAAAGAGTATCCTGTATATACTGGAGGGTTGAGGCCATGATACTTAAAGGATTGCCCAGCTCATGAGCTATGCTACTTCCTAATAATCCCATCCCGGCTAACTTCTCTGATTGCACCAGTTGTTCTTCCAGTTGCTCGTGCTGGGTCATATCTTCTAAGGTGATGAGACACAGGGGCATTCCCACATCTTCCAGATGGAGAACGGTTATAGTAGCCTTCAGGATTTTTGGACTCTCTTTTTCTGTTTCCGGATGGAGTTCGACCACCTTTGTTCCAGCTCCTCGGTTTTGCAGGACTATTCTGGCTTGATTCTGGAGGTCTTTGTGAGGAATAACCTCGGATAGCTGTTTATCTTCTATTTCTTTGACTGATTTCAGGAGAAGATTCTCGCAGCTTCGGTTGCACATCACTACTTTTAGCTGGCGGTTCACAACCAAAACAGCATGAGGCAGAACATCAAGAATTACTTTATAAAGGTCCTTGCTCAATCCTTTTTCCCCTAGAACATAACTTTTCTTTGCTCCTTATAACTGCCTTCGATCTCCTCTCCTCATTTCCGATATCCCACTTAGGGAGGTTTGCCTGGTAACAATCCAGAAAAATTATAGAAACTCCGACGCTTCAAAATAGCACTTTTTTCAGAAAACTCACCCGCTACTTTCTGAGCAGCAGCATTTTTTTTGCCAACTCATTCTCAAATACGACCTGTCCAGAGATCTTCCCGTGGCTGTCTATACTTATAGGGAAGTTTACCCGAAAACAGTTGGGCTCGACTCTCTTCCCCCGATACCAAAATTTGTACACCTTTGGCAGTTATCCCGCTCAAAAGATTTATTTAGTCAACACCTTGAGAACTTACCATACCTGGACATTTTCTGCACAGATGGACATTTATGTACCTTCCTCATCCCGTGTCAAGAAATACCTCAGGACAATCTCGTATGTCGTATATGGTATATCGTAAGAACCTCTGAAACACACAACACAATACCATTCACGCATTTTTTTTCGATATACGATATACTACATACTATATACGATTAAGAAATATCCTTCGGTAGGCCATGTAATTTCCTAGTTCATCAAGAAGATGAACAATACACTCTTTCTCAAATGGAAGTTTTAGCGGTAGGGGTATGACATTTTTATTTTGCAGAAAGGGTGACATAATTACTTTGCATTGACAGATTCAATTCGCCTTTTGACACGTCCTTCTCTTTTAGTTATAATTAGTCTTAATTCTTGAAGAATAATCCGCTAAACAGGAAACAAAAATGAAAGGAAAACTTAGGGAAACGGGCATTGATGTCGTAGACGGTATCCCCTGGGGTACTCACTTCTGCCTGTTTTACCAGACCAAAAAAGATCTACTTGATATCCTGATGCCCTATTTTAAAGCAGGATTAGAGAATAACGAATTCTGCATGTGGGTTACCTCAGAACCTCTGCGCAAAGAAGAAGCCAAGGAGGCGATGAGAGGAGCTGTGCCTCATTTTGACCAGTATCTTGAAAAAGGACAGATAGAAGTGGTTCCCCACAACGAATGGTATCTTAAAGACGGTGTCTTCAACCAAGAAAGAGTTATGAATGGCTGGGTTGATAAACTTGAGGCAGCTTTGACCCAAGGGTATGATGGCATGAGACTAACAGGTAATACATTTTGGCTTGGGAAAACAGATTGGAGAGATTTCGTTAAGTATGAAAAAATGATAGACGACACCATCGGCAGCTACAAAATGATAGCCTTTTGCAACTATTCCCTTCAGAAATGTGGAGTAACTGAAGTCATAGAGGTGACCGAAAACCATAATTTTGCTCTTATTAGACGGCAGGACAAATGGGTTGCCCTCCAAAACGCCGAGCGTGCGCGAACAGAGGCAGCGCTTAGGGAGTCCGAGGAGAAGCTACGCAATATCCTCACCTCATCCCCTGATGCTATTATTGCCACCGACCTGAAAGGAAATATACTTGAATGTAGCCAAGTAACGTTGGATGTGTATGGTTTCTCTTCCAAAGAAAAAGTAATCGGTAATAATGCTTTTGATTTCATTGCTCCCAAGGATCATAAAAGGGCATTGGAGAATATGGAAAAAACGCTCAAACAAGGTTTCATCAAGAATGTAGAATACACGTGCCTGACTAAAGATGGCAGGGAGTTTCCAGTGGAACTTTCTGCAAGTGTTATCCGGGATTCATCTGGCAAACCCACATCCTTCGTAAGCATAACCAAAGACATCAGCGAGCAAAAGAAAGCAGAGAAAGCGCTCATTCAGTTAGAGAAGCTAAGAGCCCTGGGAGAGATGGCCGGAGGAGTGGCTCATGATTTTAATAACCTTTTGGCAATCATTTTAGGAAATGCCCAGCTTTTGGAAAGAGGATTAGAAAGATATAAGAAAGAGGAGATAACGAAACGCCTCGGAATCATTGCCCGAACTGCCTCTCAGGGAGGAGAGACCGTAAGAAGACTTCAGCATTTCACTGGCAGAGAAATCTCTAGCGACGAATTTACTAGAATTGACCTCAATGAGATTGTAAGATCGGCCCTTCGCTCTACTTCTCCTCGCTGGAAGGATGAGGCTGAGGCTAAGGGAATCACTATTACGATAAAAGAAGAGCTGGGGAAACTACCTACTCTTTTAGGAAATGAATCTGAGCTGATGGAGGTTTTAACTAACCTTATCTTCAACGCGGTAGAGGCCATGCCAGATGGAGGAAAAATTACCATCAAAACCCGGGCCAAAGAAAACGACGTTTTGCTTTACTTTACTGACACTGGCCATGGCATCCCCGATAAAATAAAGATAAACGTCTTCGATCCTTTCTTTACTACTAAGGGCCCAAAAGCTTCCGGTCTTGGTCTTTCCACCTCCTATGGCGTCATCAAACGTCACAAAGGAGATATGAAGGTGGAAAGCAGCAAAAGAAAAGGAACAACCTTTACCATCACTATCCCTATTCCCTCAGAGATTCCTTCAGAGAAAGAAAGACTAAAAGACTCGGAAAAGGTCTCTTCTCAAAAGATTCTGGTTATTGATGATGAGGAAGGGGTAAGAGGTGTTTTGGCAAGGATCCTTGGAGATGAAGGCCACCGGGTGAGTTTGGCAGAAACCGGTAAGAAGGGACTAGACAAGTTCAAACAGGGTGACTTTGACCTGGTTCTCACCGACCTGGGGATGCCAGATATGTCTGGTTGGGAGCTTGCCAAAAGAATAAAAAAAATAAATCCTTCCCTACCGGTGGGACTGATTACTGGTTGGGCAGTATCCGTCACTAAAGAAAAGATGAAGGAAAAGGGAGTAGCTTTTATTCTATCCAAACCTTTTGACCTCGTTAAGGTAGCAAGAAAAGTAAATGCTCTCCTTAAATTTAAGGACCAATAACCAGCCTGCTTTTCTATTTTTAAAGACCGGTCTTTTTTTACCACCACTAAAAAATTGTCGCCTTCTGTGTAAAAGTAAGACATTGACTGCTCCCCTCCAAACCAAAATTCCCATTTTATCTACATTCCCATTTATAAATTGAGGACACTTTGTCCTTTTTTTTCTTAGCTGCGAGATGCGTAAGCTTGACAGTTTGCCCAATCATTTAGTATAATATGGAAAGAAATATTAGTATCTTTGAGCATTATTGAGCATATCTTCGCACTGCCACAGACATAGTCTACAAAAAGCCGAATTACTGGCTGGCGCAGTCAAATGTGCATATTCTCCAAAGATAAGTAGGCAAGATAATGAAGGGAAAAGCGACTAGAAGACTGACTCTTATTTGCGAAATTAGCGACGGATAAATGATATATATAATCCTGGGAGTGTGCAGTTTTCTGGTTGCCTATTGGTTCGACTTTGTCTCTTTCAAAAAAATCCCTCTGGCAAAATTGGTTTTGGGGAGTACGACTGGGTTTTTGGGCATTTACTCTCTCTTTATGGTTTGCTTTCGAGCAGAAAGATTTGCCCTGCCTGGATATCTATCCTTCATGGGTTGGTTTCTCTTATTTACATCAAGCTTTCTCCTCTTTTTTTCCCTTTTCTGGGAGATCCCCTTCAGGAAGACTTATACAGTCAAAGGAGTGGGCGATAAATTGATAAAGACAGGAACTTATGCTCTGGTGCGCCATCCGGGAGTCATCTGGTATGTTCTTTTTCTTATTGCCCTCCTTTTAGTCTCAAGATCCAAATTATTTCTAATCGCTGCCCCCATCTGGATTTTTATGGATATATTGTATGTATTTGTTCAAGAAAAGTTCTATTTTTCCCGTATGTTTCCTGGATACGGGGAATACAAGAAAGAGACACCAATGTTAATTCCCACTAGAAAAAGTCTGGCTAGTTTTTGGCGAACTTTAGGGAAAAAGGGTCGTAAGTAGTGAATGGAAAAGCTATGAGCTGAGGGGAGAGGGAAAAAGCAAATCTTGCTTTTTCGGGTAAGGGACTACGATATACTATATACGAGATACGAATATAAGGGAGGTGATGGATACAGCGCCAAAGTAGGTGAATTAATAAAACTCATCTAGAAAGGAGAGAGTTGAAATGGCTAATGCAACTGAGTTATTTAGGCAGGGGAAGACCAGAGAAATTTGGCAAAAATATTGCGGGTTTATCGATTTGTCAATCGATAAGTTTATGAGGATTCAAGAGCGGCTATTAATGGAGCAAATTGACTTGCTCAGTAAGTGTGAGCTGGGTAGAAAAATTATGGGGGATAAAATACCCAAGAGTGTGGAGGAATTTAGAAAAAATGTACCTCTAACTACCTATGAGGATTATGCTCCTTATTTATCAGAGAAAAGAGAGGATATCCTTCCAGAAAAGCCGTATATCTGGGTTCGTACAACTGGTAGAACTGGCCAATATAAATGGGCTCCTTATACAAAGAGAATGTATAAAGCTGGGGGTGAGATTGTCTTAACTAGTCTCATATTGGCAACTTGTAAGAAAAGAGGGGATTTTCTCTTGAATGAAAGAGATAGTATCTTCTATTGTGCAGCCCCACCTCCCTATGTATCGGGAGTAGGCCAACGTGCCCTAGGGGAGGAATTCAATGTTACCTTTATTCCTCCTATTGAACAAGCAGAGAAGATGGATTACGTAAAGAGAATAGAAGAAGGTTTTAAAATATCGCTGATAAAAGGTATGGATGCCTTTGTCGGCGTTTCCAGTGTTTTAGCTAATATAGGACAACGTTTCAGCGATGAAGACAAGAAATCTAAGATGTCTATTTCTTCCTTCTTGCATCCATTGGCTGCCATGAGAATAATTAAAGCTCTCATCAAAAGTAAAATAGCAAGAAGGAAGATGCTCCCCAGGGACATCTGGAGACTAAAAGGTATAATATCAGGGGGTGGGGATGCAAGGATATACGGAAAATTAATAGAACACTACTGGGGTGTGCGACCTCTGGAGATCTATGGAGGCACTGAGTCTGGTACTGGTATTGTTGCTACTCAACTTTGGGATTTTGGAAGTATGACTTTTGTTCCCCATTCTTGCTTTATAGAGTTTATTCCTGAAGAAGATTCCATTAAGAATCGTGAAGACCCAGATTATAAGCCGTGCACGCTGCTTCTTGACGAAGTCAAAGCCCATCAAATTTATGAAGTGGTAATAACGAACTTCCGTGGAGGAGCTTTTGTAAGGTATAGGCCAGATGATTTAGTTAAGATTGTCTCTCTAAAAAATGAGAAATTAGGTGTAGATACTCCTCAAATAGTCTTTTATTCGAGGGCAAGTAGTGTGATAGATTTGGCAAGCTTTGCTCGACTTACTGAGGGGGCTATCTGGCAAGCTATAGAAAACTCAGGGGTTAAATATAACGATTGGGCAGTACGAAAGGAAATTAAAGAGCAACATCCCATCTTACACCTTTATCTTGAATTAAAAGATGAGGAGCGAGGAGAAGAGGAGATTGTGGATGCTATTCATCAGAGCCTTAAGAAGATTGATTCTGATTATAATGATATGGAGAAGATGCTGCAATTAAAGCCTCTGCGGCTGACGGTCCTTTCTCCAGGTACATTCCAGCGATACATGCTGAAACAGCAGAGGGAGGGAGCCGATTTAGGTCAGCTCAAACCGCACCGTATCAATCCACCGGATAAGGCTATCAATGACCTTCTGGAGTTGAGTAAAAACCAGCTGTAAGCCAGATAATGAATTGTATTTCGTGAATCGTGAATGGCAAGAAAAGAAGCAAGATGCAAGAAGTAAGTAGCGGTCGGATTTATCCGACTATATTGTTTGATAAATCAAACTGCTACGATGTGTGATAAATCAAACTGCTACGATGTGTGATAAATCAAACCGCTACCCCCATAGGGGAGAGTACGCATCACGCACGATGAGATACGAGACAGATGGAAGGTTAGAAAATGACCTGGAATATATTTAGCCTAATTCCATTGAGTGCCTTTATCAGTTATACTCTGCTTTTATTTATTGTTATCTGGCGAGGTTCTAGAACTCAACCAGTTCAGATTTTCATCCTCTATCTTATTTCTATGGTCATCTGGAGCCTGAGCTCATTTCTCATGCATGCTGGTTCTCCTCTGGGGACACCTCTTTTCTGGAATAAATTTATGATAGTTGGGGCCGTTGGTATGCCCATATTATTCTACTCCTTTGTAAGAACTTTTCTGGGAATAAAACAACAGAAAATATGGTTATATTTAGGAGCTGCGCTCTATATTTTTCTTTTTACAGGCAATATAATGGGGGGTTTTGTGAAAGAGACCCATGTCTCGGAGGGTATTTTTTATTACGAAATAGGAATAGCTGCGTACTTTGGGGCTATAGATTGGTTGCTCTTTGTAGGGCTTGCCGCATTCAATTTGATACAAAAATACAAGGAGACAAAAGACAGCTTCTATCGAAATAGACTCAAGTATCTTCTCATAGGGATACTTATTATGGCTGTTGGCGTAACTACTAACTTTACGAAACTGGGAAGATATCCTCTGGATATTCTAATAAATACAGTAAATGCTTTTCTAATTGCTTATGTCATTCTGAGATACAAACTCCTTGATATCAATATTGTTGTGCGCAGGGGATTTATCTATTTCACTTTAACCATCATTATTGCCAGTATGTATTTATTTATGATTTTCGTTCTAGAAAGAGTCCTGCGAGGAATGGTAGAAATATCCCTGGTTGCTATCTTAATAGCCGTTGGCATTGCTCTTATTTTCCAGCCCTTAAGGGAACGTCTGCAGCGCTGGATTGACAGGTTATTTTTCCGGGAGAGATTTAATTATTATCAAGCTTTGCGAAGATTTGCTCAAAGAATGGTTGCCATTCTTGACCTTAATGAGTTAATAAATGCTACGATGAATATAGTGAGTGAGACGATGCAGACCGACAAAGTGAGTATTTTTCTTATTAACAAGGATGAATTCCATCTGAAAGGTCATATGGGTCTTGGGGAATCTAATGTGTCTCGGCTTAAGTTAATAAAGGATAATCCCTTAGTGCTCTGGTTAGCTAGAAATGGCAAAATTCTAACGAAAGATGAGATAAGTATTTTACCTGAACTTAAGAGTCTCTGGGAAAGAGAGATAAGAGATCTGGAGACGCTGGGAGCAGAACTATTTGTTCCTTTAAAGCTCAAGGATAACCTGGTGGGGATAATTACCCTGGGCAGGAAACTATCGGACCAGAGCTATTCGCAGGAAGACCATGCTTTGCTTCACGCTATGGCTGATGAGGCGGCCGTTGCCTTTGAGAATGCCAGACTATACGAGGAAGTCAGACAATCCCTGAAGGAAAAGGAAAAACTGGAGAAAGAACTTCGTCAAGAGCATGAGCGACTGGTTCGAACAGAAAGATTAAGAGCCTTAGGCGAAATGGCGGGAGGAGTAGCTCATGACTTCAATAATTTGCTTACTGCCATTTTGGGAAATGTTCAATTACTTTCCATGCGCATAGGGAAAGTGGATGCTGAGGAGATTAAGGATAAGCTGAGAATCATTGAGACTTCAACTCTTGACGGAGCGAAAATTGTAAAAAGAATTCAGGAGTTTAGCCGGGTTAGAACTGATAAGGCATTTGTTCAGGTGGACATTGAAAAAATAATCAGGGATGCGATAGAGATAACCAAGCCTAGCTGGAGAGATGAAGCACAAAAGAGAGGTGGCACAATTGAGGTTATCACCAGATTGAATAAGCTCCCTCCTGTGGTTGGTGGTTCCTCTGAATTGAGAGAGGTCCTGACTAATATAATCCTTAATGCAGTTGATGCTATGCCTGAAGGAGGAAAAATCACCATTAGCACGAAAGAAGATGAGGATAAGGTATATACGTCCATAAGTGATACAGGAGTGGGAATGTCAGAGAGGACAAAGCGAAAGGTATTTGATCCCTTTTTTACCACTAAGCGTCCTCGCTCAAGTGGACTGGGGATGAGTCTATCTTATGGGATTATAACCAGATATGGAGGAGACATAGAGATAGATACTGAGAAGGGAAAAGGCACCACCTTTACTATAAAGCTACCTATTTCTCCAGAAATAGAGGAGAAGAAGCGAAGAACTACTTCTTCCTCAGAAACTAGAAAGGCCAATATTTTGGTCATAGACGACGAAAAGGGAGTTTGTGATATTCTGAAAGAGATGCTAAGTCTGGAGGGGCATTCTGTGGCATCTTCCCTCAGTGCAAAAAAGGGAATAGAGCTATTCCGGAAGAAAGAATTTGATCTGGTTCTTACAGATCTGGGAATGCCGGAGATGTCGGGCTGGGAACTGGCTAAAAGGATAAAGGATATTAATCCCCAAGTGCTGGTAGCAATGATTACTGGTTGGGGAAAACAGGTAGATAGGAAAGAGATGAAGAAATGTGGTATTGATTTCTCCCTGGCCAAGCCTTTTCAGCAAAGAGAGCTCCTTGAGTTAGTTGTCAAAGTAACGAAAGCAAAAGAGAAATATTGACTTGACTTCGAGGACATTTAACAAGCACTATCTTGCCAATGATATTATTATTGTGAGAGATGGCAGGAGGTGTAGCTCATGATTTTAATAACCTTTTGGCAATCATTTTAGGAAATGCCCAGCTTTTGGAAAGAGGATTAGAAAGATATAAGAAAGAAGAGCTGGGGAAACTACCTCCTCTTTTAGGAAATGAATCTGAGCTGATGGAGGTTTTAACTAACTATCTAAGCCCTTTGATTGCACTAAGGTAGTAACAGAGGTAAATACTTACCTTACATCTAAACATCGATAATCATCTAAAGAATTGTCGCCCCATCCTGAATCCTGACGTCAGAGGTTATTTGAAAAAAGGGTCTCTGTCTGTAGAGTCTACCTCTATCCCATATTTTTCCATCTTGTACCTCATAACGCGGCGGGAAATGCCTAAAAGTCTGGCTGCCTTGGTCTGAGTCCAATGTTTCTCCTCTAAAGCAGCCGTGATAAGCTCTTTTTCCAGGTAAGCTACCCTCTCTTTAAGAGAGAACTTACCGGAAGGGAGGGTAAGACAAGACTGCTCCGAGAATTCCTGAACCTCTAAAGGTAGATCTTGAGGGAGGATGGCATCACCCTTTCCCATAACCAGGGCTCTTTCAATTACATTCTCCAGCTCTCTTACGTTACCGGGCCAGTTGTATTTCATCAAAAAATGGAGGGTCTTAAGAGGAAAATATTTGAGCCTTCCTTGAGACTCTGAGTTATATTGACGAAGAAAGTGCTCCACCAGAAGGGGAATATCATCTTTTCTTTCTCTTAGAGGGGAAAGGTTGATAAGAACCACATTTAAGCGGTAATAAAGATCCTCTCTAAAGGAGCCTTCCTTTACCGCTTTTTCTAAATCCCGGTGGGTGGCGACTATGATCCTTACCTCAATCTTTATCGGTTTAGTTCCGCCCACTCTCTCTATTTTCTTTTCCTGTAAGGCCCTTAAAAGCTTGGCCTGACCAGCCAGGCTTAAGTTGCCAATCTCATCTAAGAATAGGGTGCCTTTGGAGGCTAGCTCAAATTTACCCAG
>Ga0315541_1004408_pt1 | contig 10315 bp, 8 predicted proteins | sample SalMarSW160190MG_FD_203095 | JGI IMG/M metagenome (GOLD analysis project Ga0315541, IMG submission 203095) | Salt marsh sediment microbial communities from the Plum Island Ecosystem LTER, Massachusetts, United States - Salt Marsh Sediment SW1601-190 ...
CCGTTTGCGTTTGAATCAACATCCGCGTCCAGGATGTCCGATGCCGTCGCGCCCTACTTTGTCGAAGCGGCCTATCCGATGTGGTACGGTTCTGTCTACCCGCCTGAAAGCATCCCCCTCGATTACGTTCAGCAGGTCGGCCATGTGTTCATTCTGCCAGGCGCGGATGGTGCGCTGGTGGTTCCCGGCGGTTTTGTGATGCCCCAGTTGATTGAGCGCGTTCATGCCGCGAATAAGAAGATCCTCGTCGGCGTAGGCGGAGAAGGTAGCCACGACGAATTTGCCTCAATGGTGGCTGACCCTACCGACCGGGCGACCTTCGTCCAAAATCTGACGGACTTTGTCGTCGGACAAGGCTACGATGGCGTGGAAATCGACTGGGAGTTCCCTCACACGGACACTGACCGCGAGAATCTGAACGCCCTTATGGCTGAGTTGAGGGCAAGCCTTGACACCACGGGCCAGGATCTCCAACTCAACATTTGTGTTTCTGCCGGTGCATCGTTCGGTCGGTGGATCGACGTTGAGACCATCACGCCGCTGGTGGATTATTATCTGGTCATGACCTACAGCTTTCACGGCGGATGGAGCACACAATCTGGACACAATGCCCCTCTGTATTCGCCTCCTCCTGAAGTTAACGATCCAGGTAGCGTAGATGAGGGTATCCGCTATTGGGCAGAGACGCGCGGCGTGCCCCAGTCACAAATTGTACTGGGGTTGGCTTTTTACGGCATCTCATTTGACAGCGAGGATCTCTATCAGCCTTTTACGTCTTTCGGGCAGGCGCACTATAGTGACATTCAACCGCTTATCGGCAATGGATACACGCGCCACTGGGACAACACTTGCCAGGTGCCTTATCTGACCCAGGATGATGGCCCGGTGCTCTGGAGCTACGACGACCCACAATCCATTGGCCTCAAGTGCGACTATGTTATCGAGAACGATTTGGCCGGGGTTGTGATCTGGGAAGTGACCGGAGACCTCATTGACGGTCAACATGAACTCTTGAAAGTAGTCGCAGACAAGTTGATGCTGAACTTGTCGCCTCGCGCATACTTGCCAATAGTCCAGAAATAGGGGTGGGCATTGCTCCCGTAGCTCGTCTTTGGGGCGTGGAACCTTTGGACGCGCCCGGGCGTCTATATGGTGGAGACACTTCCCTGGGGAGACGTCCGTTTTCGCTTGCCAGTTCGGCAGTACAGCAAACACAATTCGAGTGGAGGTGAGTAAATGAGAAGCCGAATACGCAGTCTCGTCCTCGTTGCGTTGATCGCGCTTTGCTTCGGCGCACAGGCGATCCCGGCGACTGCGCAAAGCGCCTGGTATGCCGAGTACTTTGCCAACCGGGACCTCTCCGGCGCACCGGCCCTCACCCGCTACGACGACACGCTGCACTTCGAGTGGGGCACCGGCAGCCCCGGCAACAGTATCCCCGCCGATAACTTCTCCACCCGCTGGACCCGCGATGCGTGGTTCGAGACCGGCACCTATCGCTTCTCCTACCGCTCCGACGACGGCATCCGCATCTGGGTAGGGGACACGCTCGTCGTGGACGACTGGCGCGACCGCCAGGCGACCTGGTCCTTCGTGGACCACGTCATCTCCCAGGGCACCCACCGCGTGCGCGTCGAGTACTACGAGCACACCGGCGGTGCGGCCATCCAGGTGGAATGGGAGCGGGTCAGCGGCGGCGACACCTGGCGGGCCGAGTACTTCGACAACCGCGATCTCTCAGGCACGTCGGTCCTGGTGCGCTACGACCCGGCCATTGACTTCGACTGGGGTACCGGTGGCCCCGACTCTGCCGTCCCGGCCGACAACTTCTCCGTGCGCTGGACGCGCAGCCTGGGCTTCACCCCCGGCACCTACCGCTTCTACGCCAGTTGTGACGACGGCGTGCGCGTCACCGTGGACGGCAACCGCATCGTGGACGCCTGGGACGACCAGAAACTGCCCAACACCTTCTGGGGCGACGTCACCCTCGGCAGTGGGCAGCACGCCGTCGTCGTCGAGTACTACGAGCACGGCGGCGAGGCCAGCGCCCACGTGTGGTGGAACCTGCTGCATACCTTCGGCGGCTGGGAGGGCCGCTACTACGCCAATGCCGAACTGCGCGGCGGCCCGGCGCTGATCCGCGACGACGCCGAGATCAACTTCGACTGGAGCGAGGGCGCTCCCGCCGATTGGATGCCAAGCGACAACTTCTCCGTCGTCTGGACGCGCAACGTCTACTTCACCTCTGGCTACTACTGTTTCAACGTCCGCTCCGACGACGGTGTGCGCGTCTGGCTCGACGGGGCGCTGGTGATGGACTTCTGGCAGCCGATGGACTACGAGTGGCACTACGTAGACGGTACCTACCTGGAGGGCACTCACGCCCTCAAGGTAGAGTACTTTGAGCGCACCGGTGGCGCCCGCGTCCGCTTCTGGTGGGAGCGGAGCGGCACTCCCGCGCCTCCCTCTGAGCCTGCCCCCGCCCCTGCGCCGGTGTCTACCCCGGACCCCGGCCTGCCCGGTCCCTGGCAGGGGGAGTACTTCGACAACCGCGACCTCGCGACCCTGCCCGTCCTGGTGCGCACAGACAGCGCCCTCGACTTCAACTGGGGCTGGCAGGCTCCCGCGCCGGAGGTGAACCGCGACAATTTCTCCGTGCGCTGGAGCGGCACCTTCTCCTTCGAGGGCGGCCGCTACTGCTTCACCACCACCACCGACGATGGCGTGCGGCTCTATGTGGACGACCGGCTGGTGGTCAACGTCTGGCGGCCCATGCGGGGCACCCGCGTTGGCTACACCATGCTCTCGGCGGGGAACCATACCGTGCGCATCGAGTACTTCGAGCGCAGCCAGGCGGCGATGGCGCGGGTGACGTGGCAGCGGGTCGGCACAGCGCCGGCGCCGACTCCAACACCCGGCCTCGTCGCCCCGGGTGACCTTGACGCGGGCGGGCCGTGGGAGGCAGCCTACTACGCCAACGCGGATCTCTCCGGCACTCCAGCCCTCACGCGCCAGGACGCCGTGCTGGACTTCAACTGGGGCTGGGGCTCGCCTGATCCCACCGTGCCCACGGACAACTTCTCCGCTGTCTGGACCGGGTCGGTCGAGTTCGATGGCGGGCGTTACACCTTCACCACCTATTCCGACGACGGCGTACGGCTCACCGTGGACGACCGCCTGGTCATTGACAGTTGGCGGCCCATGCGCGGCACCCGCAGCGCCACACTCGCCCTGAGCGAAGGCACGCACACCGTGCGGCTGGAGTACTTTGAGCGCACCGGCGTCGCGCTGGTGCGCCTTAACTGGCGCCGCCGGTAGCACACCTGGAATCTAAACTTAAATTTTTGGGGAATTGAGAGTTTTAGGGCTGTTCGATCTTGACAGACTGCGCTTAGTGTGGTATATTATTGTTAGGCTAATAGCGAAACGGCTACCCATGCAACATGGGACCGCAACGTTGTGGTTATCCGAAGGGTGCATTGTGCTAACACAGCCGAGCTGCCGGAATCTTGCGGGTCGGCTTTTTGTGTTTCGGGATAAGGTCAGCCTTCCGCTAGGCTGGGGGGGAAGTCTCCCCACTTCACAATAGCCAATTGTAGACCCTCCAGCTTTTAGGCAGACGGGCTTATTCGTTTCATTCACGTGTCACCGGCTTGTTGACATGGAAGTTGCGATGTCCTACTTGACCTTGTTACGTGGCTGGTGCTCCTTACCACAGGCTTCCCCCGGTAAGCGAGTCAATTGCAAATCTGAACCATTGTCAAATCGTACGGTTTCAGCGGCGGTGCATCGCTCTCCAATATATATCGGATTACGCTGATCACGTCGGATTCCCGTCGCACCGGTTATTGCGGATGTTGTCCATGCTGGCGGGGTAGACAGTCTACCCGGAATAACGGGTAGGTTTGCCTTGCCAGGGTTGATAGCGTCCCAGCCAGAAAGGGGGTGATAACTGGACAAAAGTGTGCTGTGAATTCACCTGTCTGTGGTTTGGCGATCGAAGTAGATTAAATTCCAAGGAGGGAAAACGGAAATGGCAGTATATAAGAAGATGGTTAACGAGGGCGTTGGGGCCGCCAAGGCGGTCCTCGGCGTCATCAGAGAGAAGAGGGGTGGCCCCTTCAAGATCGCTGACTGTAAGCCCTACGTGAATGCCGTCAACAAGATGAAGCCGGGCGATGGACAGTCCAAGGAGGTCTTCGACCTGCACGTGGAGTCGGTGAACGCCCACTACAACATCCTGATGGGCCTGACGGATACCATCCGCCCTGAGGATGACCCCTTCGTCGAGCATTATCAGACCCCGCCTATCCTGGAGATCCTCTATGATGAGGATCCCAAGTTCAAGGCTTCGATGTGGAAGTTCATTGACGCCGTTGCCGCGAACAAGGCCCTCATCGGCCGCGAGGCGGTGCGGCGCTACGGCGGGATGTACGGCATGACCTGCGTGGTGGACTTTGCCATGTCCACCGGCTCCGTGGCCAACGTGGTCAACCGCATCCTGGTTGACCTGGACATCCCTGAGGACCATAAGAAGACCATCCTGTCCTCCAAGTCCTGGGGCATGAACACCTCCTACGGCTTTGGCGGGGCCTTCCGGGCGGCCCTGGAGGCCGGGAAGACGGCGGCCGAGGCGGAGCAGGCCGAGGTAGACATGATACAGTTCGTCTACCGCGAGCCGGTGGCTGCGCAGAACAAGCTTATGGCCACCCACAACCTGGGCGGGCATGGCCCCCACAGCTCCTTCGACACGGACAAGTACATGGCCCAGTACAAGGATAAGATGAAGCCCTACGTGCTGGCGGCGATGAAGGCGGGAGTGCACGAGGCCAACATCGTGACCGTGCCGGCCTACTGCGTCGGCGACGTCGGCCACCACATCGCCCAGTCGGCCTACAACATGTTCAAGAACGACATGGTCTTCGCCATCTACGAGGCGGTGACCCAGTGCTTCGAGAACACCCTGAGGCAGGGCCTGAAGCAGGACGCCTACAAGAACCCCTATGATGTGCTGGCAGTGGCCACCGGTGCGCCGGCCTGCGCGGCGGCCTACATCCTGTGGCTGGATTCCTTCACTGTGCCCATGGTCGTTGACCTGCTGAACAAGCGCTTCTACAACTACGTGGCTATGCACCCCGATCGTGGAGAGGCGGACGAACTGCACAACGTTGACACCATTGACATTCTCGCGCGCGGGGAAAAGATCCTCGACATCAAACCCATCGGCAAGGGCGGCAAGATCAAGGGCATCCAGGTTGACCTCAGCCCCATTGACAACCACGAGGTCCTCATGAACCCGCAGCGCTACACCTACCCGGCATGTGCCATCACCCAGCGCTTTGCGGCTCTGATGCACATGGCCGACTTCCCCTGCTACCTGACCCCCGAGTGCGTCACGGCTACGCTGATGACCAACTGCATCGCCCTCAATCCGGGCGTTCCGGGCTCGCCGGTCAGGGGCTGCAAGCACTGTGCCGTCACCTCTCTGGTCAAGAGGAACGTGCCGTACGTCACGGGCTTCGGAATGGGCAAGAAGGGCTACTGCCAGTGGAACGTGGCGGTCTAGCCCAGTATAACGTCTGTTGATTGCAGGAGGAATGCTGTCTCAGTGATGAAACAGTTTCCTCAGCGGGGATTGGGGGAATTTCCCCAATCCCCGCCCTTCCGTTATACCTGCCTGAGCCAGCTTTTCGCACTTTTCTGGACGGAATGGAAGCCGAAACTTGTTTCGCTTGGCCCGAATATGACAACGGATCAGGAGGATTAACCGAATCAGCCACGCGGAGCGTTGAAGCACCCGCTGACACCTCTACGGCCTCTGGTTATGCTCTGGCAGATTGCATCCGGTGGGGAAAGGGAAATAGCGCATGGATTGGAAGGCATTTATTACGACCTTCGGCGTGGTCTTTTTGGCCGAATTGGGCGACAAGACACAATTGGCAACCATTACCATGGTCGTCGAGTCGCAATCGCGTGTGGCTGTCTTCTGTGGAGCACTGCTGGCGCTGGCAACGGTCACTCTCATGAGCGTGCTTTTCGGTGAAGTGCTAACCAGCCTGATCCCCACCCTCTACATCGAAAAGGCAATAGGTGTACTTTTTGTGATTGTCGGCATCCTGATTCTGTCAGGGCGTCTATAGTAATGCCTGGTGACCTTCTTCAGGAGGGAGGGAAGATGAAGAGATTACTGCTTCAACTGGACAGCGACAAGTTCGCCAGTGTTTTCGATACCATAACAGCCTACGACGCTGGTGTGGACCACGTGCTCCAGTACGGCGGGATCGCGCCGGATGACGTGCGCGATCTGGTCTATGGAGCGATGTTCACCCGGGGCGGAGACGACCTGAAGAACTCGGCCGTTTTCATCGGCGGCTCCGGCGTCCCCACTGGCGAGGCGATGCTGAAGGCTGCCCAGGAAGCCTTTTTTGGCCCGGTGCGGGTCTCGGTGATGCTCGACGCCAATGGATGCAACACCACTGCCGCGGCTGCCGTGGCCAAGATGCTCTCGGTGGGTGAGATGGCGGGGAAGAAGGTAGTCGTCCTGGCGGGGACGGGCCCTGTAGGGCTCCGTGCGGCCGCCTTCCTCGCAAAAGAAGGGGCGCGGGTGACTCTCACCTCCCGCCGCCTGGCGCGGGCGGAGGCAGCCTGTACATCCATCAGGGAGCGCTTCGGCGTGGAGGTCAGTCCTGCCGAAGCAGCGGACGCGGAGGAGGTCCGCCATGTGCTGGATGAAGCCTACGCCGTGCTGTGTACCGGCGCGGCCGGGATCGTGCTGGTGCCGGAGGCGGTCTGGATAGAGCATCCGGCGCTTCGCGTGCTGGCCGACGTCAACGCCGTGCCACCCCTCGGTGTCGAGGGGATCAAGCCGCACTGGAACGGGAAGCAGAAGCACGGCAAGGTCATCTTCGGTGCGCTGGGGATTGGCGGCTTGAAGATGAAGATCCATCGCGCCAGCGTCGCCCGCCTTTTCGAGCAGAACGACCTGGTGCTTGATGCAGAGGAGATTTACGCGACCGCCAAAGAGTTAGGGAAGTAGTGCGCATCCTCATCGCCGGCTTGAGCACCCGTGCTATCGCTGAGTCAGCGGTGCGGGGTGGTCACCGGGTCGTCACGCTGGATTCCTTCGGCGACCGGGACCAGCGGGCGCTGGTGGAGAACTATGCGCTTCAGCGGGATTTCGCTCTCCCTTCGACAGGCTCAGGGCAAGCTCCTTTCAGCGCCGAAGCGTTGCTCCAGGCCAGCCGCTATCTCGACTTCGAGGCGGTAGTCTACATCTCGAACCTGGAGAATCACCCCGAGGTGGTGGAGGAATTGGCACGGGGGCGTGTCCTGCTTGGGAACGCGCCCCCCGTGTTGCGCCGGGTGCGTGATTGGCGGACGCTGAGAACCTTCTGCCACGAGGAGGGGATCTCCTGCCCGACCACGCTCCTGCCCGGAGAGGAAAAAGAGGCCGACCCAACGGTTCGCTGGCTGCGCAAGCCTGTCCGCAGTGGCGGGGGGCGCGGCATCCGGCCCTGGGCGGGTGAATCGCTGGCTAAGACCCACCTCTTGCAGGCATGCGTCGAGGGTTGGCCTGCATCGGCGGCCTTCGTGGCCGACGGACAGCGGAGCGTGGTCATCGGCCTGACGGAGCAACTCGTCGGGCGGGAGGAGCTGGGAGCGCGGGGATTTACCTGGTGCGGTAACATCCTCCCACTTGGGTTGGCGGTCACTGACCCCCCACTGCGTGGGGGGCTTGCATCGCTGCAACCCGCCGAAAAAATCACCATCCTGGGAGCAGTGGAGAGGATGGCTGCCCGGCTCACCCGCCGTTTCGGCTTGCGGGGAGTGAACGGGATAGACCTGGTGGTGGCGGATGGCCCGGACGGGCGACCCCGCCCCTTCCTGGTGGAGGTCAACCCGCGCTACACCGCCTCGATGGAACTGGTGGAGTGGGCCTATGGGCTCAACGTCTTCTCCCTTCACCTGGAGGCGATGGCTGGCCGGTTGCCTGACTTCTCCCTGGCGGAGCATCTCCACGGTCCGCACTTTGGCAAGGGAATCGTCTACGCCAGACAGACGGTGACCATGCCGGAGACGGCAGGATGGACGGAGCAAGGAAGGCGGGATATCCCCTTCCCTGGCGAGCGGATCAAGGCCGGTCGTCCGGTCTGCACGGTGCTGGCGGAGGGAGAGGGGCGAGAGGCGTGCTGGAACCATCTGCTGGCGGATGTGGAAGCTGTCCGGCGGGAGATCAATGATCAATTAACAATGAACAATGAGCAATGAAGAACGATGAGCAAGCAATTCACGCTAATCACCGGCCGCACCCCTGAACAGGGGGAGGGATTGCACAAAGGGAAGGGTTCGGAGGCGTACCGGAGCGCTACGACGTTGGTGGAGATGAGCCCGGAGGATATGGCCCGCCTGGGGATCGAGGAGGGGCAGGTCGTTCGGGTGCAGACAGTGGCCGGGCAGGTGGAGGTGCCCGTCCGCGCCGGGGCACTTCCTCCGGGGCTGTTGTTCGTTCCGATGGGGCCTGCGGCGAACGGTCTCATCGGAACAGAGACAGAGGGCACAGGGATGCCGTCCTTTAAAGGACTGGCGGCGGAGGTAGAGCCGATATGAGCACTCCAGCGGAGACCAGAAACCAGGTTTTGCAGAAAAAACCTGGTTTCTTTGAAAACGTGGTCTGTGCCTTCTGTGGCTGTTTGTGCGATGACCTCGTTGTGGAGGTAGAGGACGGCCGGGTCGTCAAGGCGCGGCGGGCGTGCGCCAGCGGGCGTGGGCTCTTCACCCATTACGACCCCGTCCCGCGGCAGCCCACCGTGGACGGACGGGAGGTGGAGTGGGAGGAGGCCATCGCGGAGGCAGCGCGGACACTGGACGAGGCCGACAGCCCGCTCATCTATGGCCTCAGTTCCACAGCCACCGAGGCACAGCGGAAGGCGGTGGCACTGGCCGACCGGCTGGGGGCGATTCTGGACACCACCTCATCTGTCTGCCATAGCCCCAGCAGCCTGGCGATGCAGGCGGTTGGCGAGCCTACCTGCACGCTGGGGGAGGTGCGTAACCGGGCGGATCTGCTCGTCTTCTGGGGCTGCAACCCGGCGGTCTCCCACGTCCGTCACTTCTCTCGCTACTCGGTGATGCCCAAGGGCATACTCACCTCCCATGGCCGCAAGGATCGGACAGTGGCCGTCGTAGATGTGCGCCCCACTGCCAGCACACGGGTGGCTGACCTCTTCCTCCAGGTGCAGCCTGGCACTGACTTCGAGGTGCTAACGGTGCTGCGGGCGTTGGTGCAGGGGAAGGAGATTGCGATAGAGACAGTGGGGGGCATATCCACGGCCCGGTTGCGAGAACTGGCGGAGCGGATGAAGACGTGCCGCTTCGGCGTGGCCTTTATGGGAATGGGGCTGACGCAGAGCCGAGGGCGGGACCTCAATGTGAGCGAACTCTTCACGCTGGTAGCAGAACTGAATCGGTACACCCGTTTCTCCGTCATCCCGATGCGTGGACACGGGAACGTGGCCGGGGCTGATCAAGTGCTCACCTGGCAGAGTGGGTATCCCTTCGCCGTCAGTTTCGCGCGAGGGTATCCCCGCTACGGCCCTGGCGAATTCTCGGCCGTGGACGTGCTGGCGCGGGGGGAGGCGGACGCGGCGCTGATTCTCGCCTCAGACCCGGTGGCCCATTTCCCCGGTGCGGCGGCTAAGCAGTTGGAGCGCATCCCCATCATCGTCCTCGACCCGATGCCAAGCCTGACGACGCAGGTAGCGCGAGTAGTCCTCCCTACCGCCTGCTATGGGGTGGACGCAGCCGGCACAGCCTACCGGATGGACGGCATACCCATCCGGCTTCGTCCAGTGCTTCCTTCTGTCCGCCCCACTGACGAAGATGTGCTGAGCGAGATTATTGCCCGCGTAGGCCCCTGATTGAAAGGCATTTACGAGGGCTCGGTCAGAGACCTTCGCCCAACAAGAGAGGGCTCGGTCAGAGACCTTCGCCCAACAAGATCTGAGATAAACTACAAGCCGAGTACCCTACCGGGCTGGTGGCTTATCAGGAGAGCAACATGAAATTCGTGGACCGTGAACGGGAACTGGCGACACTGGATCAACTGTCATGCACTCCCGAAAGGGTGGGAGGAGATGGAATATTCCGAGTTCCTCGAAGCCCGGCGTAAAGGAATTGCCCAGGTTATTCGAGCTCGACTTTATCCATTTGAGAGTCTTTGAGGAACTCGAAAGCCAAAGGTAAATCCGGCGGCGAGTAACGAATCGCTGCCAAAATGAGTACTTTGACAAAGAAATACGCAAAATAACGCCATTCA
>Ga0315541_1004409_pt1 | contig 10314 bp, 9 predicted proteins | sample SalMarSW160190MG_FD_203095 | JGI IMG/M metagenome (GOLD analysis project Ga0315541, IMG submission 203095) | Salt marsh sediment microbial communities from the Plum Island Ecosystem LTER, Massachusetts, United States - Salt Marsh Sediment SW1601-190 ...
TAGAAAGAGTATACAATTCTGAGATAGGGAGGAGGTATTGGTGATGAAGGGAGATTTAGCTATTGCTGGAGGGGAAAGGACAGTGCCTGAGGAATTAAAGGTAGGGTGGCCAGTAATTACTCAGGAGGATAAGAAGGCCGTGATGGGAGTTTTGAATAGGGGTATCCTCTGGGGTCCCTATGCTCCGGAGGTGGTGGGCCTTCAGGAAGACTTTGCCAGATATGTTGGGACAAAATACTGCATAGCTGTAAATAGTGGTACAGCAGCCCTGCATATGGCGGTGGCCGCAGCAGGCATTGGGCCTGGAGATGAGGTTATTACCTCAGCCTTTTCATTTCTAGCTTCAGCGGTGGCGGTCCTGCATCATAACGCCATACCGATCTTTGTGGATATCGATCCTAAGACCTTCAATATCGATCCAAAAAAGATAGAAGAAAAGATTAGCTCCAGGACCAAGGCTATTATGCCAGTTCATATCCATGGCCTACCGGCAGATATGGACAAGATAAATGAGATTGCCAAAAAGCATCATCTCGTTGTGATAGAGGATGCTGCTCAGTCTCATGGAGCACTGTATCATGGTAAAAAGACTGGCAATTTCAGTGATATGGCGGCCTTTAGCTTAAACTCTACCAAGAATATGCCGGGAGGAGAAGGTGGCCTTTTTGTTACTAATAATGAAGAATACAGGGGTAAAGCCAACATGGTGAGGATGTTTGGAGAGTTCCTTAAGCCCGAGGAAGGAAGAAAATACAATGCTTACACCATGGGATGGAATTATAGGACTCAGGAGATGCCGGCTGCTTTTGCTAGAAGTCAACTCAAAAGGTTAGATAAATACAATGCCAATGGGAAGAGAAACGCTGAGTATTTATCCGGGCATCTAGCAGAGATTAAGGGAGTCACTCCTCCCCTTGTCCCTCCCGATAGGACCCATATCTATCATAAATACAGAATTAGGCTAAATCCAGATGAGTTGGATTTAGATATGGAGCCGGATAAGTTCAGAGATCTGGTGATGAAGGCCCTGCAGGCAGAGGGGGTAGATGCTGTCCTCTGGCAAACTGTCCCTATTCTTGGTCAGACCCTCTTTCAGCTTAAGGAAGGCTATGGCAAGGGCTGTCCCTGGAGCTGCCAGTATGCAGAAGAAATAAGCTATGATCCAAACGATTATCCAGAAACCTTGAAGCTGTTAGCTGACTCTCTGGTGATTTGCTCTGAACCTTACCCCATTTATCCTCAGCCCCTGGAGCTTATGAAATACTATATAGAAGCATTTCACAGGGTCTTTGACAATATAGATGAGGTTGTTACAGTTAAGACTATATCTGCCAAGAAAAAGCCTATAACTGGTAGGGCAGAAATAGGTTAGATCAAATATTTTATACGGAAGAAGAAAAATACGTTTTTTGGAGTTAACCCTACAAGCCAAATACTCAAATAACGCCTGAATCTCGAAAGAAAATTCTGGCAAAGAAAGGAGGGATGAGTCAGACAAATAGCTTCTTTCCGAGAGCAGGCTTTACATAGACTTTTTAGTTTAACCCAAATTTAAAAAAAGAAAAGGAGAGGAAAATGAAAAAATTGTCAGTTTTGTTTTTGTCCCTATGTCTGGTTGTCTTATTTTCCATCCCAGCCATGGCAGCGAAGGAAGGCGGTACGCTGAGTATTCTTTGCTTTTTTGGATATGCGGACGATAGTTGGGTAAAGCCTTTCGAAGAAAAGTATGATTGCGAGGTCAAAGTAACATATGCTGGGACGGTGGAGGAGCATTTCACCAAGACAAAGGCTGCACCAGGTCAGTACAATATAGTATCTAATGACTCAGGTAGGGTTCAGATGTATTACGATGCCGGTCTGATTCAATCCATAGATGTGTCTAGATTAAAAAATTACCCCAAAATAGGAAAATATTTCCGTGACCATCCCTATGCCGAGGTTGAACCCGGTAAGAAGTTCCATGTTCCCATCTGCTGGGGAGATCAAGACTTTATCGTCAATACGGCTGTCGTGGGTGACAGACTTAAGCCATATCTGACCGATATAGGTGGAGGCCGTCAAGTTCTTTCTTACAGGGTGATGAAGGCGCCTCAGTTCAAGGATATGGTAACCATGTTTGATGAGTCTAGCAATGTGACAAATATGTCGGCAATTGCTGCCGGTATCACCCATCCATTTAATCTGAGTGAGGCTGACTATGAGGCTATGATTACTGAACTTAGCCTATGGGCAAAAAACTGCAGACAGTTTACCTTAGGATTTGATTCAGAAAAAGCTGTCCTTACCGGAGAGGATGCCTATATTTCCATAACCGGCAATAACGCTATCCAGGCCAATGCATTGGTGGAGGAAGGAGTGGGAGATAAGTTCACTCACTACCTACCAACTGAAGGCACCATCTGCTGGATCGACGGATGGGTAATTACCAAACCGACTAAAGGGAAATCTCTCGATCTGGCTCTCAAATACATCGATTACATGATAGGTGATGCAGGACAAACCTTACTGGCTGAGAAAGTTGGCTTTGGTATTATTAATCCTGCTGGAGGTGGTGGTTATACCGATGCAGTTAAGGAGAGAACCTGGTGGTACACTATGTCAATCGATGAATTTCCTGTTCCTCTTTATATAATGGTTACTGAAGAGGATCCTGAGAGGAGAGTGAATACCTGGCTCGAAATTAAGGCAAAATTAGGATTTTAGGTGGAGAGTGAGCTAGTTTTCCTCTGGTCCTGATGTATCTGTCAGGACCAGAGGATATTGATATTCGGTTACATTCAAATAAATCCATGGAAAGATGGATCAAATGAAAGATAAAGAATCTAAATGGCAGGTCGAATTAGTAGAAGTTACCAAGATATATAAAGATACTATAGCTGTTAATAATTCCAATATTAAAATAAAAGCGGGTGAATTTTTTTCACTATTAGGACCTTCCGGCTGTGGAAAAACTACTACTCTCAGAATAATCGCTGGACTTGAAGAACCGGACGAAGGCAAGGTTTTCTTAGAAGGAAGGGATGTTACTAATGTTCCCGCTCATCGCCGCAATGTGAATACTGTTTTTCAAGATTATGCTATATTTCCCCATATGAGCGTTTACGATAATGTCTACTTTCCCTTAAAAATGCGGAAAATTTCCAAAAAAGAAGCTGATCCAAGGATTAAAAGAGTGCTAAAGCTTGTCAATTTGGAAGGTTTCGAGAAAAGATATTCCAGTCAGGTTTCTGGTGGACAAAGACAGAGGGTGGCCTCGGCTCGGGCACTGGTTAATGAGCCAAGAGTTCTCTTATTGGATGAACCGTTAGGTGCTCTTGACTTTAAGCTTAGAGTATCCATGCAAAAAGTTTTGAAAGATATTCAGAGAAACCTAAATATTACCTTTATATATGTTACCCATGACCAGACAGAAGCGATTACCATGAGCGACCGAATAGCCGTGATGTCTCAAGGGCTAATCCACCAAATCGGTACTCCGGATGAGATTTATAATAATCCCGCGACCGCTTTTGTAGCTTCATTCATAGGAGAGATGAATTTTTTGGAAGGACTAGTGACGTCAATACCGTCTTCAGACACTGTAGAAGTGTCGGTCTCAAACAAAAACATCCTCTGCAAGAATAACGATCAAAAGATTTCGTTGAATGATGGTGTACTGGTAAGTATCCGTCCCGAGAAAGTTCATGTAAACCCCTTACAGTCCCTAAAAAATGTCATTGAAGCAGAGCTAAGCAGAATTGTATTCAAAGGGAATAACTTTGAAGTTACAGCCAAATTCGATAAGTGCGAGGTGCGTTCGCTTGTCGATTACAAAGTTTGGGATAAGTCTCAAAAAGTGGGTAATAGGGTAAAAATTGGGTGGAACCCGGAAGATGTTCAGGTTTTTCCCATTAGTATGAAGAAGGATATGATTCAATATGAATAAAGGGTTTTGTCGGTGAAATCGATGAAAGAATTACCAAATAATAAGAGGGGGAAAAAGAGAGGAGTGTTCGATAAACCCCGTGCTTACATAATGGGAATTCCTATTATTTTCTGGCTTCTCACAATAATAATTACTCCAGTAATTTTGATGCTAATTATGAGTTTCAGACAGAAGGTAGGATATGATATCTCAAATATTTTAACTCTTTCCAACTATTTGGAGATTTTAAAGAAGCCATCGTATGTCAAGATACTTTTAAGGAGCTTTAGGATAGCTTTGATTGCATCGACTCTGGCCATTTTCGCCAGCTACCCCTTAGCTTACTATATTTCGAGAAAGATAAGAAAGGGAAGACATTTACTTTTTATGTTGATAATAGCCCCTTTATGGATAAGTTACCTGGTGAGGATAATTGCCTGGAGGGCAATACTGGGCAACAAGGGTTTGATTAATTCGACTTTAATGGCACTTGGCTTAATAAAAGAGCCTCTATCATTTTTATTATATAATCAGTTCGCCGTAGCCATCACTTTAACTTATATTTCTATTCCCTTCGTATTCATTCCCTTATACACTGCTCTGGAAAAGATTCCTGTAAATTTAATTGATGCCGCCAGGGATCTCGGAGCCAATGAGTTTCACACTTTTATAAACGTAATATTACCCCTTTGTATTCCCGGTCTACTTACAGGATTTATGCTGGCATTTATAATTTCTCTCGGTGATTACATTATCCCTATGCAATTGGGTGGGACTGGAGGAATGATGCTCGGAAATATTATCTGGTCGCAATTTGGCTTTGCCTTCAATTGGCCATTAGGTGCTGCTTTAGGCTTTATTTTGTTCTCTATTGCGGCAGTGATTTTGGCCATAACCCAGAAGTTTGGCTCACGAGAGGGGATGTTATACGAATAACTTAAAAGAAATGTAGAGAAATATAAGCGCAGAAAGATGAAAAAAGAGAGAAGAAAATTCAAATTTTCGCCCCTGGGGATTTATGCTATCTTAGCTTATTCTTTTCTTTACTTACCCTTAGTGGTGGTAATAGTTTTTTCTTTTAGTCCTACAAAATCTATTGTTGGATTTTCTGGTTTTACTACCAGGTGGTATATTAAATTGTTTAACGATGAAGCTCTAATCGCGGCACTTATACATTCATTACAGGTGAGTCTTACGGCAGTGAGCATTGCCGTCGTTGTTGGGACAAGTGGCGCCTTTTTTTTAGTAAGAGCGAATTTTCCAGGAAAGCAACTTTTTCGTAGTCTCTCCCAGTTACCTCTGATTCTACCAGGAATTATTTTGGGTATAGCTTTACTGATACTGTTTATGAACCTGGGTTTTGAGCTATCCATGTTTTCGATTTTAATGGGACACGTATGTTTTACTACACCAGTGATAATGTTTCAAGTAGCCAGCAGACTCCAAAGACTGCCAAGATCATTTGAGTATGCGGCAAAAGATCTCGGAGCGACTCCGGTTAAAACCTTTTGGTATGTGACGCTTCCTATGATACGAACTGCCATAATCGGGGGGGCACTCCTCGCATTTACTATGTCTTTTGATGAGATTATCATTACCTATTTTTTGACTGGCACCTGGACAACTCTTCCCGTATTTATCTACGGCATGATGCGTTTTGGTCTGTCCCCGCAGGTGTTCGCTATTTCGACCGTGGTGCTAACTTTTGCTGTGGTTTTAATAGTTTTAATGGCTAAATTTACGGCCGTCCGAGGGGAACTCTAAAATCGGATGATTAAAGGAGCAAAGAGTGAGACTCAATAGGTATAAGATTCTTTCTGAAGATGATTTGTCAAAAATTCACCAGGCTTCTTTAAAGCTTCTTTCAGAGACAGGGATGGTGATCCATAGCAAGAAAGTTGTTGAGTTATTAAAAGAGGCTGGGGCCAAAGTTGATGGGGAGAGAAGGTGGGTGAGAATCCCTGAAGGTTTGGTGGAAAAGGCTCTAAATTATCTCCCTTCGGAAATTGTCCTCTATGACAGGAATAAAAATCCGGCTTTGACTCTGGGAAATAATGAAAGTCACCTGGCCAGTGGTCACAACGCCATATATATACTTGATTCAAACACGCTCACCCGTCGAGCCGCCACCAAAAAAGATGTAGCTGGTTTTGCCAGACTTGCCGATGCTCTTGAGAATATTCATGTGGTAGGCGTTCAGGCTATGCCACAGGACGTTGTGCCAAAAGCATCTTTACTTCATGCAGTTGAAGCGGTCTTTAACAACACCGAAAAACATTTGTATTTCTCTCCCGAGAGTTCTGAGGTTACCCGGGCTATAATCAGGATGGCCCGAGCAGTTGTGGGAGATGGAACTCTCTCAGAGACTCCCATCTTGACCTGTCAGCTTTCTTCTACCAGTCCTCTAAGCTGGGAAGGGGGTGCTGCTGATGCCGTGATAGAAGCAGCGAAAGCCGGGGTTCCCCTTGTTTTCCTTCCTCAGCCTTATGCTGGGGTTACGGCACCCATAACGTTAGCCGGGGTATTGACGGTGCATAATGCGGAGCTGCTTTCCGGCATTGTAATCAGCCAGTTAGTGAGGAAAGGAACCCCTGTTGTCTACGGAAGCGCCTGGACCACTTTTGATATGAGGCAGGCAAATGTGGTCATCGGAGGTCCTGAGACAGCTCTCATGCGCATAGCCGGGGCGCAGCTAGCAAGATTCTATCATATCCCCTCTCATACCATTGGTCTCGATTCTGATTCACATTGCCTGGATGAGCAAAATGCCTGGGAGAAATTCCTTACCCTCCACAGTGCTTTTACTTCAGGAGTCAATTTAGTGGTAAATGCGGGGATGTTCGCTACTGGTCTAACAGTAAGTTTTGAACAACTGGCCCTCGACAATGAGATGGCAGGAATAGTTTATCGCTTTGTCGAAGGCATTAAGGTCTCACCGAAGACGATTGCCCTTGAGGTGATCAAGAGAGTAGGACCCAAGGGGAATTTCTTAGAGGAGCCACATACCTTGGAATATCTAAGAAGCAGCGAACATTGGCAGCCGAAGCTATCCAATCGTTCTATCTATGAGAAATGGATGGAGGAGGGCGGGAAAGATGTAGTCGAGAAAGCTCGCGAGCTCTCAGAAAGAATACTTGGGCATCACCAGCCAAAAAATCTCACCGAAAAGGTACGCGAAAGACTCAGGGAGATTATAAGAGATTTTGAGGAAAAAAGCCTGCCAGGGTAAAAGAGCCTGTTAAAGTCCTCATCTAATTTCACTTTACACTAAGATTCCATTTGCTACAATAACTAAGATGAGCTACGGTTGACAAGCAGTTGGATAGAAAGGGAGCTCAGGTAGCTAATGCTCTGAAGGCTCCAGTTGCGGTGGGGTTCTGTTGGTCGCTCGGGCATATTTGCTCAAGATCGCTGGTGGTAAGGAGGAACAAAAAAATGAAAGAACTGATGAAGCCCATAAGGACTCTGGTGGATTTTAAAAGAGGCGTAGTAAATCCGGATCGGGTAATCGAGAGAAAGACAAGTGACATGCAGGGGATGTACGCAGATGAGCTTGCCCTTAAAAAACTCTTATCTCAAGGTAACCCCTTCATCTACCAGATACGGGAGGTAAACATCCCTGAGGAGACAGGACACATAATCTATAGCACCACCGTAATCTATCCTGGAAAAGTGGGGGATGAGTATTTTATGACCAAGGGGCATTTCCACGCTAAGGAGGGTACTGCAGAGATTTACTTTTGTCTTGAGGGGGAGGGTTATCTTCTAATGCAAACCAGACAAGGAAGAGTCTCTGCTATCCATATGAAACCGGGTGTACTGGGATACATACCCCCTTACTGGGGTCATAGAACCATAAATACCGGAAATAAGGAGTTTGTTTTTCTCACTCTGTTTCCGGGAGATGCCGGACATAACTATGAAATTATAGAAAAGTGTGGATTTGCCAAGATGATGGTGGAGGAGGATGGTAGAGCGATTTTGAAAGATAACCCTAAGTACACTTCGTTAAATGGCTAAATTGGTTGATGGATCATGTTCATTTGATGTTCTATCTTTGAGGTTTGGTGTCAGGAGAAATGAGAAAGCAGGAAAAGCACTATGGTAAAGTGAGCGAGAGCAAAAAAATGGGACAAAGGTCTCTATCTCGATTTTATGCTCCCTCTAGAATTTTGTGAAAGGCATGCAGTTGGATAAAAAGGAGGAGTTTTATGGCAAAAGAGATCAACGTGGGGATGGTGGGTTATAAGTTTATGGGCAAGGCTCATTCACATGCTTACCGAGATGTAGCTATGTTCTTTGAAACCGAGACAGTGCCGGTAACGAAGGTGATCTGTGGCCGAACAGAGACTGCTGTTTCTGAAGCTGCACGAAGGTTTGGTTGGGAAACTTACGAAACATCCTGGGAAAAACTTGTCCAGCGCCAAGATATTGGTCTGGTTGATATCAATACTCCCAATTCAACTCATAGGGAAATTGCCATAGCTGCGGCTAAAGCCGGAAAGCATATCCTCTGCGAGAAGCCGCTAGCAGTAAGTTTGGCTGAGGCTGAGGAGATGCTGGAGGCAGCGAAGGAAGCCGGGGTAAAACATATGGTTTGCTTTAATTATAGAAAAGTTCCCGCTGTCGGTCTGGCTAAAAAACTGATTGAAGAAGGACGGGTAGGGAAAATCTATCATTTCAGGGCCCAGTACCTGCAGGATTGGGTCACTGATCCGGAGTTTCCTCTGGTCTGGCGATTTAAAAAAGAAGAAGCAGGAGCAGGGGCTCATGGTGATTTAAATTCCCATATAATAGATTTAGCCCGGTATCTGGTGGGAGATTTTGCTAAAGTCGTCGGGATGCAGGAAACATTTATTAAGAAGAGGCCAGAGCTTGAAGTGAGCGAGGAGCTTACCACCGGCCTTACTGCAGAATCAAGAAGAGGGAAACTGGGAGAAGTTACGGTTGACGATGCTACTCTTTTTTTGGCCAGATTTAAAAGCGGAGCTTTGGGTTGTTTTGAAGTAACCAGATTTGCCAATGGCCGACGGAATGGCTTGAGATTTGAGATAAATGGGAGTAAGGGGAGCCTATTATTTGAGCTTGAGAATATGAATGAGCTCTGGTTCTATTCCTGTGAGGACCCGGATGGGATGCAGGGGTTTAGGAAAATTTTGGTTAGCGAAGCTACTCATCCTTATATAGAAGCCTGGTGGCCACCGGGACACATCATCGGGTATGAACATACCTTTGTTCACGTGGTCTATGATTTTATGAAAGCCCTGGATGAAGATAGGATGCCCACACCCAATTTCGCCGATGGAGTTGAATGTCAGAGAGTTCTGGAGGCGGTGGAAAAGTCAGTCAAAGAGGAAAGATGGGTTGAGGTAAGATAATATCAAAAAACCTTATGCACGGTTTGTGGTCAGATTTTATAATTACTTTACACTTCTTCCTTGACAAACTCCCTTTTGTAGATTATTATGGTATATCGAATAGAAAAGAATGAGAGATTCTAGGTCTATATCTATCAAGCGAAAGATTCTCATAGTCTGCCAGGTAATAGCCGGGGAAAAGATTCAGACCATAGCCAGAAAGCACAAGGTAAGTAGGCCTTCTATTTATGCCTGGACCCAGAAAGCTTTAGATACCCTGGAGAAGACACTAAAACCTGAGAAACGGGGACCTAAATTCAAAAAAGCCAAAGTCGATGCAAAAGATAAGCTCATTGAAGAACAAAAGATGAAGATAGAGGAGTTAAACGATATCATCAGCGAGAAAGAGAAACAGATTAAAAATTTGGGAAATAAAATAGCTCTTCAGAAAAATAGCCTTCTTCGCCCTTCACAGTGTCCCCATTGTGGGTTTGAGAAGATTTACAAAAATGGTACCTATAAGATAAAGCCGGAAAGATTCTTTGAGCAGCTAAAAGACAAAGAAATAGAGATAACAGTTCAGCAGTTCATCTGTCCTTATTGCAGAAGCTCTGTTTATCCACCAGAGAAAACGAGAAAAGTGATTCTTTTTTAATGCCCACCGTGTTATAGGATTTACCCCCCAAGGACTTTTCAAACCAAATCAAACTCATCATAGTGTAAAATAATTACGAATTTTTAGGAGTGCATTCATAGTAGAATAGCCATTATCTCTTTTATTTCTCCTGAAAGCCCCTTAAAGCCTAAGTTTACTTTCAATTTTTTAGAGAAGAAGAATCTTAATGCGATATCTTGACAAAAAATGAGAAATAGTTATAATAAAAATAGGTTATTATAAATCGATTTTATATTTGGAGAGTCTTTTATAAAGAGAAAAATAGAAATTTTATAAAAAGGATTTCGTAAATTGATAATGAAACTAACTATAAAAGATATTGCCAAGATAGCTGGGGTTTCTCCTGCTACTGTTTCCAGAGTAATAAACAAAAAAAA
>Ga0315541_1004410_pt1 | contig 10314 bp, 11 predicted proteins | sample SalMarSW160190MG_FD_203095 | JGI IMG/M metagenome (GOLD analysis project Ga0315541, IMG submission 203095) | Salt marsh sediment microbial communities from the Plum Island Ecosystem LTER, Massachusetts, United States - Salt Marsh Sediment SW1601-190 ...
TCTGCTATATTTCCCTCTATATCAAAAAATTGACCTACAATATTGCCTACAGCTCCTTTTCGATGCAATATTTCTACATCAGCCAAGCTAATATACCCTGTACTAATCAAAGTGGTCTCGGCACTCATCTCCCCTACACCTACCAGGGAATAATTGGCCAATTTTGCCATCTGGAGAGCCTGTTTTACGGTCAGGTCAGACCTAAAGGACCTACACAGTTTCTCTGAGGCAGCAATGGCAGGAGCATGAATGTAATAACATTCTCCTTTAAAAAGGGAGGATAATTTTGCTCCTACATCGTAGGGATTTAGATAAAAGGAAGTGGTTAGACCTCCATTTAAGGTAACTATCTTCAGCCTTTTAATGTTGTTAGGTCTGATAAATTTTGCTACCTCATAGACTGTCCTTCCCCATCCTACAGCGAATAAATGACCACTCTTCAAACGTCTTTCTAGATATTGAGCTGCTGCTTTGCCCAGGGTATCTCTAATCTTCTCACATTGACCAATAGGAACTACCATAGCATCCTCGAGCTTAAAAACTGATTTAAGCTCTTGTTCTATATCCAAGCAATTATTCAAAGGACTTATAATGTGGAAATGAACAATTCCCTCATCTTTTGCTTTTTGTAACAGGCGCACTACTTTTGACCTTGATAGATTCAGCCTCTTAGCTATCTCGTCCTGAGTCATATTTTCTTTGTAGTAGAGCCAGGCCATTCTGGCGAGAAGATCAGCTTCTGTGGGATTCTTAAGCATTATTTGTCTTCCTTTGCGTCCGAATTCCGATACTGTAGGCTATAAACATTTATTCATTGAGGAAACTATTGTTTATATTATAGCAAAAATAAAATTCTGTCAACTTTTTCTCAATTGATTTTTTGAAAGAGGCAAAGAAATATGGTTTTTCTTATCAGGAAAGAAGGAGCTGGCGTGATATCAAAACCTTGGGCCTGATGCTCAAAAGACAAAAATTACCTTATTGAATTTTTCTCTTTGTCCAGCTATTTTTTTAAATACTGTGGCTATATCTTCAATCTTAAAACGGTGAGTAATTAGAGACTTCACATCCAGGCGGTGAGCCTCAATAAAATAAAGAGAGGTCTGCCAGCTATTAAGAGGAATAGGTTTTGTATCTGTATCATAGACCCCATAAATGGTTAACTCATGACGAAGAATAGCCAATACTGTTTCCCGGGGGAGAGTGACATCTTCCTCCACCAAACCTACAATCACTACCTTCCCAAGTTTTCGGGCCATTCTCATGGACTGCTCGAAAGTTATTTTTGAGCCGGCGCTATCGAACACTAAATCAACCCCTCGCCTTTTAGTTTCTCTCATCACTAACTCTACCGAATCCTCATTTTTAGCATTAATACAATCAGTCATTCCCATTTTTCTGGCAATCTCAAGTTTTTCCTCAGCAATGTCTATAGCAAAAACCCTTCTTGCTCCCAGAATCTTCACCCACTGAGCAATTAGTAATCCAATAGGTCCACAACCAAGCACGGCCACTACGTCTCCAGGCAAAATCCCTGCTCGCTTAATACTATGTAAAGCTATGGCTGAAGGCTCTAGAATAGAGGCTGACTCATAATCAACATTGTCAGGTAATTTAAGGAGATTTTCAGGGGAGACTTTTATATATTCGGCAAAACAACCATCTGTTCGGGTACCCATTCTAATGAAATTATCACAAAGAGAGTATTCTCCTGAACGACAAAAGTCACATTTTCCGCAGGATATAACCGGCATAATAGCCGCTCTATTTTTCACTTTCACGGAAGTAACATTCCTTCCTACCTCAATCACCTCACCGGCACATTCATGCCCTAAGACCCTGAAGTTATAAGGCGAGACCCCTCTTGAAAAACGAAGTATGTCTGAGCCACATATTCCCACTGCTTTGATGGCAACCAGTACCTCCCTGGAATTTATCTCAGGGACAGGGATTGATTCGCAACGAATATTGCCTGCTTTATGTAGTATCCCTGCTTTCATAGTTCGACTCAATTCCATTCTCCTTCCCAGATAGAACAGAATGGCTAAGAAGTCTCGAAATCCTCTGGTTTTAAATCTCTCAACCTTTTCTTAAAATCTTCGACCTCTTCATCGCCAATAGGCTTCGTCTCAACAACAGATTTACTGCCCACAGCTACTTTATCTAGTACGGCTTCATCTATGAATATAGGAACCTTGAGCCTGAGAGCTAAAGCGATAGCATCGCTGGGGCGGGAATCAACCTGTAAATTCTCTCCGTTTCTTCGCATAATAATACGAGCATAAAACGTATTATTTACAAGGTCGCTAATAACTACTTTATCTACTTCACCATGCAGCTTCTCAATTAACAACTTTGCTAAATCATGTGTCAGAGGTCGGGGTGGCTTTACATTCTCCAGGGCCAGGGCAATAGCCTGAGCCTCAAATAAACCAACCCATATGGGAAGGGTTTTTTCTCCTCTTTTTTCCTTCAAAACAATAACCGGCATCTTTGTATTCATATCTATAGCTACTTTTACTACCTTTACTTCTACCATTTTCTCACCCCCTCAAGAGTGCCTCAAAAATTGGGTAAATCTTCAGTAAACCACGTCATTGCGAACAAAATCCCGTAGTCGTGATGCGTCGTGCGTGATGTCGTATTGCGCAATACGACATACACAATACGAAAAGCGAGCGAAGCAAGGAATCTCCCTGAAGACTTTCAGAACTCCTCCCAATGAAAAAACGTATTTCACTGAGCATTTACCGAGATACTAGATACGATTCACCTTCCTTAAGACCCAACCATATGGCCATAACCCATCAGATCTACTATTGTTCTATTTAGTTCAATGCCCGTAAGATGTCCCAGGCACCCGGAAGATACAGAAATCTCATCAAAAAACTGAACCTTATCTTTCCTTACGCTTCCTCCATGAATGAGCACCGGCACAGGATCGCTACTGTGCCTCTTAATAGAAATAGGAGTGCTATGGTCAGCGGTAATAACAAGATAGGCATCCCCCTCTTTTAGAATCTCTGCCAATCTATTTACTTTTTTTATCATAAAAAGTTTTTCTTCCAGGTTTCCATCATGGCTAGCATTATCCGTTCCCTTTACATGAACAAAGACCAAATCGAATTTTTCCAGAGCCTGGATGGCTGCTTTGGCTTTAGCTTCTATATCTGTATCCAGTCTGCCTGTAGCTCCTTTAACCTCAAGAATCTCCATGCCTACATATTTTGCCACTCCTTTATACAAAGCCGACCCAGCAATACAACAAGAGCTAAATCCGTACCTATCCTTTAGAGATTCTACCTTTTCATAAACTCCTGCACCTCGGGTAAGAATTATATTAGCGACCAACTTACCCTCTCTCTCCCGCTGCTTGTTCAAGGGATGGGAAGAAAGAATAGCCTTGCTTCTCTTCACTACTTCATTTAATATTCGGGCTGTCTTTTTAGCCTCCCTGGTATCCTCTACCGGTTTAGATTCTAAAACTGTGGCAGGTTCTATTGAATGGGAATCAGTATCGGAAACAGCAGGAGAAAGCCCATCTCCCCTCAGAATCAGAGTCCCCCTGTGCTCAGTGGAAGAGAGAAATATCACCTCTACTCCTTCTACGCTTATCCCCTGAAGGGATTTAGCCAGTTCGGCTCCTTCATCCTTCAGACGACCAGCTCTTCTATCTATTACTCGAAAATCGCTATCCACAGTAGCAAAATTACACCGGAAGGCAACGTCACCCTGCTTCAGTTTCACTCCAACCCCTAACGCTTCGAAAGGACCCCTTCCTCTATAATAAAGCTGCGGGTCATATCCAAAAATAGCCAGATGTGCTGTATCACTCCCCGGGATAACACCCCGGCCCAAAGTACTCATAAGACCGGTAGAGCCCTCACAGGCTAATTTATCAAGGACAGGCTTGTCTGCCAATCCCAGAGCGGTTTTACCCTCTTTTACTACTCGGTCTCCCAGCCCATCTACCACTACCAGAATAACTCTCTTTTCTAAAGGCAACTCTTTTCCTTATAATTTTAATTTTCAGAATTATATCATCACGTGCATAGCAAGTTTACGTAGATTTGTTCGTACTATATTATCAAGGATAACTAATCACTGTTATCTCGGTTTTATCAAGATTCTCAATAGCAATGTCTGTACAGACGTACTTGAACTCTTCATCTTTTCCCTGAGAGAAATTACTATTTTCCATTTCGCCTTGCTCAGATTTCATAACTTCCAGTCGAAGTTCAACAGCAACTTCAATCTCTTGAAGTGCTTCTTTTCGAGTTTTTCCAAATGCCGAGCATCCCGGTAATTTTGGAACTACTGCAATATAACCCTCATCCTCTTCACTGTAAAAAAGTTCTATGGTGTAACCATTCATTTAGAACTCACTTTCTGAACTCCTTTATTGTAACTATTCATTAAAGAAAGTCAAACTGACCACACCCTGACAAAATAGCTTCAACCGCTTAGCCTAATAACGCTTTTCTATCCTTGTTCCGGGATAATAGAACTGAAGAATTTCCTCAAAGCTATAGCCCTGTTCAGCCATTCCCTTTGCTCCCCACTGGCACATCCCCACACCATGACCTGAACCCCTTCCTTGGAAGAGAAAATAACTCATTCCTTCTTTCGAATAAAGCTTTACCTCATCGAATAAGGCGCTTCTCAATTTGTCTGTGCCGAACCATTTATTTATCAATTCGCGAAACTCTTTTCCTGTCATTGGTTGACTCGGTGACTTTCCTCCTTGATGCTCCCAGAAAAGGCCTGTTACTCTGCCTCCTTCTGCAAAACTAAGATTTTGAGCGCGGCTAACAACTAGCAAACGGTATATTATGCCACTGGGAAAACCTTGCTCAAATAGAATTTTTCTCAACTCACTCCTCTTAATCTCCCATTCCCAATGATAATGAGGACTTTTATCACAGAATTTATCCGGTCCTACTCTTAAATAGGGAAAATCCTCTCCTCCCCAGACATCCTTGCTGGAAACAGTATGACCCCCGCAGCAGCTATGGTAAAAAGCGTTTATCAGATCCCCTTGATAAGTAATTACTTTTCCCCGAGTCATATCCACTGCTTCCTGTATAAGAGGGTATTCTGACTCAAATCCTCCATAGACCTGATCATTTACCGTGGCAGATAAGTGATGAAGTTGTTCTTGATATGATGGTTCTTCTATCTTTTTTAAAGCGTAGGTTCGAGCAGCAATAGCCTGAGCATATAAGGCATCCACAAACCAGTCAGGCGAAATTTCCCACTTAATTACTCCATAAAGATATTCCTCTAAAGGCAGTTGATTAATGACTCTGAGATAATTCTCCTCTTGTTCAACGGTGATACTCCCTCTGTATCTTCTCTTACCTCTTAGGGTCCCAATTAAAACCAGAGATTCACTCTTTTGTGGCTTTACAAATATTTTTTTTCCCCAGGCAACACCGTCAATCTTTATCCCGCTGGGTGTAGCTTGCATTACCTGGAGAGAAGGAGAAAATGGAAAAGAGTCAATTCTTCCCTCGCTATCCTCTATTTGATATGGTCCGGTAGCGCCAATACCTATGCTCTCTTCTTGCTCTACAATTTTTACCTGGATAAGGGGAGAAGACCAGGCTGGTGAAGTTAAGCAAAGGCTCAAAAACAAGGAGGAAAAAAGCAAAATCAATTTACCTGATATTCTTTTCCCCGCTATGGGCTTATCTTTCAAACAAGAGATATTATTTATAAACTTTCCCTGGTTCAAATACCTTCTCCCCTATCAATTCTAACTTTCCTTCTTTGTTTATTTTGCGAAAAAAGCAAGATTTATACCCTTTATGACAGGCGGCTTTTATCTGCTCCACTTTGATAAGCAAAGTATCCTCATCACAATCTATCCACATCTCCCGCACCAGTTGATAGTGCCCGGAACTTTCTCCCTTAAGCCAGAGCTTCTTGCGTGACCTGCTCCAGAAATAAGCTTTTCCAGAAGTGATAGTCTTCTTTAGAGCTTCTCTATCCATCCAGGCCATCATAAGAACCTCGCCTCCATTTATATCCTGGACAATAACCGGAAGCAGACCTTCTTTATTAAAACTGACTTTCTCTAATAAATCCATAGTTATTGCACTCCTAGGGCTAGAGCCTCTTCTAATTTGACCCTTCCGTCATATAAAGCCTTACCGATAATTACTCCTGCGGGTCCTCTCCCGCCTAGTTCTGTTAATTTCCTGATATCTGCCAGAGAGGCAACGCCACCAGCAATAATTACTTCTATGTTCGCTATTTCCAGGAATTCCTGGATGAGCTTAATATTCACCCCTCCCAAAGTACCATCTCGCGTAGTGTCAGTAAAGATTATAGTTTTAACTCCTAGCCCCGCTAGACCCTTCATCAGCTCTTCAGCTTTTAGAGAGGATTCTTTTTTCCATCCCTCCGCTAGAATCTTGTCTTGCCTCGTATCTATAGAGATTATTATCTTATCTCCGAACTCTAAACAGACGTCCTTTACAAAATCAAAAAAAAGAGCACGTGTCCCAATAATTGCATAATCGACTCCTCTGGCAAAAACATCATCCAAAATAGCCTTTTCTCTAATTCCTCCACCAAACTCTATAGGTACATCCACTTCTCTAGCTATTTTCTCCACTATCTCTAGATGAACCGGTTTCCCCCTAAAAGCGCCATCCAAATCTACTATGTGAAGTCTCTGAGCTCCTTTTCTAATCCACATCCTGGCTATAGCCAGAGGGTCTTCTGAATAAACTGTCTCCCTGTCCTCTTTCCCCTGCCACAACCTAACGCACCTACCTCTCTTTAAGTCAATTGCCGGAATAATTAGCACTCTCTAAGTCTCCTTTTTACTCAACTTCTTAACTAATCTAGCCACTCTTTTTCCTAAGGCTTCACATTGAGGGATTGCTCGCTCACTGGGTGAGTGAATACTTACCGGTCCATAATGATCCCCCTTAGAAGACCCCTGCACTACCATCCCATGAATCAACATCATTTGTAGGATGGACATTATTGTCGTCTCGTTTCCTCCGCCAATATTGGCCGAAGAGGAAAAAGCTCCTCCCACTTTCCCTTCTAGTTTCCCATGATACTTTACTGAGCGATCAAAAAAATCCTTAATGGGAGCAGCGACTAATCCGTAATAGGTAGGTGAACCTACAATTATTCCATCCCATGAGAGAAGATCTTCTAAAGAGGTTTCTTCTACCTTTTTAAGTTCAGCTTCTACTTCCTCCATTTCCACTCCCCGATAAACGAACTTTGCCATTTTCTCAGTTTTCCCACCACGAGAATAATAAACTATACCAATCTTACCCATCTAAAATCTCCTTTCTTACCATTTACAGAACTTTACTTAGCTCATCCTGATTGGATTCAAAAAGGTTCGACTCTTTCTTCCCTTCTACTATTTTAACTCCCTTCTCCCGGGGAACAACCTTTCCAATTACACTATACTCCATTCTTTCTTTTTTCCAAAATCGACAAAATTTCTCCGCTTGCCTCTTATCCACAACCAAAAGTAAGGGGCTCCCGAGGCACGCATCGCCAAGAGGGTCTACGTACAAATGCTATGCTTGCATGCCAATCCCTAAATGCGGAACCGATTTCTCCCGTGAAGTTAAGAGTGCTTGGAGTTTAGCTTTTGATATAATTCCAGAAACTCACTGGGGCTTACTATTTCTGTCCCCTGAAAATTCTTAAGGGGTAAAAGATGCTTATTATCGCCACTAATGAGATAATCAGCTTTCGCCTCAACTGCACACTCCAAGAACTTGTTATCCGGAGGGTCTTCTTCAATTACATTTATTTTTAAACCTGGATTAACTAGAATAATAGCTACTCTTGTTAGATTCTTTAAGAATGCTTGCTTTTCAAGTTCTTTAAATCCAAATTTAGGATATTCCAATACCCTCGACAATTCATTTATCAAATCTACGGAAGTATAGAGCTCTATTTCTCTTCGTAAGACTAATCTGTATATTTCCCTTGCTTTACTTTCTGCTTTCAGCAAAGAAGAGATCAAGACATTGGTATCTAATACTACTTTTTTCTTGACCACTTAATAGCATCCTCAATATCTTGGTCAGTAATTCCAAGCTCCTTGGTCTTTTTGTCCAGAGCTGTAACTAGTCTATCAAATTCTTCTTCAGGAGACACTCTCGCTTTCTTAAGCACAACTACACCTTTTTCTTCTGTGAAAAGGATAAAATCTCCTGGAGCTACCCCCAGTTTATTTCTTATTTTTTTAGGAATTGTAATTTGTCCCTTAAGACTCACCTTGCCTGGATAATTCATTTGATTCCCCCTTCAAAGTAAAGAAGTTTTACTTTTAGAAAAATATACTACAAAAAAAGAAAAAGTCAATTGCTGGAATAAACTATACCAATCTTGCCCATCTAATACCTCCTTTTCTGCCCTTTACAAAACTTTATTGAGTTCATCCTGATTAGACTGAGAAAGGCTCAGTTCTTCTTTCCCCTCTACTATTTTGACTCCCTTCTCCCGGGAAACAACCTCACCAATTACACTGCACGCTATTTCTTCTTTCTCATAAATTTGACAGAGTTCTCTTGCCTTTTCCCTATCTATAATCAAAAGCAAGGCTCCTGAAGCAAGTAGTCCCAAAGGATTTAAGCCATATAATCTGCAGACTGCCTCTGTTTCCTCTAAGATAGGAATCTTTTTCCTCTCTATCTTCATTCCTACACCTGAGGCATAAGCCATCTCCCATAATCCCGTCTTTAATCCTCCTTCTGTAGGGTCGTGCATCAAATGAACCTTACCCGTTTTACTGGCTAAAAGAGCCTCTTTGACCACACTTATCCCGGGAGAATGAATTAAATTCTTCATTCTGCTCAGCATCTTATCAGAAAATTGCTCTTTTAATTTCTCGCTTTTTTCCTGATAGATAACGTGTGTCCCTTCTATGGCAATTCCTTTAGTGAGAAGAATAGCATCCCCAACTTTGACCCTTGAGCCATCAACTAGTCTTTGCCGGGAAACCTCTCCTATCATCTCTCCTACCATAATAGGATGAGCTACTCGAGGGGTAACTTCTGTATGTCCCCCCACCAGAGAGATTCCCAATGTTTGGCAGGCAGAATTGACCTCTTCAAAAATTCTCTTCACTAAAGCTTCAGAGGTCCCTTTTCGAGGAAGGAGCAAAGTAGCTAAAAACCAACGAGGAACAGCTCCCAGACAAGCTATATCATTAGCATTAATATTCACGGAATACCAGCCAAGATTGCAAGAAGTGAAAGTTATAGGATCGGTCTTTACCACCAAGCAGGTTTTTCCAAAATCTATAACTGCTGCATCTTTTCCAATCCCCGGACCAACAATAACTCTTTTGTCATGAGGAAGAGAGGAAAATAATTTTTCTAGAAATTTAGGGTCTAGTTTTCCTATTGAAAAAGAATTATTTTCCATCGCTCGTATTTCCCTATATCGCAATACGCACGACGCATCACGTCTCTTATTCTATTAATCCTCTTATAACAGACATATTCTTAAAATCATCCTCATCACTCTGGCGGGGCGTCTCCATAATGGCAGGAAGATGGGAAAGTTGACAGTGATTGACTATTCTCCTGAAACCCTCCAGGCCAATATGCCCATCTCCGATATGCCAGTGTCTATCAACACGAGAACCAAGAGGAGTTTTAGAATCATTAAGATGAATAAGGTAGAGCTTTTCCAGACCGATTAATCTATCAAAATCCTCTATAGTTTCCTCAAGCCCCTTTTCCCTGGATAGATCGTATCCTGCTTCAAAAGCATGAGCTGTATCCAGGCAAACGCCAATGCGATTCTTATCTTCTACCTGGTCACTTATAGCCTTAATCTGAGAAAAAGTATATCCTACTCCTGTCCCCTGACCAGCCGTATTTTCTAGAAGAATAATAACCCTATTTCTCACTCGAACAAATACCTCATTTATAGCCTGACTTATTTTAGCCAGAGCTTCACCTTCATCAGAGCTCCCCTTACTGCCAGGATGAATAACGAGGTAGGGGATAGCAAGTATTTCCGTTCTTATTAAATTATCATATAGACTTTCAATTGACTTAGAGTAAAGACTCTCTTCGGGAGAAGCAAGGTTGGGAAGATAGGGCATATGTACAAAAACAGGATGAATTTCCTCTTTTGCTATATCTTCTTTAAACATTTTTACTTCATCTTCCTTCAAGGAGTCATTTTTCCATTGGCGAGGATTATGGGAAAAAATTTGTATAGTCTGGCATCCTAGCCTTTTAGCTCGCTCTGCCACTCTATGAAACCCTCCCCCAATGGATATATGAAATCCGAATCTCATTTCAATTGCCT
>Ga0315541_1004415_pt1 | contig 10301 bp, 7 predicted proteins | sample SalMarSW160190MG_FD_203095 | JGI IMG/M metagenome (GOLD analysis project Ga0315541, IMG submission 203095) | Salt marsh sediment microbial communities from the Plum Island Ecosystem LTER, Massachusetts, United States - Salt Marsh Sediment SW1601-190 ...
GGTTTCCCGGCCGGCCAGACGTGTCGCGCCCCGCTGACGCGTACACGTGCCCCACCGGGTGCGAATTCCGTCATTGCCAAGTCCCCGTTTTGAGGTCTGTCAAAGGAGAAATTCGTAGTCTGTCCCCACATTTCCCAAATTTCCCGCAACCAAATACTCACCACGAAGACCACGAAGGACGCGAAGTCAAGAGCGCGGCGTAGTCAGGCTTGAAAGCCGCTTGGTCCAGGAATTGACGCGAAGACAAGGGGCTGCAGCCCCTTGCCCCTTTGGCGCCAATGGGTTCGACGCGTGCCCGGCCAGTAGCATCCTCGCCGCCCCATGCTTCCCCGTCATTGCGAGGACCTCCTTCCCCCGTCATTGCGAGGAGGGAAACGACGAAGCAATCTACTCGACCTAAGCCAACACCTCCTGAAAGACCGGAAGATTGCTTCGCTTCGCTCGCAATGACACGCGACAAGACTTTCTCGTTCCCACGGTCCCCGTGGGAATGCATACTCACACGCAGGTACGTGTCCACGGAGGATCCTGGAAATGAGGGGAACAAGAGAAGTCCGAATCACTTGACTCAATAGCCTCAAGAGCTATAATCTGCTCTCAGTTGATTTGGAGCAATCGAGAGCGCAGCGACATGACAACGTTTGAATTGAGAATTGGGAATTCAGAATTGAGAATTGGGAATGGTGCTGGAAATGGCGAATGACCTGCGTGAGCGAACTTTTGCGTTTGCCACGCGCATCGTCTGTCTCTGTCGCGAGCTTGATAAAAGCCCGGCGGTTAGCCGAACGCTCTGCCGCCAACTGCTCCGCTCAGGTACCTCGATTGGCGCAAACGTCGAGGAAGCGCAAGCCGGCCAGAGCCGGGCGGACTTCGTCTCGAAGATGCCGATCGCCTGCAAAGAGGCGCGCGAGACACACTACTGGCTTCGGCTCATTGTGGCCACGAACATCGTCCCGGCGGAGAAACTGGCCCCGCTGCTCCAGGAAAGCAACGAACTTGTCGCCATTCTTACGACCATCATCAAGAACACAAAGGAGAACACCCGCTAGTGGAGAATTGAGAATAGCGAATTCTGAATAGTGAATATTCGGTGTTCTTCAATTCTTCATTCACAATTCACAATTCTTAATTCCCCTTGGCGTGTTATCTGGAAGCAAGACCCGAATGCGGGTATATCTGGAAACCATATAAACAGAAGTTATGTGTGGAGGGCCCGAGATGAAATCTGCGACCAGGACTGTAGTTTTCGCAGTTGCACTGGCATTCGGGAGTCAATTGCTGATCGGGTTTGTCGTCAGCGTGGTCCAAGTTTGCAGTCTGCTTATGGGATTCCACGCCACGAGCATCGGCGGTGTCGATGCAGTGCTTGTTCTGCTTCTTCCGATCATCGGAATTCCCTTCAATGCCGGTGGCTTTACGGTCCGCCTTCTCTTCGAAGCGTTAGTTGGTCCTCTCGAGTTCTTAGTAGGCCACCGTTCGATGACCGTGATGAGCAATCTTCCCTTCTACCTCTCCCTTCTGGTGATGCAGATGGCCCTTGTCGCAGTGGTGGTTGCTGCCAGGTTTCGGCGCACAAAGACATCGAGAGACTGGCTTCTCATGGCTGTAGCAATTCTCCTGTTGGTGAACGGGCTAGCCAACATTGGCTGGCCATGGTGGGGCACATAACCAGCGCATGCAGCGGGCCAAAGCCGCTGATGCGCGCAGCGTTGGCTCTGCAGGAGGACTGCAGGTGACACCTGATGAAAAGGCAGACAAAGCAACAAGGATTCTGGAACTTGTCGACGCCAATGTTAGGCACGCCTTGAAGCTCAAGGCCTATTATTGCCGCGCAGCGTACCACGATGACGTCATGAGCTACTTCAGCAAAACCAAAACTGCCCCCGGATACAACCATATCGTTGATGCACTTCTTTTCGAGCTGATCATGACCCTCGTTTGTCTCTTTGACGACTCTTCCAATAAAAAGCATGCCGACAACACGGCCTCCTTGCCGAAACTTGTTGCGCTGCTGTCCCAAAGCCAAGTTCGTGCCGTTCTGGAGGAACGTTCCCGGCAAAGGAAGACCCCAACCGGGGAGTTTAGGGGACAGACTACGAAATAGGTCGTATTTTGCGCACTATCTGGGCCGTTCTGTCAACCAAACACCATTCGTTTCGCGTGGCACGCTCCTGAAACACCCTTTCCTGACCACTGCAACAAAGTCCTCTAATATATGGAGAGTGTCTTGCGCGGGAGAGGTGATAGGCTGTAGTGGCGCGGTTCCGTTCCGCGATAGCGGCCTCAGGTCCATGCTACCGAATGGACCTACTTTGAGGGAGATGGCAATGCTACACGAGAACCGCCACGCTTCGAACAAAAATAGGGGCAGTAACCATTTATACTAGGGTATTTCGCCGCGGTCAGTTGTCAGTTGTCAGCGGTCAGCGGTCATCGGTCGGCTATCAGGTGTCAGTTGGTACGTCGCGTTTGGCAGGGCGACTTACTGGCCGGGCCTGTGGCTGGTCAGCCTTTGATGACGCCGAGGGGGCGGATGCGTGCGACGCGGCGGCCGATGCCGGCTCGGTCCACAACGTCTGCGACGATGTCGACGTCTTTGTAGGCGTTGGGGGCTTCCTCGGCGAGGGTCTTTTTGCTGCGGGCCATGACGACGATGTCTCGCGTGGAGAGTTCCTGGAGCAAGTCCTGGGCGCTTTGGGCCTTCCTGGCGGCGGTGCGGCTCATCACGCGCCCGGCGCCGTGGCAACAGCTCCCGAAGGTGTCCGACAGCGCCTTGTCCGTCCCCGCGCAGACGTAGGACCCCGTGCCCATGTCGCCGGGGACGAGTACGGGCTGGCCCACGGCCCGATAGGCGGCCGGCACTTCTTCACGCCAGCCGGGGAACGCCCGGGTGGCGCCTTTGCGGTGGACGCAGAGGCGCTTGGGTGCGCCGTCGACCTCGTGCGTCTCAAACTTGGCGATGTTATGGCAGACGTCGTAGAGCAGCCGGCCGCCCAGATCGCGCGGCGAGATGCCCAGCGTGTGCTGGATCGACCGGCGCGTGAGTTCCATGATGATCTGTCGGTTGGCGAAGGCGTAGTTGGCCGCAGCGGCCATCGCCGCGAGGTACTGTCGTCCTTCCGGCGAGTCGACCGGCGCGCAACAAAGCTGGCGGTCCGGCAGCGAGATGTTATACTTCGTGGCGGCACGCATCATCACCTGGATGTAATCGTCGCAGACCTGGTACCCGAGGCCGCGGCTGCCGCTGTGGATCATCACCGTGACGTTGCCCTCGACGAGCCCGTAGACGGCCGCGGTGTCCGCGTCGAAGACCGTCTCGACGATGCCGAGTTCTATGAAATGGTTGCCGGAACCGAGTGTACCGAGCTGGGTTTCGCCGCGCGTGATGGCCCGCGGCGACACCGCGGCGGCGTCGGCCGAGGGGATGCAGCCCTGGTCCTCAGTCGCGTCGATGTCGGCCTGTGCACCGTAGCCTTGCCCGAGTGCCCAGCGCGCGCCATTTTCGAGCACGGCCGTCATGTCCTCGCCGCCGAGCTTGGGAATCGCCCCGTGCGACCCAACGCCGCAAGGCACGTCGCGGTATAGGCCGTTGACGAGGTCGCGGATGCGCGGCCGGACTTCGTCGTGTTGAAGATGGGTCGTCATGAGGCGGCAGCCGCAGTTGATGTCGTACCCAACGCCGCCGGGCGAGATGACGCCGCCCTGGTCCGGGTCGGTCGCGGCGACACCGCCGATTGGAAAGCCGTAGCCCCAATGCGCGTCGGGCATGGCAAGCGAGTACCTCACGATGCCCGGTAGGCAGGCCACATTGGCCACCTGGTCCGCGGCCTTATCGCTGCGGATCTTGGGCATCAGCCGTTCATCGGCGATGATCCGGCCCGGCACGCGCATCGCGCCGCGCTTGGGAATCTCCCAGGTGGTGTCGTTGATACGCTTCAGTTCGATCTCGGTCATCGGTCCAGTTCCTGTCATCTTTGCCGCTTTTTCAACAAGGATGCTCAAGATGGACAGGATGTGTTCATATTATCCTGAATATCCTGGACATCCTTGTTCATTCTCTTTTGCGCCCGGGCCTAAGTACAGCTCAACACAATAAAGGGAACACAAGCGGGTGGCACGGACAAGATAGCCTGTCACCGAAGACACGCTCAAACAAGTTTGAGCGTGGCACCCATCAAGGCTGTATTTGCAGCCTTGTTTGTGTTGATCTCTATTGTCGGGTAATGAACGGTCTGTTCTTCTACTCGTCACTTCCGCTTATAGCTCGTCCAGCTTCACTTCGCGGCCGCCTTCGTTGAGGGAGCGGTCGATGGCGCTGAGTACTTTCACGGGTTCGAGCAGTTGCTCGCGCGTGAATTTCCACTGGCCGGTGCGCAGCACCTCCATGAAGACCTGCATGCCGTCGTAGTAACAGGCGCCGGCATCGACGGCGTGATGTTTCCAGCCGTCTTTGCCAAAAGCGACGAGGTGAAACGCATATTTCGCGTTGCCCAGCATGTTGACGGTGACCAGGGCCCCACGGTCAAATTTGCACACTGCGACGGCATTGCCCTGATGCGCCACCGCTGCGACACTTTCGCACCCATACCCCCACACGGCGTTCATCAATTCGACGGCATGAATGCCGTAGAAGAAGACGCCGCCGTATTCGCTCTCGAGGTCCGCGGGGCCCGTGCTCATGCCGGCGGTCAGTTCACCCGCGTTAGCCTTGAGGTCCTCGATGTATTGGACGGTAGTGCGCTCAAAGCGCAGCGTCGAGAACGAGGTAAGCCCTACACCGGCCTTTTCGGCAGCGTCGATCAGCGCCGTGGCGTCTCGGACGCTGCAGGCCAGCGGCTTGTCCACGAAGGCGGGAATGCCGGCTTTCAGGAACGGCAAGGTATCGGCGAGGTGCTTGCCGCCGTGACGCCACACGCACAAGACGCCGTCCACCGCATCGATCATCTCTTCGGGCGCGCTGACGATGTTGGGGATGTTGCCGTTCTGCGCGACTTCCTCCGTGCGTTGGGGGTCGGTGCCGTAGATGTGCGTGACCCGAACGTCCTCTATGCGCAGGCCGTTGATGCCGGCTTCCAAGTTAGCCAGTTTCGAAAATGCGTCGGCATGGGTATTATCCGATCCGAGAATTCCGAGTTTGAACATGACTCGCCCTCTGCTGGTTGCCGCTACCCACCCGTGGCATTGTAGCGAGGTGAACGGGATGGGTCAACAGGCAGGGGGAGTTCTCATTCCTACGGAGGAGTCCGGCGGTGTATACTCCCAGGGACACACGGAATTGAAGCCGACCTGTTCCTGGTTTCGGGTAAGGTGAGGGCCGTCGTCACTTGGAAGCACGTAGCGGGAGGAAGGAGGGATGCCGTTGCAGGGCACTTTGGGCGTTGGGATTCTGGGCGCCGGTTTCATGGGGCAGACCTATGCCGCCGCGGTAAGCACCGTGGTGAAAAACGTGCGGGCCGTGGCTGTGGCCGGAGGTTCGCGCGCGCCCCGATTGGCCAAGGAGTACGGTCTCGAAGTAGAGGCGTCGGTGGAAGCGCTCGTGGCGCGGGAGGACGTGGACTTGGTCTGCGTGGCGACGCCGCATGCGCTTCACGGCCCGGAAGCGCTGACCGCAGCCAAGGCGGGCAAGCATTTACTCATTGACAAGCCTATGGCTACGACGGTGGCGGCGTGCGACGCCATACTCGAGGCTTGTGTTGAGCATGGCCTTCGCTGCGAGGTGATGTACACACAGCGCAACCGCGTCTGCAACGTGGCGACGAAGCGCCTGTTGGACTCCGGCGAGCTTGGCAAGGTCCTCCATATGCACAACGTGCAGGTAGTGCCTGAGGGCATGAAGACGGTGCCGAGGTGGCAGTTGGACCGAGACAACGTGGGCATCCTCCTGGGGCACGGCATCCACAATATTGACCAGGCCCGTTGGTTCACCAGGCAGGAGATCGCTCAGGTCTTTGCCAAGGTCCGAGCTTTCGACCCCGACTACGAGGTGGACAGCACCTCGGACGTCGTACTGACAATGGAAGATGGTACCGTTTGCACCATTTTCTGCTCCTTCGAAATCCCAAGTCCGGGGTTTCCCAGAACGGGAGGCGCCACGCAGACCGTGTGTGAGCGGGGCCTTATCGAGAATGACTGGTACGGCGATTTGCGCGTCTCACGCGATGGCGCCGACTGGGAAGTGATCGCGTCGCAGCCGCCTATCGATTGGGCGGGCAAGGGCTTCCTGGACCCCGTGCGCCTGGAGACCTACGCCACAACCCTGCAGCGACTCGTGGACGACATACGAGCGGGGAAACCCGCCGGAGGCACTGGTTGGGACGGACGGCAGGCCGTGGCGGTCGCCCTTGCCGCGTACAAGTCGAGTGAAACGGGGCGAGCGATAGAACTGAAGCACGAAGAGCCCATCTGTTAGATGAGCGTGGCCGCTCCGGGAAACAGTCATGCACTACTCCGAAGCCGTCTCCAGTTCGCCAAGGGTCGTCTCAGGCGGGTTATGGAGTCGGTCGGCCAGTTGGGCCAAGACCCGACGCCAGTTGTCCAGCGTGGGCGCCACCGGGTATTGCATGCCACGGCGCCATTCGCCCAGTATCCAGTATCGCAGCTCCCCTTTTTCGAGCGAGCACTTGATACGCCGCTCTTCGGGCAGCTCCAAGATCTCGACTGCCTGCGCGGGGGGAACAATGACGCCCAGCCCGATGTGGCCAATATCGTCGCCCTGGTAACCCCATGTACCCAGGACGCCCCGTTCTTCGTCCAAGAACCAGGATTCCTGGGGAAGCTTCAAGAGCCCAGGCGCCAACCGGGCGTTCTCGACGCCCTCGGGAACGCGAACACGGATTTCGCTCTCCTGGTGTTCAGCGTAGACCAGGCACCGAAGGCGTACGGGGCGATCCGGCTCGTCTGGCCATACGTTTGTCGCGGTTATTTCCACGGCGGCCCGCACGGGGCCCGCACCCAGAACCCGGTGTTCAAAGGCGACGTGTCCTTCCCCGGCAGGGCTCTGGACGAGGTAGGGCCCTTTGTCCGTGTAGAGTGTCAGACCGCCCAGGCCGCTCGTTTCCCCTACGTGCAGGGCGTCGATACCCCAGTCCTGTTCTTCATGGTAGTTTTCGTCGATGAGGGGATAGATGAGACGTTCCGGCTTGGGAAGACGGCGGTCCACCTGTTTGCCGAAGAAATCGAATTGGCCCGTGTAGAATCGGAAGGCGCCGAATTCCGATTCCCAGGCCACGTAGGCGGGATGGTCGAGGACGGCCCGGGTGACTTGCGGGAACTGCGTTTGGCGTTGTCCTTTGGGGTCGAAGTAGACGTAGAAAGTGCGTCCCTCACCGGGGCGGAGGCTGGCCAGAAAAGAAAGCTCCTGTTCGGCGCTCCAGGACCAAGTGTCCATCTGGTGCGGAATCTCGACCCAGTCCACCCAGTAGTCGCCCATCACGACCGCGCAGTTCTCCGGGTTGAAATCCGGCGCCACACGGCGAAGTTCAGAGAGAGACACCACGACGGGAAACGCGTCGTGATGCCAATCGTCGACGTTTCTCACATGCACGGGTATGCGTTTTCGGTAAGTGCGTCCTTGTACCCGCAGAGGACGCGGTTCTGAAACGGGCGGCCAGGGCAATCCCGCGATACCGGCGAGGCGCCGGGCGGCGCGCTTGTACGCCCCTTGCCCGTAGGCTTCGGCCACCTCCGTCCAACGGCCGTGGCTTCCGAGGCGCTGTTGAAGCGACACGAACAACCGGTCTCGAATCAGGTCGAGGTAATAGCGCGCTCCGGCGGGCGTCTCTCGAATGCGGCGGCCCACTTGTCGTTCCGGTATATAGTCCGCAAGGCCAGTCTTGAAGAAGTCGGCCACCTCGGCGGCGGAAACGGGCCACTGGCCCCACGCCTCGATGGCCACATCGACAAAGGCCCGGCTTTCCTCGAGGGTTTCCGTCAGTAACGTTTTGTAGAAGGGCGAGAGCTCCTCGAACTCCAAAGGAAACTCCCGGCAGTTGCCCGCCAAAGGCCATTCAGAATCCGTGCGGCCGTCGCCGTCGGCGTCGAACAATCGGCGGTCAAAGATGCCGTCGTCGTTGTCGTCCACGTAGGTGTAGGCGGCATCGACCGTGCCGTCCATGTCAAAGTCGACGTCCAGGTATCCTTCGTCGGCGCCGATGAGATGGAGCCGACGGTCGGCCGTATCGAAGTACAGCCGCAAGGGGTGGGGCGGACTCTGGGCCACTTCCACCCGCTTGTTGACATTCGACGTAGCCGGACCCCCAACCTGCGGGAACGACCCGGACTTGGACGGTGCATTGAGGAGCCCTTCCCAGCGTTCGTTCGGGTCGCGCTGGGCGTCGGCGTCCGTATTGCTGTTTATCTCGTCCCACGTGAGCATCGCCTTGGCCCAAGGTGCGTTCTGGCTGAACGCCTTGGCGCTCTCCCAAGTGATCACGGGGTGGGTCTGAATGCCGCGTATGTGTCGCGGCGCGGTGTGCGCGGCCGTGGGCGAGAGGGTTCCCTCCGGCGCTATCGCCGTAACCGAGAAGTCGTAGTCGTGCGTGCGCCGGCCGTGGGCGTCGTCGTCGGCGTCTATGCTGTACCTGAGGTTGTTGACCTTGTCTCCCATGGCGTCGATGCGCACGACGACCTCGCTGCACGTGTCGCCGTCCGGGTCGTAGAACGCGAAGGGGTCCTCCCACATGTTGAGCCATTCCGTTGTGTCATCGGAGAGTTCGAACTGGTAGAAGACCTCGTCGCCGCTGAAATGGCTGCGATATTGGCAAAGCCGTTGGTAATACGTGCCGTTCACATCGTACCACAGCAGGTTGTCGTCGCCCACGTCCACGCCCCACCACACGGCCAACGGGCTCTTGTCGTCTTTCCGGTCGCGGTCGAAGAAGACGCCCATCTCATCGACGTCATTGTCCCCGTCATTGTCCTGATAGTCCGTGACAACATCGACCTTGCCGTCGGCCTGCCAGTCCCAGAAATAGAGATCGCTGTCCAAGTCCCCTCGTCCGTCTTGGTGCAGGTCGCCGTCTTCGTCCACCACACGGACGATGATGGGATTGATCGTGTGGCGCCTGGATGTGTCGAGGTACCACTGCTCATCGGCCTCTCCGTCCTGGTCGGTGTCTATTGTGAGACGCTCACCCGGGGGAAGTTGCTTCACCTCTTCGACTATCTTCGCGTCCAAGTCTCGTGAAGTGCTGAAGACGCGCTGGAAGAGGTCAGGCGCTTCGGGTTCCCCCCAGCAAGGGGGAACGGCGAGCAAACAGGACGCCAGAACCGCCGAAACGGCCGAAAGGCTTTTGGAAGTATGCGGTGCCATCACGTGGAAGTCTCCTTATGTCTGACGAAAGGCCTTTGACGAAAGACTTTCAAGGAGTATAGCGCAAGAGCGTGGTGTCGCGTATCTCCGCGCCCTCGGCGGCTCTGCGTTTGATGTGCCATGTTTCCTTCAACGCAGAGGCGCGGAGGGCGCAGGGGAACGCAGAGTGTTTGCGGGGGTGTATTCTGGGTTTCCCTCCGTCGAGACAAGCCTCCATATAATTAGCCCAACGTGTTGCAGTGTGTCGGGCGGAAGTGTAGTGGTTTGAAGGTGTTGGGGCGTGCAGCGGAGACGGCTCTTGGGGATGGTGCGGGCTTGCGAAACAAGGGGTGTTTTATTGACTGGTTTGGCAGAAATCGTAGTTTTTTGATGGGATAGCGGGATGAGGGGGATAGGGGGATGGAATGGAACAAGGATTTGCAGGATGTTCAGGATAATACGAAAATATCCTGTCCATCCTGAATATCCTTGTTGAAAAAGGGGAGCAACCATAACAAAATGGAAGAAATGACAAATGGGGAGAGTGGGGCTGTTGAGTCGCGGTCTTCCTCTGCGTATCTCCGCGCCCTCGGCGTCTCTGCGTTTGATGTGCCGTGTTTCCTTCAACGCGGAGGCGCGGAGGACGCAGAGGAACGCAGAGTGTTTGAACTCAGGCGGTGTATTTGACCCTCCGGTTATCCCTACTCTGGCGGATTGGGTGAATTGCCGTTGGCGTCCGTCTTCACGAGGTACATGTCCCGCTCGCCTGCGCCGAAAGACATGGTGTTGCCCGCGAGGATGTAGCCGCCGTCGGACGTCTCCTGTACGGACCAGGCCTCGTCACAATCCGTGCCGCCGAAGGTCCTGGACCACAGCTCGTTGCCGTTCGCGTCCGTCTTGACGAGGTACATGTCGCCGGAGCCTGCGCCGAAAGACCCGGTGCAGCCCGCCAGGATGTAGCCGCCGTCGGACGTCTCCTGTACGGACTCGGCACAGTCCGAACCCGTGCCGC
>Ga0315541_1004416_pt1 | contig 10298 bp, 9 predicted proteins | sample SalMarSW160190MG_FD_203095 | JGI IMG/M metagenome (GOLD analysis project Ga0315541, IMG submission 203095) | Salt marsh sediment microbial communities from the Plum Island Ecosystem LTER, Massachusetts, United States - Salt Marsh Sediment SW1601-190 ...
CGGACGGCTCGATCAGGCTGCACGTTCTGGCCAACTCGCTCGGCCGATCGCGCATGGCCGTCACGGTGTCAGCCCACGACGGGAATGCCGTCCAGCGCAACCGCATCAAGCGCATCTGCCGCGAGGGCTTCCGCACCTGCCGGCAGGACTTGCCCGGCGGGTACGATTACGTCCTCCAGCCCCGCGCCGGCTCCCAGCTCAGCCTGGATTCGGTGCGGGCGTCGCTGACAGCGCTGGCCGGCCGGCTGATACGGGAAGCTTCACCATGAGGGGCCTCCGCCAGGACCAACCGCACCGGGCCGGCCCGGTCGCAGCCCTGCTCATACTGTTGGTTCGGCTATATCAGCTTGCGCTGTCGCCGCTGCTGGGGCATCATTGCCGGTTCGTCCCGACTTGCAGCCAGTACTTCATCCAGGCCGTCCGGACCCGGGGCGCGATTCGCGGGGCGATCATGGGCGTCTGGCGGCTGCTGCGGTGCCATCCGTTCTGCCGGGGCGGCTACGACCCGGTCGAGGCCAAAGACCCCGAACACGGCACCTGAAACCCCTCAGCTAATACTACAGTCGCGCTCGGGCCGGACGGGGCGTCCGAGAACGGCAATATCAGCGCCCTGACCGGCGGCGATGAGGCCCACAGCCAGAACCCCAACGGCCCGCCAACAGCCCAAATGCCTCATCGCGGCCTGCTTCCTCGGGGGCCCTCTCAGGGTGGCAGGAGGTCAGCGAGTATGACGCTCAGCTTACGCACACGACAGCGCCAGCATGGGTCCGAGATTGCGCCCGTCGGACCCATGCCCATCTCGCTTACTGCGGTAGCCATATCGGGCTCATTCCACTTTGCGGCTGATCGGCGGCAGATCGCCTTCGACCAGGAACGCCATCAGCCGTTCGGCCACTGGATCGAACTCGGTCTCCCTCGTGGGGTCGAGCCGCCGGGCGAGGGGGATCTGGCATGCGAGGACCTCTCCCTTGCCAAATCTTCGATGCGCCAGCGCCCAATCGACCTTTCCCCCGCCCCTGCCAAAGGCGCAGATCAGAGGCCGCCAGGGGTTCGCCTCCGCCGCGGGCGCTTCGCTCCGCTCGGCGGCCTTGCCGGTCAACTTCGCCCCGCCCGGCCCTTGGCCGGACGCAACGGTCCCCGACGGCAGCAGGCAGACCCTCAATCCGACGTGGTCCACACCGTTGAGACGCCGGTAGTCCCGGTAGCTGCCAACGGCCTTGGTCGTGCCCGGCTCGGGGAACAGGGCGGACGCGGCCGCCTGAAGCGGCGCGGCGACCACGCGATCGAGAGCCCGCCCCATGTTCTCCTGCATCATCTTGGCGTCCCATGCGCCCTGCTCCAGCACGACCAGCCGCGCCCCGCCCACGCCGACCCGGTTGGCAACCGAGAAGCCGTACTGGGTCAGTCGCGTGTCATACAGCCGACCCTCACCGATGATGATCACATCGGGTCGGGCGCCTCCATACGGCAGGATGACGCGATGGCCACGACTTTCCAGCCAGGCGGTCAGCCGGCCGCCCTTTTCGATGACGCCGACCGTTCGCTTGCGCTTGACGGGCGGCAACGGTCGGTAGACCTGAAGAGGACGGAGGCTGACGGCGGTCGCTTTGTCCTCTGCCTTTTTCCTCAGCACGGCCGCTAACGTAAAGGCCCCGCCCCTGTTCGGCGCAGGAAGAGTGACCAGTTCGCGACGGGCCTGCCAGGGGGTGATGCTTGCCGAGAACGCCCCCTTGGACAACACCTTCAGGCCCTTGAGCTCCCCGTCCCAGTCGTAGCCTGGGTGTCTGTCCAGCAGGTAGACCTCGACGGCTACGGCGCCCTTGGCGGCCTCGGAATCGCTCATCACCCAGACGGGCACCTTGACCGGCGCGCCAGCCCGGGCGTGCCGCCGGCTGAAGTCGAGGCTCACAGCCAGAGGAGAGAGGGCGTTCCGCAGGGCGTGAAAGCCGGGACTGAGGTCTTCGTCGCGGCCGCTCATCCTGTGCGCGCGCCCGAACGGGGTCCCATACGGCATGATCACGTCAAAACGCGCCCGCCTCAGGGCTTCCGTCTGCTCCATCAGCAGCAACGCCTTGTCCGTCTGCACCTCGGCAGGCTCGGGCTTACGGTTCCCGTACCAGGCCTTGCTGGAGCCGAACTGCCCGTACTCGGTGTTGCCGATGATGGCATTGGGGTAGGCCTCCGCTAGCTTCCCGGCGGCGACCTCATAATCGGTATGCGTGCCCCACCACATGCCGGCGAAGTTGTGTTGGTCGGCCACATCCGGCGTTACGTCGGCCGAGAGCATCACCAGCCGCGTCGGATCCACCGACTTGACGAACGGCACCAGGTGCTTCCGCTCCCAATCGCCGAAGCCGTTGCCTTCGTTGGAGGCGCTCCAGCCTATGATCGAGGGGTGGTTGAACCGATCTGCGACGATACCCCTGATCTCGCGTTGGAGGTTCTTCCAGTAAAGCGGAAGGTCGTACGGGCTCTCGTCGCCTTTGCACTGAACGTCCGGGAAGTTGGGGAATTCGGGCAGCAGCAGGAATCCGGCCCGGTCGCACGCATCCAGGCACCTTCTGGGGATGGGGGTCATGTGAGTCCGATAGGCCACGCCGTTCATCTTCCGGAAGAGCCTCACCTCCAGGTCGTCCCAAAGCTTCCGCCTGGTCAGCAACATCTCCAGTTGGCGCAGGCCCAACCCTCGGGTCGCCCCGAACAGCGCGATGGGCCGATTGTTGAGATGGAACCGGCCGTCCTTGACGGCAACTTCCCGGAAACCGAACGTGTCGGCCCGGACGGAGGCGACCTGGTTGTCGCCGCCCGAGACCAACCACACGACCATGCGGTACAGCGTGGGGCTTTCGGGCCACCACAACCTGGCCGAAGGCACGGCGATCGTGGCGACCTTCACGTCCCGCGCCTCGCCGGGTCTCAGACGGACGTCGGCACGGGTGACGGGCGAGAGCGCCTTGTCGCCGCCGTCGCTCAACACCTGGGCGGCCAGGCGCCCGGCCCACGCGCGAGGCCCCGCCGTCACGCGGGCGGTCAGGTCGCACGCCGGGCCGTCGATCCGGGGGACGATCCTCAGTCTGCCGACCCGGGCCCCGACATAGGAGCGGACGTGGACGTCCCCCGGGATGCCGCCGCACTTGTTGCCCCACCAGTTGGCGGCGGCCACGGGGATCTGAACGTCTTGACCGTTGTATCTGTCCAGCGCCGTCCAGCCGCGGGGCTTGACGGTCAACCGGTTGGCGCCGGGCTTCACGGCCCCGCTGATGTCGAAGCTCACCGGCGAGAAGGCCAGGTCGTGCTTCCCGACGGGGCGCCCGTTGACGAAGACCTCGCCTCCCCAGCAGATCGCCTCGAAGTCCAGCACCGCGCCCGCCGCCGCCTTTGGCACCTGGAAGTTCCGGCGGTACGTGCCGGATTTCAGCTTGAGGGCGTCCTGCCATCCGACCCCCCTCGACTGGAGCGCGCTGCTCCAGTACCCCGGCACCTTCGCCGGCGAGAAGTCCGCCGAGCCCGGCGGGGCGAACTGCCACGTCCCGCTCAGCAGCGCGTGCCATTCCCGAGGGTCCGGCGCCTCCTTCCGCCAGGCCGTCGGGGCCGGTGCCTTGCTCTGGGCCGGGGGCTGCGCCCCGTCCCGCGGGGACGGCGTCTCGCCGGCCGGCAACGGCCGAGTGAGGCTCAGGGCCAGCACGATCAGCAACGCCCGCGTCAGCGCGTCTTTGGTCGGCATCGTAAACTCCTTGTCGGGCAGTTGAGTTGTGGCAAATGACCGAATGACAATCCTATCGGATGTCACTTTGCCCGTCTAACTCGCGGCGGCCCAACCGTCAAGGGCCGCTTTGAGCAAGGTCAACGCCTCCACGGCGTGTACGAGCTGACGGCCGAGGCCGGCTGAACCCCTTGGCTAAATTGTGCTTCTTGCCCGGCCGTCTACAATGGGGGCCATGTGCCATAACGCTTGGGAAGCCTGCCGCGCGGCGCCGACCGGCTTGTGGACGAGCCCATCGGGAGGACAGCAACGGTGACTGCGGCCAACAACGCGACCGAACGCCTGATCGGGCTGACCTTCAACACCTGCCTGACTCCGGCAGGTAGGCAGGTTCAGACCAAGACGATGCGGGGATTCAAAGCCAAACACAAAGTCCTGGCTCATCCGTACCTGGCCAACTTCCTACGCGGGGAAGATGGGCTCTGCGATTTGCGAAAAGTCATCTGACCTCCGCCCCCCCACCTCCCGTCTGAAAAAACTAGCACAATCCTTGGGACAGTTAAGCGCGCACTACGCGCTTGCATCCTAGTCACAGAGAGTATACCGTATTCTCGATCGCGCTAACGAGGCCTTATGACTGCCAAAGCAAATATCAGGGACACAGGGAAGCCCAAATTTCGCAGGAAGCCTGCCACTCTCTTCGCTCGGGGCAAGGGCACCCTAAGGATAGGCGGCCGGTATCATCCAGATAACGACCTGACCTTATTCCAGGGAGACTGCATGAACCTGCTCCCCTCGATTCCCGATGAATACGCAGATTTAATAGTTACGTCGCCGCCCTACAATCTTGGAAAGGAATACGAGAAAAGGATACGCCTTTCCTCCTACGTCGAGCAGCAGTCACGTGTAATTAAGGAGTGCATCCGTATCCTGAGCGCTCGTGGCAGCATCTGTTGGCAGGTGGGGAATTACGTCAAGAACGGCGCAATCTTCCCGCTGGACACAATCTTGTACCCGGTTTTTGCCGAGGCGGGGCTGCGCATGCGAAATCGGATTGTATGGCACTTCGAGCACGGGCTTCACTGCGCCCGGCGCTTCTCCGGCAGGTATGAGGTGATAATGTGGTTTACCAAGACAGAACATTACATCTTTGACTTGGATCCGGTGCGCGTTCCCCAAAAATATCCCGGCAAGAAGCACTTCAAGGGGCCAAAGGCCGGACAATACTCCTGCAACCCTAACGGCAAGAACCCGAGCGACGTATGGGAAATACCAAACGTAAAGCACAACCATGTAGAAAAAACGGTCCATCCGTGCCAGTTCCCCGTTGAACTGGTCGAACGCCTCGTGCTCAGCATGACAGAACGAGGTAGTCTGGTCGTCGATCCCTTCCTCGGCGTTGGGTCGACGGCGATAGCCGCTATTCGACACGGGAGGAAGGCGGCTGGATCAGAAGTATTCGGGGAGTACTGTGAAATCGCTCTCCAGCGAATCCGACTGGAGGCAGAGGGAAAGCTGCTAACGCGACCAATGGACCGGCCCGTATACACGCCCTCGGGCAAAGAAAGTGTGGCCCAGAATCCTTTCCAGTAGCTAAGACCATGGAGGCTAGTCGATTGAGAATCGGGGCGCTTCACTCGCACCTTAACGGACATGAGTGGTTGCTGGTCCACGAAAAGTCCATCTGGAGGGAAGTCGAAAGGATAATCCGCTGGGTGGACGCCGCTCGGTGCAAGACCAAAATCAGCAAAGAAAAGACAATGAAGGGGAAATCTCTCTATGCGCCTAGGCAGCTCAACAACACTTTCTCCAAGAAATTCCGGGACGCAGATTGGAGAGAGAGCCGCACGAGCTACTGGGTGACACAGGATTACGAGCTAATCCGAAAAACGATCGCCTTACCGCAACAAGAGCAGAAAGAAGTAATCGAAGCCTCAGGCATGAGAGCCATTCGTTCGTACAACCAGACCGATTATGTGAAGCGCCGCGCCGCGGTCGAAATCCAATTCGGCAAGTACAGTTTCATCGCGTACGATCTTTTCGTTAAACATCTTGCCTTCTACGTGGGCAACGCTATCGACGTCGGAATAGAGGTCCTTCCGATGAAATCTATGCAGGAAGAAATGTCTTCCGGTCCCGGGTACTACGAGGGGGCTCTATACGATCTGGCGCGCCAGGGACGAGGCGTCCCGGCAGTGCCCCTGGTGCTAGTAGGCGTTGAACCGTAATGCCCGCCCTACGGTTCGGCGGGGAAGTATCCCCGCCCTACATTCCGCGCGCAAGCTGCCCACTGTAGCTTCTAAAGCTGTGCCCGCTCCACCCGTGCAAGCGCCCGTCACATCGCCTTCATGGCCTTTACGGCCTTGTTCGCCTCGGCGGCGGAGTCCAGGGCGAGGTAGAGCGTGAACTTCCCGGCCAGGACGTGTGTCGAGAGGCCGCGGAGGTTCAGCCCCGCCTCGGCCAGGGCGCCCACGATCTTCGCCCCCAGGCCCGCCCGGTCCTTGCCCATGACGCGAACGCCCGCCAGCTTGGGCGACTTCTTCAGCCCCGCCTTCTTCGCGGCCGAGGACTTCAGCGGCGAGACGAACAGCACCCCGCGGCCGGGCCTGCTCCGCCGGGCCAGGACGAACCTGAGGTTCGCCTTGCCCTCACGCAGCTTGGTGAGCTTCTTGGCAAGGGCGCCGGGCTTGTCGGACATGGTGCCCGCCCAGACGTCAACTCGAGAAACGTTCATGGCCATCGCTGTTCTCCTTAACAATCCGTGGCCGCCGCACCTCGGCAGCGGCGATTCACGCTGACGAGCAGAAATGATCGCCCGATCCCATCGGGTCCAAACCCGCGGGCATTCTACCCCGCGGCCGGGCGGGCGCCAAGTGCAAGGGCGAGATTTGGTTACGCGTTTGCACGCCGCCGGATCGTGGCGCGGGCGTGACAGGCCGCGGCTTCGCCACGCTCAAGCACACGACCGCTTGAGCGTGGCACGAGGGCGAATCATTCCAGCTCGATGAGTTCGTTCGTCCGCGCGGACTGCTGGATGGCCAGGAGCACTTCCAGGACGTGGCGACCTTCGGCGATGGGGACGATGGCGAGGGGATAGGTCCGGTTGTGGGGCACGCCGGTCACGGCCGAGATGAACGCGGCCATGGAGTCGTCGCCGTAGGCCTCCGGCGTGTGGGTGGTGGACCAGCCCCCGTGGCCGTAGTTGTTCTCGGAGCAGTCGCCGCGGAAGTTCAACGCGCCCGCGGCGTCCACGTAGGCCAGCGCCTTGTTGCCGAGATAGGAAAGGTGGCTGTCCTGCTGGGGGGCGACGCCGTCGGCCAGCTCGCAGATGGCGCCGGCCTCGGTGGTCAGCACGGCCGCGATCGACTCCTCCGAGGGGCAGGCCGGGTCGCTGCGGACCGTCTGGGCGTACACGCGCGACACCCGCTGCCGCGTCAGCCGCAGGGCGAAGTCCACCTGGTGGCACAGGTGGTGCATGATCCACCCGCCGGAAAGCTCCGGGTGCATGACGGCCTTGTGCGGGCTTGCGAGGCTGAACAGCCCCGTCCCGCGGGTGATGCGGCTGATCAGGTGCATGGGCTCGCCGAACGCCCCGTCGTCGGCCAGCTCGATCATCCTGCGGCAGGCCCCGCCGTAGCGCATGCCGAAGTTGCAGTGGTTGACGATGCCCGCGGCCGAGACCGCCCGGAGGATCTCGTCGTAGTCGTCCAGCTTCAGCACCAGCGGCTTTTCCGCCCACAAGGCCTTGCCGGCCGAGCACACCTTCAAGACGTGCTCCTTGTGACAGGCGTTGGGCGAGGCCACGATCACCGCCTCGACCTGAGGGAATCCGATCAGCTCGTCGACGTCATTGGTGGCGGCGAAGCCGTCGGCCTCGATCCTCGCGGCGGTTTCGCGGCTGCGGGTCCAGATCATCGGCACCCACGCCCGCGTGTTGTTGGAGACGACGCGGGCGAGGTGCTGCCCGTACGGCCCGTAGCCGATCAGGCCGAGCCCCAGCCGCCCGGCGACCTTTTCCTTCGACATGGCATGTGTCCTTACCTGCGGTAATGCTGCCCGTCAATTGTGGCCGAAATCCGGCTGCGGGACAAAGAAGGAAAAGTAAAAGCTGAAAGCTGAAAGCTGAAAGCTGAAATGGCCGCGGGCTGCGCCCGGCGGCGCCGGAGGGGAGAATGTTCTTGCGGGCGGCGCGCGGCGCGCGGGCGAGAAGCCCTGGCCAGCCGAGCCGGGTCCGGTACAATGTCCTGGCGCCGAAGCGCTCTCCGGGAGCGCGCGGGCGAGGCTCGGGCAACCTAAGGCATAAGGGGAACGTCATGTTCGAGGCATTCTCTCGAAGCTGGGCATACGCCAAGACCAGTTACGGGATTCTGTGGGGGCACAAGCGGCTGCTGATCTTCCCGGTGCTTTCGGGTCTGGCGGCGATCATCGTCACGCTGAGCTTCTTCTGGCCGGCTTACGGCAGCGGCGCCCTGGAGCGCTGGCTGGAGGGCGGCGGCGAAGGCGCCGACAGGACGGGCATGTACGTGACGGCCTTTTTCTTCTACTTCTGCAACTACCTGGTGATCGTGTTCTTCAACTCCGCCCTGATCGCCAGCGTGATGATGTGGTCCGCCGGCGGCACGCCCACCATCGGCGGCGGGCTGTCGGTGGCATGCAAGCGCATGCCGCAGATCTTCGGCTGGGCGCTGATCTCGGCCGTGGTCGGCGTGCTGCTGAAGGTCGTGGAGAACTCCAACAAGAAGGCCGGGCGGTTCATCGCCGGCATCCTGGGCATGGGCTGGACGGCGCTGACCTACTTCGTGGTGCCCATCATCGTCGTCGACGGCGTCGGCCCGTTCCAGGCCTTCAAGCGGTCCACCCAGACGCTGCGGTCCACCTGGGGCACCGCCCTGATGGGCAACTTCTCCCTGGGGCTGATCGGCCTGCTGGTGTCCCTGCCGCTGTTCCTGCTGGCGGGGCTGGTGGTGTACGCGGGCTTCGCCATCGGGTCGGCGCCGGCCATCGCGGCGGCGATCGTCGTCGGCCTGATCGTCATCGTCACGTCGATGGCCGCCAGCAGCGCCGCCGGCACGGTCTTCCGGGCCCTGCTGTTCAGCTACTCGACTGACCGGGTTCTGCCGGCCGGCGTCGACAGCTCCCAGTTCGCCGACGCCTTCGTCCCGTCCGGGGCCTGATGGCCGAACGGATCTGACCTAACTCTCGCCGGGGGAATATCCCTGTGATGTGTCCGCCCTGTGTGGTTCAATACCCCGATCAGTGGAGGAAGAATCGAAAATGGCAGCGAAGCGATACGTTCTGGTCGGCACGGGCGGGCGGGGTCTGGGGATGTTCGCCGGGCCGCTGGCGAAGGACTTTCCCGAGACGGCGGAGTTGGCGGGCCTGTGCGACATCAACCCGATCCGGGTGCGCAACGTCGCGGCCGAGCTGCCGGTGGAAGTGCCCACTTTCACCGACTTCGAGAAGATGATGGGCGATCTCGACCCGGACGCGGTGGTCGTGGCCACGCGCGACTGCACCCACGCCGAGTACATCATCGCCGCCCTGGCGGCGGGCAAGCGGGCCATCAGCGAAAAGCCGGTGTGCACCACGCCCGCTCAGTGCCGGGCGATCCTGGCCGCCGCCGGCGAAAGCCGCGGGCGCTGCCTGGTCACGCACAACGCCCGCTACGGCGGGGCCACCGTGACCATCCGCTCGATCCTGCAATCCGGGCGGATCGGCCGGGCGCGGTTCATCCAGTTCGACGAGACGCTCGACCGCTGCCACGGGGCCGACTATTTCCGGCGCTGGCACCGGCGGCGGGAAAACAGCGGCTCGCTGCTGATCCACAAGGCCAGCCACCACTTCGACGCCCTGAACTGGTGGGCCGCCGCCAAGCCCGAGCGCGTCAGCGCCCAGGGGTCGCTGCGGTTCTACGGCGCCAACGGGCCCTTCCGCGGGCGGCGCTGCCGCGGCTGCGAGCAGGCGGATCGCTGCGAGTTCTACGTGGACCTGTCCAAGCGCGAGACCTACCGCAAGCTCTACTTCGACGCCGAGTCGGCCGACGGCTACTTCCGCGACGGCTGCGTGTTCGATCCCGAGATCGACATCGAGGATCAGGTCGGCGTGCTCATCCGCTACGCCGACGGCCTGGAGGTCTCCTACAGCCTCTGTGCCTACTCGCCGTATGAGAGCCAGCGGGTGATCGTCGAGGGCACGGAAGGGCGCCTGGAGTATTTCGCCGGCGTCAACACCGGCTGGGTGGTCGACAGCAAGCCCATCCCCGGCATCGAGCACATCGCCAACGAGCGGCTCCAGCTCTACCTGCCGCGCGAGGGCGTGGTGGACGTGCCCATCCGGCGCGCCGCCGGCGGGCACGGCGGCGCCGACCCGCAGCTCCGGGCGGAGCTGTTCGGGCGGGACTGGGACGCCAAGCCGACCGAGCAGATGGCCTCGCTGGAAGAGGCCGTCCAGGCCGTCCTCATCGGCGCGGCCGCGGGCGAGTCGATCGCCACGGGCCAACCCGTGGCCGTGCAGGGGTTGCTGAAGGGAGACTAAGCCCCGGCGGCGTTCCTTTGCCCGGCTTGTGAGGCTCGGATGCGTCGAGTGAGACGATCGA
>Ga0315541_1004418_pt1 | contig 10295 bp, 7 predicted proteins | sample SalMarSW160190MG_FD_203095 | JGI IMG/M metagenome (GOLD analysis project Ga0315541, IMG submission 203095) | Salt marsh sediment microbial communities from the Plum Island Ecosystem LTER, Massachusetts, United States - Salt Marsh Sediment SW1601-190 ...
GGTATCTTGTATTCTTAAGAGGGAATGCCAATGGAGATGCAACTGTCGATATCGGGGATGTGATCTACTTGATAAACTGGCTGTTTGCAGGCGGATCGATACCTTACCCACCGGAAGCAGGGGACGCCAACTGTAGCAACCGGGTCGATATCGCCGACGTAGTCTATCTAATAAACTATCTGTTCCTCGACGGACCACCGCCTGGCTGTTAGCTTTTCATGTGCAAAATGTCTTTCTCCATATAAGAGAGCCCCAGCTGTAGGCAAGCTGGAGTTCTGACCAACTTGTAGGCTGGATTCATCCAGCCCGACATCTCTGCTATAAATGTCGTTCTGACCTTGCTGGAACAAAGAGGGCGAATCGTCGGATTCGCCCTTTCAGAAAGCACTTACTGCAGTCCCTACATCTTCCTCTTCCACTTGACTCCCTGAGGGGTATCCTCCAGGATGATACCCTTAGCTTCCAAATCCTTTCTTATCTGGTCTGCTAATTCGAAATTCTTTTCTTTCCTTGCTTTCGATCTCTCTTCTATTGATTTCTCGATCTCTTCATCCAGAATCAACTCTTCCCTTTTGAGAATTCCCAAAACCGAGTCGAATTTATTCATCAACTCCAAAACTCTTTCTCCATCGGATTTTGAGATCTTCTTCTCATCCATCAACTTATTCACATCTTTCACCAGATTGAAGATCACTCCCAAGACCTCGGAAACGTTTAGATCATCGTCCAATGCATCCTCGAATTCCTGCTTTGCCTTCGCCAGAATTTCCTTCAACCGAGAATAGTCCCCCTCTCCTTCGACCATCTTCAAATTGTCCACAAAGTCGTAAAGCCTCTGCAGGGCATTCTTGGAAGCCTCCAGTCCGTCGAAAGTGAAATTCAGTTGCTGTCTGTAATGAGTTGCCATAAGAAGATACCTGATGGCGATGGGATTATATCCCTTGTTTATGAGATCACGCAGGGTATAGTAGTTGCCCAACGACTTCGCCATCTTCTTTCCGTCAACCATGAGATGTTCGTTGTGCAGCCAGAAGTTGACGAATTTCTCCCCGTTGGCCGCTTCCGACTGGGCGATTTCGTTTTCATGATGCGGAAAGATCAAATCCACTCCTCCGGTGTGAATGTCGAAATGCTTGCCCAGATATTTCATGCTCATCACCGAGCACTCTATGTGCCATCCGGGCCGACCTTTGCCGACTTCCGTCTCCCAGAAAATGTCTCCGTCCTTCTCATCCCAGGCCTTCCATAAAGCGAAGTCAGCTACTTGCTCCTTCTCGTATTCGTCTGAAGACACTCTTGCGCCGGCCTTCAAGCCTTGCAGGTCCATGTGTGAAAGCTTACCGTACGAGGGGAAACTGGCTATTTTGAAATATGTGGATCCCTCGCTCTGGTAAGCATGCCCTTTTTGCAGCAGGATTTTGACGAAACCCACCATGTCGCTTATGTGCGAGGTTGCCTCAGGATAGACGTCCGCAGGCTCTATGTTTGAACTCTTCATATCTTCAAAGAAAGCTTCCCTGTGTTTTTTGGTATAGTCTTTCAGAGTAATTTTTCCCTTCTGCGATCCGGCAATGGTTTTATCATCTACGTCCGTTATGTTAATCACATAGGTCACCTTGTAGCCCTTGTATTTTAAATACTTATGTAAGAGATCGCCGAATATGTAAGCTCTCAGGTTTCCGATGGTAGGAAAGTCATACACTGTAGGTCCGCAGGTATACATCCTCACCTCGCCCGGATGAACAGTGTGAAATTCTTCTTTTGTTCGAGTCAGCGTGTTATAAAATTGAAGCGCCATAAACACCTCTATGGAAATTTAGGATTCAAAATGAAAAATTCAAAACTACAATGCAAAATTCAAAATCACTGGACAGGTTTTGGACTATTGAGGAGAGAAGAAATCTTTAGATTTTGAATTGCAATTCTGCATTTTGATTTTTTAACTTTGAATTGTGCCTCTCAAAAAAACATGAAGGACTGCTTCTGGCAAATCCTTTAATTCCTTCACTTGGGCATCGGGCGTAATGGGGAAGGTGTAGTCTCTTCCCTGGTGATACTTCAAAATCCCCTTCATTCCCACATCCTGAGCTCCGCCCACATCTTCCTTCAATCTATCTCCGATAAAGACCGCCTCGGATGGATCGATCTCAAGCTTATCCAAAGCTAGTTGAAATATCTTAGGATGAGGCTTTCTCACACCGACGTCGGACGAAAAGAAATGTGCGTCCAGATAAGGATAAAGCCCAAATCTTTTCAGCTCTCTTAAGTGATACTTCCCCGGGAAAATGGTATTGGAAACCAGCCCGATCTTGAGGTTTTTCTGTTTGAAATGCTTCAGAACGTCTTCTGCTCCATCGATCAGGGTGAGTTGGTCCGTGATGGGTTTATAATACACGTCCAGAAAACTGCCGTAAATTCCATCCGAGGTGCTCAGATTTAACCGCGTGAAGAAATCGAAGATCACCTTTTCGAATTCCAACTCGTTGAAGTTTTCTTCGATTTCCGCTCTCGCCTTTGCAAATTCTTCGTAAAGGACCTTTGAGAACTCGTCGAAATCCGGCACGATTGCGTTTTTCTCTTTCAGGAATCCGTATCCTTTTTCCGTGGACAACCTGGCCAGCACATCCCAGGTGGCATTCTCAAACTCAATGAGTGTGCTGCCCATATCAAATAGAACTGCTTTCAACTTCTTATTCATCAAACTCCTTTGTGATTTCTAAGCAGGTGCAGCGCGACACAAGTGTCGCTACTCCGAATTCAAAATTACTCTAAATACGATTTCGATACGCGATTGTTTACTTTTTTCCACTGGCGTATACCCCGCCCTATCTATTTCATTGATTAGGCGCGTAGCAGAGGCTTTATGCCTCTGCACCGTCAATGTCCCGTGATGACAAGCATCCGCAAAGAAACAAGGAACCATGAAGGCTCCGCTACGCGACCGTGCTGCAACTACAAAACTAAATTTCATTCATATCCCTTTTTCCCTAAAGCCAGCCTGGCGATTTTCTCCACCAATTCCGGAAAGTCGATGCCCACGGGTTTGGCAGCTTTTGGAACCAGGCTGTGGGCGGTCATTCCAGGGAGAGTATTCACCTCCAAACAATAGAATCGGCCATCTTCGCCGAATCTGAAATCCACCCGTGCATATCCTTCGCAGTCCAAGGCTTTGAAAGCCTTCAAACCGATCGCCTGAATCTCCTTGGCTCTATCCTCCGGAATCTCCGCCGGAGCAATGTACTTGCTTTTTCCCGACGTGTATTTGCATTCATAATCATAAACCCCATGCTCAGGGACGATCTCGACCACCGGCAAAGCCTGATTCCCCAAAACACCCACGGTCAGTTCCCTTCCCGGAATATATTTCTCAACCAAGGTTTGTCTGGAGTATTTTTTGGCCAAATCAAACGCTTTCTTCAACTCACCTTTTTCGTTTACAATAGAAAGCCCCACGGTTGACCCTTGATCGTTGGGCTTGACCACGCAGGGGAAACCCAAATCATTCTGTATTCTATTCGTTATAGCTGATAAATCGGAAAGGTCGGAGCCTTCGACCAAAAACCAATCCGGCGTTAAAATGCCGTCTCTTTCAAAGATCTTTTTGGACATGGCTTTGTTCATGGCCAGGGCGCTGGCCAACACGCCTGATCCAGTGTAAGACTTTCCGGTCATATCCAGTAGAGCCTGGATGGTTCCATCCTCGCCTTGCCCGCCATGAAGAGCGACAAAGATCACGTCCACTTCGGAAAAGTCGAATGAGTCAATGGCTTTTAGCGCGAGCTCTTTCCCTTTCTTCTCAAGCTGAGCTGTGTCCGGTGGCTTCGTTTTCACTCCTTCCGGAATGTATTTCCCCGTGTCGGGTAAGAGGTTCTGTCCCTTTGCTGTATCTAACGCGATCACCTTATGCCCGGCAGACTTCAAAGCCTTGACGATCGCCTCACCAGATGCCAAGGACACATCCCTCTCGGCTGAAATGCCACCCATTAGGACCAATACCTTCAATCTATCTCCTTTCTTGATTAATCAAGCAGTCTTTCCCTTGTTCGTCCGGGAATTGTCCTCAAGATCCCGCTTCGCGGGAGAATTTTCCGCCTCTGGCGGAATCCTGGTGACCCGCATGGGCGTGGTTCGGGAATTCCAATTCCCGAACCAACCAAGCTCGACCTAAGAAAAATCAACCATTGATACCGCCGTAGGCTTGAAGGAGACGAACTGGAGTGTTCACCTTTAGGTGAACCAGATGAGGTTTTTGTCTTTCAATAAGTCTCAGGTCAAGCTAAAGCTTGACACTCCAAAAAACCTCTCCCAGTTTGACTTCCTCCGAGCGCGCTCAAAACAAACCTAACTACTCGAATCTTATTCTGCTGCCTCCTCATATCGCCCGCCCAGATGCTTGGCTAAGAACTTTTCTGCTGCGGCATAGAACTTCAGGCGGTTCTCCGGCTTGGCAAATCCGTGTCCTTCATCTTCGAAGAGCAGGTATTCGTAATCGATTCCCTTCTCCTTCATGGCATCAACGATCTGCTCGGCTTCTTCCTGCGGAACGCGCGGATCATTGGCGCCCTGTGCCACCAGTATGGGGATCTTTATCTGGTCGACCTTGAAGAGCGGGGAACGGGAATTGAGGAATTCCTCTTCGGTGTGCGGGTTGCCCACTCTCTTGTGAAAGGTCGCCTGCATAGCGGTCCAGTAAGGTGGGATCGATTTAAGCAAAGTTACCAAGTTGCTGGGACCGACCGCATCCACGGCACAGCAGAAGACGTCCGGCGTAAAGGTAGCTCCGGCTAACGCAGCGTAGCCACCATAAGAACCTCCGTATATAGCAACCTTTTCGGGATCAGCAATGCCTTCCTCAACAGCCCAGTTAACGCCGTCTATAAGATCGTCATGCATCTTGGCGCCCCACTGTTTGTCGCCTGCGTTTATGAAATCCTTGCCATATCCGGAAGAACCCCGGAAATTCACCTGCAAGCACGCATAACCCCGGTTGGCGAACCACTGAACTTCAGGGCTATAACCCCAGCTATCACGGCCCCAGGGACCACCGTGAACGTTCAGCACCATAGGCAGATTGGTTCTGTCTTTGCCAACCGGATAGGTAATGTAGCCATGAATGGTCAATCCGTCCCGTGATTTGAAGGATATTGGCTCGATCCGGGCTAAGGTATAGTCGTTTAAGGCTGGTCGATTATTAAAAAGGAAGGTCCCTTTCTTGGTCTTCCGGTCAAAAGCATAATATGACACCGGCCCGTTATCCTTGCTGAACACGACTAACCAGCTATCGTCTGCATTGTCCCGGTCGGAGACGGAAAAGTCTCCGTAGTCAAGTTTCGCTATGGCCTCGAAATCATCCTTTATCGATTCATCCAACACCCTCCATTCGGTTCGGGCTTTCTCGAAGGCAATGGCCTGAAGCTCATAGCTATCCGGATGAATCATCTGGTCGCTGACCTCATATTGCGGGTCTTCGGCGATCACCTTGATGTTTCCCGTGGCAATCTCCATTTTCACCATACGGCCGGTGTTCGCGTCCCGGGAATCGATCATATAAAGTGACTTGCCGTCCCTGGTGAAGCTAACGAAATAGCTGGTCATGTTGTTTTGTGAATCCCAGGTAAGCAGTTTCTCCCAACTAGCCTCTGCATTCTCCCTATGCAAAAGATCGAAGCCCCCTTCAGGTGTTGCCGCAGTGGCCGCCCGAACCTTCATATCCGCATCAGCCATCCAGGAAAGAACGTTGCCGGGGTTCCTGGCTACAAGCTCCAGTTCGCCGGAGGTTAAATCAAGGTGATAGACGTCGTGCAGTTGCGGGTTTTCCTTGTTCATGGCAATGAGCAGTTCATTGGGAAAATGCTTGTTGCGATCAACAATCTGCACCTGCACATCCCCAAAGGGGGTCAGATCCCTGATCTCATCCGTATCTAAGTTCACGCCATACAGGCGCCAGTTCTCATTCCCGCCAACGTCCTGAAGATACATGATGTGCTTGGAGTCACCTGCCCAGAAATAACGTCGTATCCCGCGGTCGTCGTCCTTGCTGACGGCCTTGTCATCCTCAGCGCCGATAGTCCTCACCCAAACGTTCAGCACGTTGTCTACCGGAGCCAGGTAAGCCAGCATAGTTCCGTCCGGTGAAATTTGAGGGCCGGCTTTCACCGGATTCCCGAAAATCACCTCTCTGGGGATGAGTTTGGTCTCGGAAACACCGCAGGAAGAGATGAAAAGTGCAACAGCGCAGCAAAGCAAAAACCCGGCAGAAATCCACATCGACTTTGAATGTTTCACGCTCACTCCTCCTCTTTGTTTTTGGTGATAGGTTCCTTGGATCTTTTGGTCTGAATCATATTACTTGTATTTCTCATTCCCCATGAAACCGCCTCAGCCGCTTTCCATGTTGACCATGAATATACTTTCGCCTATTTATAACGAATACCTTCCCAGAAATCAAGCCTGAAGTTCCTGAAATTTGGAGGGTCTCCGCTTTCGGCTCTAAAGAGACAAAACTCCGTGGGTCGGCCCTGCCTGAACAGTTGCTGGCTGCATCCCTCATTTCCCCCAAAAAGGAAGCGGCTCTCCAACAAAGAAGAGCCGCATTTCTATTTCTATTTAATGCTCCGGCTGGATGTTATCCCAAATGGGTCTCCGTCATCCAGCCGGAAGGGAAGACGGATGATAACATCCGTCTAAGAGCGAATTTGTTTACTCTGCGCTGCAAACCGAATCTTATTCTGCTGCTTCCTCCTCATATCGTCCGCCCAAATGCTTGGCCAAAAACTTTTCTGCTGCGGCATAAAATTCCAGGCGGTTCTCCGGCTTGGCAAATCCGTGGCCCTCATCTTCGAAGAGCATATATTCGTGTTCGATCCCCTTCTCTTTGAGCGCTTCCACGATCTGTTCTGATTCCGGCTGCGGGACGCGCGGATCATTGGCGCCCTGCGCGATCAACATCGGAATCTTTATCTGATCCGCCTTAAACAGCGGGGAACGCGACTTCAAAAACTCCTCCTCCGTGTCCGGGTTGCCGATTCTTTTATACAACAAGGCCCTGGCAGCAGACCAATAAGGCGGAACTGAGGTAATCCAGGTCGAAAGGTTGCTGGGGCCGACGATGTCCACGGCACAGCAAAAGAGATCGGGTGTAAAGGCAGCCCCCACCAAAGCGGCATAGCCACCATAAGAACCACCATATATGGCGACTTTCTCAGGGTTGGCGATACCCTTCTCGATTGCCCAGTTGACACCGTCCACCAGATCGTCATGCATCTTGCCTCCCCACTCCCTATCTCCTGCGTTTATAAAATCTTTGCCATATCCCGAAGAACCGCGGAAATTCACCTGCAGGCACACGTAACCCCGGTTGGCAAACCACTGGGCTTCGGGATTATAACCCCAGGTATCCCGGTACCAGGGACCACCGTGGACGTTCAGCACCAGGGGCAAGTTGCTCCGGCCCTTTCCCGGCGGATATGTGATGTAGCCATAAACGGTCAATCCATCGCGAGACTTGAAGGATATCGGTTCTATCGATGCCAAGGTGTACATCTTCAAATCCGGCCGATTGTCAAAAAGGAACGCCCCTTTTTGGGTCTGCCGGTCAAAAGCATAATAGGACAACGGGCCGTTATCCTTGGTGAAACCCACCAGCCAGGTATCGTCAGCGTTGTCCCGATCGTAAATGAAATAGTCTCCGTGATCGAGCCTTGCTATTGCCTCGAAATCGCCTCTTATCGATTCATCCAACACGGTCCACTCTTTTCGAGCTTTGGTGAAGCTGACAGCCTGAATTTCGTACGTATCGGGATTGATCACCGCGTCACTGACATCGTACTGTGGATCCTCGGCCATCACCTCCACATTTCCGGTGGCAATCTCGAACGTGACCAGACGACCGGCATTAACGTCACGGGAATCGATCAAATACAGATACTTCCCATCCTTAGAAAAGCAAATCGGGCCACTGGTCATTGAGTTTTCCGAATCCCAGGTGAGAAGTTTCTTCCAGTCCGCTTTCTCATTATCCCGGATCATCAGGTCGAAGCCGCCGTCAGGCGTTGCCGCCATGTTGGCGCGCACCTTCAGATTCGCATCAGTGACCCAACCCAAAACGTTACCCGGGTTCTTGGCCACAAGCTTAAGCTCGCCGGACGTTAAATCCAGATGATAGACGTCATGAACCTGCGGGTTCTCTTTGTTCATCGCAATCAGCAGTTCATTGGGAAAATGCTTATTGCGATCCACGATCTGCACCTGCACGTCCTCGAAGGGGGTCAGATCCTTGATCTCATCCGTGTCCAAGTTCACTCCATACAGGCGCCAGTTCTCATTTCCGCCAACGTCCTGAAGATACATTATGTGTTTGGAGTCCGCTGCCCAGAAATAGCGGCGTATTCCGCGGTCGTCATCTTTGGTCACGGCTTTGTCATCCTCAGCCCCGATGGTTTTGACCCACACATTCAACACATCGTTTACCGGAGCCAGGTAAGCCATCATGGTCCCGTCAGGCGATATCTGGGGACTGGTCCGAACCGGATTGCCGAGAAGCACCTTTCTCGGAATCAGCTCAGGCTCAGAGGTAGCAGCGCACGAGAGAATAAAAAGCGCCAGTGCGCTACAAAGGATAAGCGCTGCCGACACCCACACCAACTTTGAGCGTTGCATGCTCGTTCCTCCTTTGGGTTTTAGGTTAACGGTCTCTTCCATTTATCAGTGAAACTCCTTATCAATTACGGCACCCTTCACTCTAAAGACTTGACTTCTAAACTCGTTGGGTTGCCGGCCAAACTTCCTCATCGGTTAATACCAAATCCGGTCCGGAAAGTCAAGTTCTAAGTTGTTAGATCCTGGAATTTCGTGATTTGGGATCAGAGAGGAGGGGAATTCATTTCTCTTGACATTATCTCCGCGCTCCCGCATTGCTCCTCACAAATTTGCCTTTAAAGGTTTTTATGAGCCAGATGACAGCACTTAATACGACCACCGTCAATACAACTTTGTTGTAAAGCTGGATCATCTTCAAGATTTCCCGCCAACTCTCCTGAATCTTGAAGGCGGAAAACAAAATTATGCTGTTCCACAGGAGGATGCTTATCAACGTATATATGGTCATCTTCTTTAGTCTGACGTTTCCAACTCCCGCAGTCAACGCCACCAACGACCTGACGCCGGTTAGGAATCTGCTTATGATCAAAACCTTCTCCCCATATCTTCCGAACCAGTTCTCCACTCTTTCCAATTGAGTTTGATTAAAGATCGGTCCTTTGTTTTTTAGGAAGATTCTCCTTCCTTTGTTTTTACCTAGAACGTAAAGGATCATGGCTCCTGCCAGACATCCCAAAGAAGCGGACAAGAAAACTAAGGAGAATGTCAGCAGTCCCGTTCCAGCCAGATACCCCCCGATGAAGGTGACCGTGTCTCCCGGATAGGGGGGGAAAAGATTCTCCACCAATCCACTGAGGAACAGGAACAGATAAAACCAAAACGGACCGAGAGCAATGGCCAATTTCAGAAAATCTTCCGCTTTCAGACAAATACTCTCAAACATTTGAACCTAGCTATGATGGGTCGGTTTTCCTGCCGTAGCACAACAAAAAGACTTGTCATGCTGAGCGAAGCGAAGCATCTGGCTTTAGATTCTTCCCCCGCCAATGGTTCGACTTCGCTCACCATAAAAGGCGGGGTCAGAATGACAGAAAAAGGACTCAGAGTAATAGTGGAAGATAAATTCTATTGGATCTATTTTTTATCCTTTCTCCATAAGCACAACGGCATAAGCCGAGATTCCTTCTTTTTTTCCGGTGAATCCCAACCCCTCAGTGGTGGTCGCCTTCACCGAAATCTGATCTTTGCTGATTTTCAAGACATCTGCAATCTTCTCTCGCATCTCTTGGATGTAAGGGGATATTCTAGGCTCCTCGGCTACAATGGTGGAATCTATGTGCGTAATTGTCGCATTTTCTGTTTCTACCATCTCATCGATTGCTGACAGAATTTTCAAGCTCGAAATCCCCCTGTATTTCTCGTCCGTATCGGGAAAGTTCTTTCCCAGATCACCCAGACACAGAGCCCCCAAGATGGCTTCACCGATGGCATGGGACAGGACGTCGGCATCCGAATGCCCCAGAAGTCCTTTCTCGTGAGGGATTTTCACTCCGCCTATGATCAAATCCCTCCCCGTGGCCAATCTGTGTGCATCGTAACCAAAACCGATTTTAATCAATTAAAGACTCCATCCTAGAAAACAAAAACCACCCCCACACACTCCAATCATCCCATCTCCAAAAGCTTTTCGGCTGCGT
>Ga0315541_1004420_pt1 | contig 10291 bp, 9 predicted proteins | sample SalMarSW160190MG_FD_203095 | JGI IMG/M metagenome (GOLD analysis project Ga0315541, IMG submission 203095) | Salt marsh sediment microbial communities from the Plum Island Ecosystem LTER, Massachusetts, United States - Salt Marsh Sediment SW1601-190 ...
CTAATTGTTAGCTGATGGTAGCTCAATAAACTCAAAGCCTTTATCTCGTATTTTGACATGATAAATGAAATTCTGGAAGGGCAATGCTCCAATAACATTGTAATAATCTTGCTCTTTAGATATGCCATCCCAGATACTGAAATAGTTTTTCACGAGTTTCATGTAGCTTTCCGTTTCTATAAGTTCCATACTTGAGGGAAAGCACCATCCAGACTTGGATTTAAGAAAAACCAAGCTCTTCTTCTCTACAAACAACAGGTCAGGATACTCAATTTCTACTTCAAAATAGTCATCATGCGCTGTATCTATCCAATTGACCGTAACTCTATTGACGATAACATCGTCTATGATAAGGCCATCTTTTCCCACCAAGCCATCTAGTATAGGCTTAACAATATTATCAATGTCGTATACAGTTGGATTCTTCTCTCTTTTCACATGCTGGCAATAATAGTCAATCGAAATCCAGCAAGTCCCGGTAACGATATAATCTGAGTTACAAGTTATTTGTTGTAGTTCTTTCTTAAATGCTGCTCGCTTTCCTCCATTGCCTTGGAGAGATACAGGCTTAAAGCGTGCTGCGAACTTTATGCCTCCGTGTTCAAAACTGCTTTTATCAAATTCTTGCAGAGTCTTCCTCCGTTTTCAGCTAGCTTCTTATTCTACCCAGAAACTCCCTCTTACCGGGCAATCATTCTCCCGACGTTAGGTATTCTATGACTCCATTCCTCTGCTGTCAAAAGGAAACCTGAAGAAGCTGCTTCATTGGAATCAGTTCGTTGGTTAACATAACACCGTAACTAGCAAGTTATGGAGATTGTGGGAGTACCTTACCTTACCTTAGTGGACAACTTTGGAACTTTTGAGTGGCCCAGGGCGAGCGATCTTAAGGAGCTTGTCATAGGAAGCAGAGTATGACACTGAGTACCGTTAGTCCCTGGGACCCGTAGAGGACTACTTTCCAACCCGCCACAACCTCTTCATTCCATCTGAGCTTATTGCCACCTGAAAGGTCAGGTTACGGTGCGCTCCTCGTTCCGCACCAGAAGAATTCTTGTGTTGCTTGGAGACCATTTGCTATTGAAGCTTGATAGTGCTAGGGTTACTTGGTTCAGATGTTAGTCTTGAGAATGGTGAACTCACCGTAAGGTGGTGGCACAAAGCTACGGATCCTAGAAGGATAGCCGAGCTGCCAAGGCTTAAGATGAATAGTGTTAGTGATTTAAGAGTTTGTGGTTCTAGTGTGCTTTTGGTACGCCTTCCAGGAGGTTGGGGGGCGTTTATTCTTGAAGAGAGGAGGCAAGGCGTAAAAGGAGAGGATTTGCAGGTTCATCGAACTGAGGTACAGTCAACAGCCTTTACACTCGGTCTTTTGTTATGTCAGTCCGGTGGAGTTTGAACAAGAGATCAAGTTGGCTCCGTGGCATGTATCAATTTTGGCTCCAGCGTGTCCAGTCTGAGGGGTTTACTCCACCTGGGGGGTAGCGGTGCTAGACTGACTCCAGAAGTGGATCCATCGCTGGGGGTGGGTCAGAGGAAGCGACAAGCAGGGTAGGGAGTGAACGATGGAACGAAAACTGGCTGATGTCTTAGTTCAAGCAGACGCCCACCTAGAATATCAGGGGATGGGCGCTGCGCCGCCGCCAAACCGCAGTGTTGAAGAGAATGAACGTCGACAGCTGGAGCATGAAGATAGCAACGGAAAAGACGAGTCTGCAAACTTGAAAATAGGTTGTCATCGAAATTGGAGATAGGAATTAGAACTCAGTTGCTATAGGAGGGAATGACGATGGCACGAAGAATTCTTTCGACTATTCAGAAGATTGCACGAGAGGCGGAGAGGCAACAAGCTCAGCAGCAGCGGGAGGCCGTCAAGGCGCAGAAGGCTACAGAGCGAGCAGCCCGAGAAGCTGCTCGCGTGGCAGAAGCAGATCACAAACGCCAGGTAGCAGCAGCTAAAGCCACTCATGTTGAAGCCCGACAAGCGGAGGTTGAAGGCCTCAATGTTGCGCTCGAGGAGACCTATGCGGCTATTGATGGTCTTCTTGCTACCACGCTTGATGTGGATCACTATTTTGATCTGCATACTATGCATCATGAGCTAGAGCATCCACCTTTTGAGCACACTGAACTCGAGCGACCGACACAGAAGCCGATTGTGATACAGGATCCACCTGAGCCGATCTATGAAGAGCCAGCACCTACGAAAGTCTTGTTCGGCAAGAAGAAGAAACACGAAGCTGCGATTGCTGCAGCTCAGACTGCTCATGCGCTTGCTCGAGCCGAATGGCAGTCTAAGCTCGAAGAGTCTGCAGCACGCCGTAAGACGCTGCATGAGGACTTTAAACGGGCTGAGGAGAAACGCCTTGAACAGCTCGAGATGGAGAAATCCCGTTACGCCGAAGAGTGCACAGCGCGAGAACAGGAAATCGCTGAGTACAACGCGAGCATCGATAGCTTGATCTCCAATCTTGGCTATGGAGCGTCGGATGCAGTGGAGGCGTACATCTCGATCGTCTTTTCTCACTCCCATTATCCGGACCACTTCCCAGTCTCGCATGAGGTTGAATTCGATCCCTCGACCGCTGAGCTTCATCTGCGTGTCTCGATTCCATCACCCTCCGAATTGGAGACTATCAAGGTTTACAGGTATGTCAACAAGAACGATGAAATCACTTCGACTGTGCTATCGCAGAAGGCTCAAAAGGATCGATATGCCTCTGCTATTCACCGAGTGGTTTTGCGGTCGATCCATGAGATTTTCGAAGCAGATCGAAGAGGTCTAATCAAGACCGTGTCACTGGAGGTGGGAGCCGAAACAGCGGATCCAGCCACAGGCAAGATGGGTTTCATTCCTCTTGCAGCCGTTGCTGCCAAGAGAGAGGTATTCCTTGGGATCGACCTCTCCGCAGTGGTGCCGAAGAGTACATTGGACCTCCTCGGGGCTGTTGTCTCCAAGAACCCTTTTGAGTTGATAGCTGCCGATGCTACGGGAGTTCGCCGCTCATGACAGATGACGAGCTCCGTTTCAATCCCCCTCCAGGTTGGCCTAAACCACCCGAGGGTTGGCACCCCCCGGCTGGATGGACACCAGACCCGAGCTGGCCGGACCCACCCGAGGGATGGCTCCTTTGGTTACCCAGAGGAGTTGAGGCAGAGCCTGAACCGGTTGTCTCAACTCAGCTTTCCCCACGTAAGCAATTGACCGCCAAGGCACACGATCCAACCAACTCGCTCTCCTTCGAGGCGCGAATAGCTGTTCTTGAAGCAGAGAACGCAGCCCTACGAACAAGTTTGGGCGATCGAGGTGATGATGCTGATGAGGTGGTAGAACTAGACGACGAGAAAGTCTTGCAGAGCGTTGGTATCTATCGATATCACCATCCACTCGAGAATGCTATTGCATACAAGCCCCAGTTGCAGAAACTCGGAACCCAGATTGCGGACCTTGTTAAAGCGGGTTTGGCGATTGAAAAGTCCACAATGTTCACTTTTGACAACTCCCTAGCAAAGGGACGTCGGATGACAACAGATCTGGCAAAATTGATGCTCCGCGCCTATAACGCCGAAGCTGATAATAGCATTCGTGCTCTCAGGCTGGGCAATGTTGTGACTGCGAAGAAGCGTCTTGAAGCTTCCCGTAAAGCGATCGCAAGGCTTGGACACATGATGGAAATGCGGATCAGCGATACCTTTCATGTTCTGCGGCTTCGAGAGATCGAACTCACTGCGGATTGGCTAATGAAGAAGCAAGAAGAAAAGGAGACGGCAAGGGAAGAGCGAGCCAGGCTCCGTGAGCAGCGACGAGTGGAACGGGAATTAGCAGAGGAACGGGCTCAACTCGATAAGGAGCGCGCACATGTTGAGAACGCTCTGCTTGCACTACGTGAGGCTGGTGAAGAAGACCTTGACCTTCAGGCGCGTTTGACAGTGATTGACGAGGCGATTGCGCAGAACGACTATCGCCTGGCAAACATTCGTGCCGGATATGTGTATGTTATATCTAATCGCGGCGCCTTCGGTCCCAATGTCGTTAAGATTGGGTTGACCCGCCGACTCGAGCCTCTGCAGAGAATCGCTGAACTCAGTGGTGCTTCGGTTCCCTTCCGTTTCGATGTACACGCTCTCTATTTCTCCGAAGACGCTGTCTCCTTGGAGCACGAGCTTCACGAGCATTTTGCTGATAGGGCACTGAATCGGGCCAATAATCGTAAGGAATTCTTCTTTGCCACACCCGCAGAGGTTAGGGAGATACTGACTGAGAAAGTGGGGAACCTGTTAGAGTTCACGGAGGCTGCTGCTGCTACAGAATACCTTCAGTCTATTCGCTATTGGCCGGAGGGTGTTTCTAAGCTGAGTAACAACTTGGATGCGGGGATCTGATAGTCAAGTATACTAAATCATGGTAACTTAGTAGGACAGAGCTATTGTGGAGATAGTTGCTCCTTAAGTGGACAACTTTCGAACTTTTGAGTGGCCGAAACCCGAAGTGTTAGAAGCACTCTATGCACGATGAGCAGTTCCAATCTCCTTGCCTGAAGTCTAGTGGACGGTAGTTGGAACGCGTTCTTTGGCTGTCTCGTGGCGGCGGACGACCATGTGATCAATCGCGGGCTATCGGTCCCCATGCAGAAACGCTTGGAGCAGAGCTAACTCACTCACTCCCCGAAGACTCTCTTCCTGACATGGTCCTCAGTCAGCGGCTCAGTGTAATCTATCTCCACAAGCTTCACGCCAGCCTTAGCACACAGGTCACGCTTCCTCTGATCACGAAGCTGAGTCAGCTTCAACGCTTCCTTGCCTCCCCACACCTTGATGGGGTGGAAGTGCTGCTGTCCCTGGTATTCGAAGCCCATTTTGAGTCCGGGGACATAGATGTCAAGCTCGAGCCCCTCCAACCACTGCGGACGATGGTGGTCAAGAACCTCTTGATCCTTGAACATTCGACCAACTATGTGCAACAACAGTGTCTCGGAGACCCACCGTTCCCCAACCTTACGAAACCCGAACTCCTGGCGTGCCATGTTCTCGAAGACCTTTGACACTGCTCGATTCGACTGAGCTGCCTGCCGCTGTAGTTGCTGCATCGGTTCAGCCTCGCTGATCTTGACGTTCTTCCAATACGTGATCTCATCTGGACGGATGTCCTCTCGGTCAGGACCCCGCATCGTGTCCTGTAATAGCTGGTGCTCTTCCATGTAGGCCTTCTGAGCAACTCTCGCCTTCTCGATCTTCTTGGCGATGGTGCCAGGGCATAGCGAATCAAGATACGGGAAGAGAGGGTTCCAGAATCCCCTAGGCAGCACCCCCCATCTCAAGAACGCCTGGTTCATATACCATCCGTGGTGCTGAATGAAGACGCCACCGTACATCTCATGGCAGTAGCGAAGCTTGGGGGATACAAAGTTGCACCTGTGGCATAGCCGGTGGGCGAAAGGCAATCCTTGAACTCCATTCTTCCCACTGTCTCCGGCATATCGAATCAGCGCTTCCGGGAAGTATGGATCGCGGAAAGCAGCATCAACCGCCGAGGAATGTCGATCGGGAGATAGGGACTTCTCCATAATCTCTATAAGGTTCGCAACCGCTGATTGCGCACACGAGCAGAGCATCGGGATCGAGTCTCTGGATTCAGAGAACGCAAGGAATGTCCCGTAGGGGTCAGTGTAGTGTACGTAGGGAAAGGGCAGCGACTCCTCAGCAACATAGCCTTTCAACGCAACCGGAGGTTTGTGTGCACTTCTGGGACGACGTCTCTTCCGTTCGCGGACACGAGCTACGCCTAGGGCTTCACGAACGTCGTTCTCAGCTTCACGAATGACGGAATGTGCCAATTCCTGAAGGTTCTCGTTGCCTGCGAAGCTCAGAGTACGCACAACCACCCGGCCAAGTTCGTCGTACGTACCGCTGAGACATGCGACGTCCCAATCCCGCCACTCATAGTCCGCCGCCTGTTCTGCAAGTTTCTCCAGGAGAAGCTTGCCGTTCTCGTCTCTCCACTTCTCAAGGAGTTCATTCATCCTTTCTGCCACCTTCTGCACGTTGGTCTTCCCGACCTTTGTAAGCCGTGTTAGGAATAGCGCGAGAAGGTCATGAGCATCTACTGGTTCATGAGTGACAAGCTTCAGAGTGAGTCGATACTCCGCCCAGTTCAAGTTGCCCTTTCCAAGCGGTGGCGCGGGCAGGGCTTCGAGTGCTGCGGCGAAGTCTCTCCGTAGAGCATGTCGACAGCTTTCTCGAAGATCCCACAACCCTATCTCAGGAGTTTCTTCGACGAATCTGCTCATTTCTGTGGCTCACGGGGTCCGCAGACCTAGAGAAGGTTGAGTTCTATCACTTCACCCGTACCAACGCGCTGAGTTCATCATAATCGATCTCGATCTGCGCCTCACCCGACGACTCGGCAGTCCCCATCTTCACTGGACCTATGAGGATCGTATCATTAGCGTCAAAGGGTAGGAGTGAGTCACCTACTCCATTAATCTCAAAGGAGAAGTTGTGCGCCGCATCGCTAGCGATGCGCTCATCAAAGATAATTCGATCCCTTCCTCTCTTAATTACCCGGCCTATTTCAACACAAACAGTGACCTTCTCGTCTGAGCCAATGTATCGCCAAGCTTCAGTCGCCTCGATCACGTTCAATCGTGGCCACCATAAGTAGCTTGCGATAGCGGCAACAACTAAAACAGGAATCATGCTAAGCGCGAATCTCCTCCAAAAAGATGTTCTTCCCGGTTCTTGTTTCCTTCCGTTATGACTTTGGTCGTGGGGCGGGGCTAGATTACTCGGCGTTTCTCCCAAAGGTATCGCAGTACTCGCAGCAAGCACCTCAGCTGTCGCATCGCCAAGCCCAAGTATCCCCGCCAAACGTTCAAGTTCACTTTGTGTCAGCTCAAGTCGGAGGTTACCTTGCCACTTGGGCTCGAGAAGATGCTCCTTCACCAGGTCAAATCCGATAACATCGCCTAGTGTTCCGGAGAACCCACGATGCCCTGAGACGTTTATCTTTGAGTTGGGGTTCTGACATGGATGAAGCGCTATGAACTTCCGAATGTCGGACCACGCGGCCGCCTCCCGGCAAGCAGCTAAACGGCCAGGTTCGATGAAGTCTCTGCGATTTGTATGCAACCACTTCTTTAGCGTGCCGTACTGCTCGATAACCTGCAATGCAGGATTGTGTCCGGGGAACTCTACGCCGTCTGAGCGCTTCCACGGACCGTTCGATTCTCCAAACACTGCATATGAGGCGCTATGCTTGAGCTCAACGATAGTCCATGATTTTCCATGAACTACGAGGAGATCAATCTGCTTCGAGTCTCTGCCGGCTCCTACGGTGAAATTCGCGAAGATACTGAAATCTCCACGCTCATCTGTAAGCGATGAGGCTAGTTCTCGAAGAGCGCTACGTTCGTAACCTTCGTCAGCAGGATCGCCCATCCATACTCGCACAGACACATGTATCACCTCACTACATCCGCGAATCCGGGGGTACCATACCTATCCCTGACTCACGTCATGTTTTGACCCTGGGTGTGGCAACATCAATTTCTTCTCAATTCTAGCTCAATTTTCCCTCGTTCTTACATCAATTCTACATCTTTTCTATGCTGATTATGAAGTAGGGTTATATCCCGTTGAATCTAAGCGCAAAATGTCCTTCTCTTCACTATTTCCTCCTCATCTGCGCTCTCCTCGCTCGCGGCTACCTCAAGATTGCCTCTCAGGAATCTCAATATTGCCTCAAAAAGACCTCAAGAATGCCTCACAGAACACTCATAGGGTCCGTTGGGTTCATTGAGTGTGGCGTGAAACAGTTGAATAGGGAAATAGCCAAATGGTTAAGTAGGGGAATGCCTAAATGGCGGGTTGTGTCCATCAACTTCTCATAGTATCTCAGGAGACAAGAAGACTAGAATTGGCGCCCGCCGCTCTTCGACATACTATGTTTTTAAAGTTGCACGATAATCATTGTTGCGAGGACACTAGGCCGCCCTGCAGCGGGAGTCAGAAGAAATGACTAATATCAACCATCTATTACTGTTCAGGGCTTGCCTGGATCATCCCTATTCCGATTCAGTCTGCTTCCTTTGCGCAGACCCGCTAAACAAGACAAACAGTACAGAAGAACATGTGATTCCGAAGTGGATACAGCAACGCTACGATCTGTGGAATCAACGCCTTGTCTTGCTCAACAAAACGCTGCTACCTTATCGGCAGCTGACAGTTCCCTGCTGCATCAAGTGCAATGGTCGCTTCAGTGAGCTAGAGAAACGAGTACAGCAGGCAGTCGATGCTGGCCCGACAGCCGTGCGTGAATTGCCACAGTTCGACCTGTTTCAGTGGTTGGCGAAGATTTTCCTGGGCATAGCTTACAAGGAACTCTTTCTGTTGGTTGATCGAACCAATCCAAAGAAGGGGTCAATCGGTGATCCTGATCTTCTGAAGATCTTCGCTTTGCTCCACTTTTGGCTTCAAGTGTCGATGAAGCATGCTGAATCTGAGTTTACGCCAGGATCAATTTTCGTCGTTCCCACCACTTGCTATCGCGAACGCAAGTCCAATTTCGACCTCCTCGACAACTGGGATTCAGGAACATTCGCTATTCGACTGGATGGTGTTGGCATTGTGACCCAGTTTCTGGACTATGGTGTGCACAAGCGAGCTGTGGATGACATAGCCAAAGAATTCGAGAAGCATGAGCATGATTACTTCCAATTCAGGGAATTCTCAGCAAAGGTCTTCTACAAGGCGTCACTTCTGAATTGTGAGAGCACAATCGATTTCGTAATTGGTCCCTCGGGAGAGCTGAATGCAAAGTTGACACGGGAAGAACCAGCGACCGGTGATAGTCTATTCGGCAAGTGGGAAGAGAAGGTATTTGCCCGCATTCTAGCATTCTATACTGGTGTTCCTCTTGAGGAACTGTTTGAGCCGCCTGACAAGGTAAAGACATGGTGTCCCTGGGACGGGGCCCAAGCAACGGATGAGGAGCCTCGTAATGCTCTCCCTCCCTCCTAGCGGTTACGTGGCCTATGGAGGTGAATGAAATTCGGAGACATGAATTCCCGGGACACACAACATAATCCCTCGAAGTGCGATCTAAAATGAAGTCTGTGTCACTCGAATTCCGATTTGGGAATCACTGTCTGGAAAACCAGCAGAGAAATGGCCAACCTTACGTAGTCAATCCACTCCTAGAGTTAGTGTAACACAGCCCCTGATGCACATGCAATATCACGCGCGTGGAGGTAGAGCCGGAATCGTCATCCGGAGGTTGCCAGGAGTTCGTTGACCTGTTCCAAGATCTCCCTCGTAGTGCTTTCTGTCCGTTTAAGCCCTAGCAATTCAACTAAGGGGCTATCCACGGGATCTTATGCTAGGAAGATGAGTGCTGCGCCAATCATGGCAACTACCGTTCCCCCAATGGCGCGGATATCGATCCTTTCCTTGAGAACAAAGTGTGAAACTGGGAGCAGGAAAACCGGGGATAGCGCCATTAACGTAGAAGTGAGGCCCACCGGCGCTAGTTGCAGAGCTACCAGGGAAAGCGTTACTCCAATGAATGGCCCGGAAAGCGCTCCAGCAATGGTTGCCCAGCAAGCACGTCGGTGATGCAGTTCTGCAAACGTGGCACGGACCTGCCCTTTAAGCACTGGCCATATCCAGATAGCTGCCGTTGCCGCAAAGATTTGAACCACATTCGTTGACAGAGGAGGAAATCCGCCGCTCATCCCTTCCTTGCAAAAAATGTAGCGCAATGACTGAGTAACAACAGCACCAATCCCGTAAAGCACCCCAATGCGATAACGTCTGAGAAACAGTGGTTTATCGCTTTTGTCTGGGCGCCAGACGACAACTGCAATACCCGCTACTGTAATAAAGATAGCAGCAACCTGCAACGGCTTCAGTGCTTCATCAAGAAATGCCCAAGCAAGCAGAGCACTGATCACAGGGACAAGCGTCATTATCAAGGAGCTACGGTGCGCGCCAAGAGAGGAAAAAGCGCGGAATAACATAGCATCGCCAACGGCAAAACCGATAACCCCTGATAGGCTCAACCATCCCCATCGAACGAGTTCGATATGTAACGGAAAGGGCTCTCCCATCACGATCAGATGCGTGACCAAAAGAAAAACAAGCGCTAAGGTTAATCGAAGGCGGTTAAGAATTCTTGGCCCAATTAATCGCACAGCAATTGTGAACAGAATATAGGTAAGAGACCAGAATACCGCGGTAGCCAGCGCGGCTAGCTCTCCATATAACACAGACCCTTCAATCATGCAAGACTAAC
>Ga0315541_1004427_pt1 | contig 10284 bp, 15 predicted proteins | sample SalMarSW160190MG_FD_203095 | JGI IMG/M metagenome (GOLD analysis project Ga0315541, IMG submission 203095) | Salt marsh sediment microbial communities from the Plum Island Ecosystem LTER, Massachusetts, United States - Salt Marsh Sediment SW1601-190 ...
AAAAGTCTATTTTGGTGGCGGGGCACATTTCAGAAACTGGCTGGCTCAATACCAAGAGCTAGGATTTGAAATAGAGGTGGAAGAGATAGACTCCACAGGGTTTAAATGCTTTGAGGAGAGTGGTGAAGAAATGCATAGGATTTGGATAAAAGAGGAACGTAGTTAGCAAAGGTGGAGGGAGGTGCAAATAAGCATGGAAGGACAGCGTAAACACGAGAATTGAAACAGAAAATCGCTGAGGCTTTACCGAAAGGTAACTTTGATATAGAAATGCTTCGTCTGTGGCGATCGCGTTCTAGCTGAGGCAGACTCTTTTTATCAAGGTTCATCCTACTGCAGGTAGCTTGAGAGATGAAAGAATTAATGAGAAGGTTATCTCAACTATTGATTGAATTACACGGAGGCAGACAAGAAGTCGATTGAAAGAAACGGAATAGAGGAGGAAGTATGAAAGTATGCATTATTGGTGCTGGGGATGCAGGGGCAATAGCGGCGCTCCAAATACGCCGCTTAGAGAATAATGCCGAGATTGATATTTTCAGCAAAAGGGCAGAGCTAGGATGCCCACCCTGCGAAATACCTCTGGTGTTAAGCGGAACCGTTGCCCACTGGGAAGAATTGGTTCGTGGCTTACGCACTAAACCATTTTATGAAAAAAGAAGCATTAATATCCATCTAAATACCGAGGTTACCGATATCTTCAGGAAAGAGAAGTACGTGGTCGCTAGGGGTCAAAGATATGACTATGACAAACTGATCCTAGCCTTGGGTGCTGTACCATCGCTGCCTTCCTTTTCTGGACTGGACGGTAGAAACGAATTTGTGTTAAGCACCGACATGACTGATGGTGTAGCTCTGGGGAACATCATTCCAAAATATGATAAAGCAGCCATTGTCGGAGGTGGCTTCATAGGTCTGGAAATAGCTGCAGCTCTAGAGTCGAGAGGGTACCCTAGGGTCTACCTATTAGCTAGACGGGATATTCTACGTGCTCACCTCGATAAAGACATGGCGGAAATATTAGAAGCCGTGATTAAAGAGAATGGAGTGGAACTAATCCCGCATGCCAGAATAGAGAACGTAAGAACTCAAGGGAAGGGTAAGCGTGTAATTCTCTCTGAACGAGAACTGGAGGTGGATTTTATCTTCTTTGCCACGGGAGCTGAGCCCAACGTTGAGCTGTCTCGAAAAGCCGGTCTAAGTATAGGTGAAACAGGTGCCATAGCTGTGAACCACTATCTTCAAACCAGCGACTCCGATATTTATGCCATAGGAGATTGCATGGAGAACTGGGATGTTATCGCCGGTTCTAAAAGGAGAATCCAACTGGCAACTAATGCCATCCGCACCGGGTACATAGCGGGGAGGAATACCGTCCTGAACAATGCTATCTCCTATGAAGGGACAGTCATGCCTTTTGTCACCAAAGTGTTCGGTCATCAAATAGGAGCTGTTGGTCTTACCGAAAGGGAGGCTAAAGAGAGAGGGGTGGATGTCGCTTCCGTGAGAGTTGACACTCCCTGGCTCAGGCAGAGATTTGATGGCAAGCCGGCCCATTACAAGCTCGTCGCTGACCGTAGCACCAAGACCTTGGTAGGAGGCCAAGTGGTGTCTGAAGAAATCGTATCAGGCACAATTGATAAACTGGCTGTTGCCATTGCCGCTAAAATACCGCTTGTTAAACTGGTGCAGGTTGACAGTTGCTACTCACCCCATGTTCAGGAAGACCAGATAGCGGTTCCGATACAACGTTTGATAGATGAGCTTGGCTGACATATAGATACTTGGCTAGCCCATTTGAAGACATGTGCCGGTATTGTTAAGGGAGAAGACCTCGCCAAATTCCTGAGCCAGCCTTTTAATGACAGTTGTTTTACCAGATTTCGATTTACCCACAATAGAAACTACAGGAGGCACTTTATATTCACTCCTCACTATCTGCGGTAAGCTCTTTTCCAAGGCTCTCTTTTCATACCTAGGTAGTCTCTAATCGCTTCTTTCAGCGTATTTGCCGCCAAAAGAGCACAATGCTCGCTTTCCTCAGGCAGCCCACCTAGAGCAGCTAAGACATCATGCTGGCTAATCCTCTGAGCTTCGCTGACGTTCCTTCCCTTAGCCATCTCGGTAACCATGCTGCCTGAGGCAATACTAGTTCCACAGCCATCTGTCCAGAAGGTAGTATTGACAATCTTGTCACTATTTACCCTGAGATATATTTCCATGGTATCTCCACAAGAGCCAGTTACTCTGCCAAATCCATCGGGGGCGGGAATTTCACCCAGATTTCTGGGATTGAGAAAATGGTCAATCATTTTCTCTGAGTAGACCCTTTTCATATCCTCCATGACGGATTGCTCCAGTTCTTTGAACGAGTCATCAGATTCTTCTGCCATTTTCTCTACTCCTCTAGAAAAGGATTTCACGGGCCAGACCAACGTGCCTGACCGCGTATAGCTACCCTTCACTCTTCCCATTTAGAACTGCGACCACATTGGCAAAAAGCTCAGACACAGCATCTGAGCTATACCTCTCAATTTCTCCCTGGTCACACAACCTGGCTAACTCCGGGTCAATAGGCAACGTCCCCAAAAGAGGAGCTCCGGAAGCCTTAGCCATTTCCTCCCCCTTGCTCCTACCGAAAATTTCCAGCTTCTTACCCGTCTCGGGCAATACGAGATAGCTCATGTTCTCCACTACTCCCAAAACTCGAACATTCATCTGATGTGCCATCCTCACTGCCTTCTTGACTATCATCTCAGTCAACTCCTGGGGGGTAAAAACAGCGATTACCCCTGAGATAGGTATTGCCTGTAGCACCGTCAATGGGGCATCTCCAGTGCCCGGGGGCAGGTCTATTACCAGATAATCCAGCTTGCCCCAGAGAACCTCCTCCCAGAATTGCGTGATAGCTTTAGACATGAGGGGACCTCTCCAGATAACAGCTTCATCCTCACTGGGCAAAAGCAGGTTCATGGACATAATTTCAATTCCAGCCCTCGATAATATGGGCAAAATGCCTGTCTCGCTACCGCTGGGGCGAGCATTTAAACCGAACATCTTAGGGATACTGGGGCCAGTGATATCAGCGTCGAGTATGCCCACGTCCTTTCCGTCCCGAGCAAAAGAAGTAGCCAACAAACCAGCAACCAGAGATTTGCCGACTCCTCCTTTACCACTCATGACTGCTATTATTTTATCAATCTGATTAAGTTCTTTGGGCTTGGCTTCGATAAGGTCAACAATTACTTCTTCCACCCCGGAAACCTCGCTAACCGCTGCCGCTGCTTTGTCCTTCAGCCAACTATGATGCTGGGCAGGGATAGCAGTCGAAGCCAAATTTATTTTCGCCTTGCCATCCTTAACTTCCGTGCTTCGAACCAGGTTCATCTGTACCAGGCTACGCATTGTCCCGGGGACAAGCACTTTATTCAGTGCTTCTTCTAATTTTGCATCGATTTGATTCACCAAATCACCTCCTGCTGGTAAAAGGTCTCCCACTTACCTTTGCTTTCCATGTTGCTCTCCTTTCCTTAACAAAGAATATATTTCCTCTACCTGCTTCTTTGTCTCTTCAAGCGGACCATCATTATTAATAACAAAATCGGCAGATTTAATCTTTTCCTCAAGAGGAAGTTGGGACTTTATCCTGCTTTGGGCATCCTCCCGATTCATCCCCTTTTCTTCTAATCGTCTTAATTGAGTTTGTTCACTGGCAGAAACAACGATTACTTTATCCACAAACGTAGGGCGAGTAAGCTCAAACAGTAATGGAATGTCCTTAATAATTAGAGCGTTGGGGTCAAAAATTTTGATCTCATTTGTAATTCTTTCGTCTTCCTTAAACACCTCGGGATGAACTATCTGATTTAGCTTCGCCACCTTTTCTTTGTCGGAAAATACTATCTCAGCCAGCTTCTGCCGATTGATGGTCAGGTCTTCATTTAAGAAGTCCTTTCCAAAATACTCTACTATTTCTTTCCAAGCTCTTAAGTGAGGACGGGTTACCTCTCGAGCCAGCTCATCCCAATCAATTATATAAGCCCCCAGTTCTCTATAAAAACTGGTTACCGTGCTTTTGCCCGTGCCCACACTTCCTGTCAGCCCAACAATAATCATTTGTTCCCTATTTCGCCTCTTTAATTACCTCCCAGGGTCCAAATTGCTATCGCTGGAAAATGATTTTGTTTTGGTTCCTTTTTGTCGGTTGCCTTAATGGTCACATATATTATCGCCTGTTGCTAACCCGCCTTTTATATAATCCAGAACAGCCTTCTCAGGGTCATCACCAAGCACGCCAATAACAACTTCAATTTGATTCTCGTTGAAAATCGCTTGGGCCCTGGAACCCATGCCAATAGCTATGACAACGGAAACTCCCTCTTCAGCCAGCCATGCAGGAAGAAGCCCAGGTTGATGGCCTGGCGACGGTATGGTCTCCTTGCTCACAACTGTCATAGCCGCCTCATCAACATCAAATAAGGCGAAATGGCTGCAATGGCCAAAGTGAGCAGCTACTTTGCCGTCTGTTATGGGAATTGCGTATCTCATTGTCTCCTCCAAACCAGTTTGGGTACAACTTTATTCACTTTCTACCTCCTCGAACAAATATCACCTGTAGAGCATGGCGGCGTTTCACAGCGTTCTGCTTTGCCACAGCAAGTTTTACCTGGCGCTCTTGTCTCAGTTTGCAGTAGATAAGAGGCAGAAAAAAGTTTTTCCATCATTTCGCTGCCACAGACGGGGCAAGCTATAGATTTAGCATTATCTACTCCGTGGAGAAATATCTCCGAGATTTCGCCACAGTCTTGGCACTTATAATCATAGATTGGCATCATCCCTCCGAATCATTAATTCCTATATAGCTTTGACAGCAAGTTCTGCCGCATTTACCAACTGATAGACTATCGGCGATGCTGTCAAGGCAGGGTGCGTGCCCATTTGAAACAGGGAAACGTCATAAGCAGTCATCTTACTCTGGATACAGGCGCTAATGACATTGGCTATCTCGCCGGTGCTCTTGCCTCCTGAGATTCCGCCACCAAGTAACTCCCCATTATCCTTGGAGAATAACAGCTTTACTTTTGTTGAGACCGACCCCGGCATACCCCCCGGATGTGTATCCGGAGCAGTTGATTCACTCAGTACAACATCATAACCTTCTTGTCTTGCTGCTCTTTCTGTTAAACCAGCACAGGCAAAAGCTCGCTCACCGATTATGGTGGAGAAAACGCCAACCGCTCCTGGATTCTTATAGCGCGTATGAAAGAGATTAGCTCCAGCTATATGTGCCTCGGTACAGGCAATAGATGCGAGCATAAGGCGGCTTGGCTTACCACTAAAGAATGAGACCTTTTCTGCGCAGTCGCCGCAGGCAAAGACGTCTGGATCTGTAGTGGTGCGCATATATCGGTCCACCGCAATTGCCTTTCCTGGCCCTATTTCAAGCCCAGCTTTCTTGGCTAGTTCGTTGTTTGGCACAACTCCCACTCCGACAACGACCATATCAGCTTTTAACTCTTGTCCCCCTGATAACCTGACTCCGCTAACCTGATTATCACCGAGTATTGCTTCGACTTTGCTGTTCACAAGCAGTTGAATGCCTCTATCGCTGAGTACTTTCTCGGCCTCGATACAGAACTCTTCATCCAAAGCTAGCTGCAGACAATGGGGAAGCAACTCCACGATAGTGACATTGCAATCGCGGCCTTTCTTGCACTCGTCAGCGAACTCCACACCGATAAAGCCTCCTCCTATTATCACAATATCCTTGGCATCGTTGAGTGCATCCAGCATATTCTTTAGATATGCTACATCCTTCCTTACAATGAAAACCTTTTCTTTTTCTATGCCAGGAATAGGCAAAACTAATGGAGAAGAACCAGTGGCTAGGACCAGTTTATCGTAGCTGACTGTGTCTCCATTACTCAGAGAAACTGCCTTCTTTTTCCTGTCTATTTCCACCGCTTCGCCCTTAACAAGCTCAATGCTGTTGTTCTGAATTAGGGCATCAGGAATCAGATTTCTTTCTGGGCTGCCTACAGTTCCGAAGACATATGGTATTCCACAGGGAATGAGCACTTGCTCTTCTTTGCGAACTAGAATTACGCTCTTGTTCCCATATCTTCTACGGCAGCTAATTCCTGCTACTGGTCCAGCAGCACTTCCTCCAATGACTAGTACATCGGCCTTTTTCATTTTGTTTGTCTTCCCTCCTACATTAATTTTGGTCTTAGCCTTTTTTTAGCTAAGTGCTCGGGCAGTAATCTGCCACAGATTCTCTATCCCACGACTGACTCTACCATCGCTATATTCTACCACAGGCAATCGCTTAATAAGAGCCTCAGTAACCACATTATCAAAGGGTATTTTGGATATCACTTCTATTCCCTGGTTAAAGCAATAACTTTCGATCTCGCTACTGTTTTCTTGATTAATATCATATTTATTTATGCAAACCAAGGCAGGAATGCCGAAGTGGCGGCAAACGCCAATGACACGTTCAAGATCATGAATCCCTGATAGCGTGGGCTCGGTCACAAGCAATGCCAGACTTGCACCCGATAGCGAGGAGATAACCGGGCAGCCGATGCCTGGGGGACCATCGGTGATGATGTAGTCTAAATTTTCCCTCTCGGCAATGAGCTTGGCGTTCTGTCGCACTAACGCCACCAACTTTCCTGAGTTTTCCTCGGCAATACCCAACCTGGCATGGCATAAATAACCGTATTTTGTTTCCGAGATAAATGAATGCCCAGCCATACTGTCCTTCATAGTGATGGCATCAACAGGGCAGACCTGGTAGCAGAAGCCGCAGCCTTCACAGGAAGTGGGGTCAACTTCAAAATCTTTAATGGCTCCAAAGTGGCATAGTTCCTGGCATAAGCCACATTCTGTACACTTCTCTTCGTCTATGAAAGCGACTTGCCCACTCCAGAATTCCTTTTCTTCTTTAACCACAGGTTGGAGAAGAATATGAAGGTCGGCGGCATCTACATCACAGTCGGCTAATACCTTACTTTGGGCTAAGGCTGCAAAGGACGCCACTATGGACGTCTTCCCTGTTCCTCCCTTGCCGCTAAGAACCACGATTTCTTTCATTTATTCCTGAGCTTCCTGCTGGCGTCGGGTATAGACCCGGTATATTTTTTCACCGCTCTCCTGCAAACATTGAGTGCAATGCTCAACTTCTTCAGGCTTGGCTTCCTCCAGGCGAATCTCAAAGCCAGGCTCTTCATACATATCCACTAGCCTTTTGAGGTGTGTTTCGCCATCTATGGCAACTTCTTGCCAGTCCATCATTTCGCTGCCCACCTAGCGGCAAGTATATCTTTGATGTCCTGGAAAAGTTTGAGAAACTCCTTACGCCATCGAGGCATCCCTTCTACCAAGGGAGTTCCTTTAGAATAGAGCAGGGCGATTTTCCTATCTAAAGGGATTTTCAGCAAAATTGGTACCCCTTCTTGATGGCAATATCGCTCAACTTCTTCGTCTCCTACACCAACACGATTGATTACCACCCCACATGAAATACCCAGCTTTCTCACTACCTCCACTGCCAGTGAAAGGTCATTTAGCCCAAAAGGAGTAGGCTCGGTCACGAGGAGACAAAAATCGCTCCCTTTTATCGCCTCTATTACAGGACAAGAAGTTCCCGGAGGAACATCGATGATTACTATATTTGCAGGGTCAGTATATTTCTTTACTTCTCTGATTATGGGCGGAGCCATTGCTTCGCCAACGTTAAGCTTCCCTTGAATTAATTCCAAATTCCCTAAATCACCTCTTTCAACTACCCCGATCTCTCTTCCCTCCTCACTAATAGCAGACTCAGGGCATAGATAAGAACATGCCCCACAACCATGACATAGTTCGGGGAACACAAGAACTTTTTCCTTAAGCACCGCAATAGCGTTATAGGCGCAGACTTCAGCGCATTTACCACAATAAGTACATTTCGCTTCGTCCACCTTGGGAATAGGAATATACAGGCGTTGGCTCTGGTTTATAGCTAGATGCAGAAGAATATTAGCATTTGGCTCCTCTACATCACAGTCCAACAGTTGAAGCTTATAGTTATCGCTTAGGGAAAGAGCTAAACTGGTAGCCACCAGCGTCTTTCCTGTGCCACCTTTACCACTGGCAACGGAGATTATCATTCTATTCCCGAATCATCTTTGCCTCACACTTGGGGCAACTCAGGTTATAACAAGGAACGCCTGCCTGGTGAGGAATCCTTGCCCCGCAGCTAGGACACACACAATCACCGCTGGGGCCTGCCCCGGGGCGGTTTCCATCCATTCTGCCCCTACCCCCGCCGCGTCCTAATCCTCTGCCTGTTCCTGGACCTTGCCCATAAGGGCCTGTGCCATCTCCTCTAGGCATAATTCACCTCCGTCAAGAATTGGTTTTGCTTTACCCCATCGGCGGCAGCCCACAGACTCCAGAATTACAAGTTGGGCAACTCACCTCTGAGGGTTCGGTTCCGCTTGAGCCGCGGCTAAAAAATGAGGAAAGGAGTCTTTTGGGTTCGCCAGCATGGCATTTAGGACAACTCAAACTAGAACCATCTTCACCAATAGCTTGGCGAACTTCAAATTTTTGCCCACAGTGCGCACACTGGTATTCATAGATTGGCATAGTTCACCTCCCCTTCTCCAACTCTTCGATGCGACGTTGAATCTCATTTAGCTGCTGGCTCATCGCTTGAGCCTGGTTTTTAAGCATCTCTACTTCCTGCTCCGAGCTCATGGCTTGAGGTGGCGGCTCTGCCATGGGCATTGTTCCCCCCATTCCCATGCCACGACCCATGCCCATTCCTCTGCCCATGCCACGACCCATGCCCATACCTCTACCCATTCCCATGCCGGGAGTAGCTCCCATTCCATAATGGGCTGCTACACTAGGTTGAGCGCTTGATTGAAACTTCCCTGTCTTATAGGCTTCAATAGCATCTCTTATTCTGCCGGCAACACCGGTGATTACTTGAATCCCCGCTGCTGAAAGGGTCTGGTAAGCGTTGGGACCACAATTACCCGTGAGCACGACCTCTGCCCCTTTGCTGGCAATCATCTGGGCAGTGCTGATGCCTGCCCCACCAGCAGCTATAGCATTAGAGTTATCAAGGGCCTCAAACTCCATGCTCTGGGGGTCAATGATGATGAAGTATTGACACCTCCCGAAACGAGGGTCTACCTCGGCATCCAAATCAGGAGCTGTTGCTGATACTGCAATTTTCATGATGCACCTCTTTCTAGTTTATTCCGTCTCCAGTTCCTTTATTCTAGCATCTATTTGCTCTAATTGTCCCTTCATTGCTTCCGCCTGGTTCCTCAGGAAATCAAGTTCCTGCTCCCGGGTCATCTGCGGAGTATACGGACTGGCTCCTGGCACTGCCCCCATCGGTGCTCCGGCATAACCATATGGCATAGCTCCCGGATAAGCCATTCCTCCATAAGGCACTGCCCCCGTAGGTGCCCCAGCATAACTATATTGTGCAGGCCCTGCATAAGGCATGCCCATTCCAAACCCGTATCCCCTTCCAAAGCCATATCCTCGCCCAAAACCATATCCCCTGCCGAAACCATACATGCGCCCTATACTCCAAGGGCTGCAAAAACCTCTCCCTCCTCCCGTCATTGAGCCCATTCCCCGTGGTCCCGTTCCATCAAATCCTGGCATAATTCACCTCCTTTTCAATTTAAATATTATATACACAAACCTCACTTCTCTACTTGCGAAGCTCCTCCAGCCTCTTCATAATTACATCTAACTCACTCTCCAACGCTCCAGCCTGGTTTCTCAAGAAATCCAGCTCCTGCTCCCGAGTCATTTGCGGAGCATAAGGATCCGCTCCTGGCACTGCCCCCATAGGTGCTCCGGCATAACCATATGGCATAGCTTCAGGATAAGCTGTTCCTCCATAAGGCATAGCCCCAGGGCTACCATAAGAGGGATAACCCGGCGGGGTGGGCATCCCCGCAGCTCCACTGAGGAAATAACCACATCTAGGCAATCCTCCCCTTCCTATACCAACATAAGGCCAGGGGGGAGAGCTTCCTCGAAAGCCAAATCCCCATCCACCTCTTCCAAATCCTCTACCATATCCATTAGGCATTTCTCACCTCCTTTCTATTTCTGAAGTTCTTCAAGCCTCTTTGTCACTCCATCCAATTCGCTAGTCAGATATCTTTTCTGCTCTTCAAGCATGGCTATCCTTGGGTATAGCTCCCCAAGGATAGCCATATCCTCCATAGGGATACCCATAAGGCATTCTGTATCTAGGCC
>Ga0315541_1004428_pt1 | contig 10282 bp, 11 predicted proteins | sample SalMarSW160190MG_FD_203095 | JGI IMG/M metagenome (GOLD analysis project Ga0315541, IMG submission 203095) | Salt marsh sediment microbial communities from the Plum Island Ecosystem LTER, Massachusetts, United States - Salt Marsh Sediment SW1601-190 ...
GGGTCCAGATGGGAAGCCAAAAGTAAGAGAGTTCGGAAATTTCAAGGCGGAAACTCGCATGGGAAAACCATACATGGATGTCAAAGAGAAGAGGGAACCCTTGGCAGACGTGATAACTACTGATGGCGAAGTCAGGGTGATAGTTGAACTGCCCGGTGCCGAGAAGAAAGACATCAAACTCTTCGGAACAGAGGATAAGTTAACGATTTTTGTTAACACCCCTGAGCTTAAATACTTCAAACAACTTGAACTACTAGCCAAAGTAGACTCTAAAAAGGCGACGTTAAAATACAAGAACGGCGTCTTAGACATCATTGTCCCCAAAAAGACCTAGACAACCCCAAAAACTATGAATAAGCAAAACTGACCAGTTTAATGGTGAATAACAGTAGTATGTTGAAAACAACCATCCCAGAAAACTTATATGTTTCTGGCTCATCTTCAAAGATGAGGAAAAACTCGGTTATGTTGGATTATCTGAAGGATTGACTAACTGGGATGGATGGTGGTCCATCCATTAGGAGGTTCTTCATAAACACATTGTTTGACTCAACATTCATGTTACTAGGAGTCGTTGTGGGTTCTGCCTTCATCGCTGAACCTGAATTGGAAGTAATTTTAGGAACAATGATCACCGTCAGTTTCGCATTGGCTATCTCTAGCGGAGTTAGTGTTTACGAGGCGGAAAGTTTAGAGAGGGAAAGAGAGGTCCGAGAATTAGAAAAGGCCATGTTGACAAGCCTGGAAGATACACAGGTTATGAAATCGGCTAGAAGAGTAGCAATAATCGTCGCATCAGTCAATTTACTAACTCCTCTCCTAGTTTGCGTTGTATATATCTTCCCCTTTGTAATGGCGTACCTCGGGATCGTTGGAATCAAGATGGCAGCTTGGGCCTCGATTGCGATCGCATTAGGCACCCTCATGTTCGCGGGGATGTACATGGGTCGAGAGGGAAAAGGAAACGCTATTCTAAAGGGTATTAGAATGGCGGCTTTAGGAGGCATTATCTTTCTCATAGGATATTGGATAGCATTGCTGTTCTAGGCGTCATTTTGGTTAAGACTGGAACGCCAAATATTATAACAAACATGTAATGTAACTGTTTTTTCATGCGGATTCGAACAAGTCATGACATATCCGAGCGGATAGGTGAGTTAATTAATAATCTCGAAGAGTGAGAAATTGCTATGCGTAAGGGAAAGAGACGTGTTGATTTATGTGAGGTAGCTGTCATCTTCGCAGGCCCTCAGCCACTTAAACCTTTCTAACAAACATTTTTCCCTCTTTCACAAAAACTGAATCGAAAGCAGGTTAACAATTAGTCGGCTTCAAAATCCTCTGGCGACTCCAAAATATCGATGAGAAAATTAGCCTCCTCTACAATAAGCTCTAGCATACGGCCAAAATCGACGGAAAGAGCGAGACGTTTTCTAAGAACTGGAAATCTCTCTTGAAAATCAGGTTAAACTCATTTTTGTCCCCGCCTAAAGTTAGAAGATGGGTTTTTATGAGATTGTCGCTTCAAAAAACGCTTAAAATGTTGAAATAGACAGATAATAGACATATTTTGTCGAAGTAGCCTTAAATTGGGCTTTTTCTAATTTTATGTCGAACCAAACGTGACACTTGAAACAGTCGAAGGACTTGGATTTATTCGAGAGCAATATAGGGTCAAGGGTAGAAGCAATGTTTTCTTGGTGTGGAGGATACTTAAAACCGTGAAAGGATATAGCCGTTTAACTGTCCGTCAGCTCTACTATATCGTGATCTCTAGATTCAAATATCCAGCAACGAGAGCATTCTATAAACGCATGAACAGGTATCTCTCGAAGATCAGGCGTGTAAACCCAGCGGTTCACAAAAAATTCGTTGATCCAACCAGGCAATTCGTCATCCCGCCTCTACCCTACCCCCGCATAGAAATCTGGGTTGAAAAAGACTCGATTCGGAACTTCATAGGAAAACTAGCGGTCAAATATCGTCTGAGTATTCAAGTCTTACGTGGATTTGCAAGCCTCAGCATGTACCGGAAAGCGTTAAACCGAGCTCGCAGAAGACAGGTTGGTCTCGTACTTTACCTTGGTGACTTCGATGCTTCGGGCCTTCTAATCGAAAAAGTCGCCGAAGAAGAAATGGACAATAGATTAGCCGTCAAGTTCGTTCGATTAGCTATCACTATGGAACAAATTAAAAGGCTCCGGCCTCCTTCGCGGCCTGTGAACTTGAAGGATTCCAGGGCGAAAGATTACATCGAAAAATATGGAAGCCGTTGCAGGGAAGTCGAGGCAATCAGACCCCGCACCCTTTACCGCTTGATACAGAAAGGACTTGAAGAGAATGTACCCCCTGAATTTCTAGCGGACGCTGAAGCCAGAGAAAGAGCTGCTCGACTAGCTAGGCCAGTTACAGAGCGCATACGAAAAACGATTGAAAAAGAAGTCTACCGCCTACTGGAAGCCGGCATACCTGAAGAAGAAGTCCTCGAGGAAATCGCATCAAAATATAACACCTGCAATCGAAGACGTCAAGCCAAAGGAGACTGAGATAAATGCAACTCGACGAAGTTGCCATCATGCTGGTTGCTCAAGAGTCCAAAGTACCTTTTACGGAAACCAAGCGATTGTTACACTTGATGATTCTAGGGGGTTATGGAGGTCGACGGGCTGCCAAAGCGGTTTGGGATACTTCGATCAAAAAGGACAAGGCCCTACGGATGAAGAAACGTTACTTGGAACTCGCGAAAACCCCTCCCCCTCAAGTTAAAGCCGACGAGGAACTAGCGAGGCTGAAAAACAAACGTGATAATATAGAACAGAGAGCAGCCGAGAAGGAAGCAACCAAGAATCTTGCAGACGAAAAAGCTAGGCTGAAAAAAGAGATATTCATCGGCGAAGTAAAGCTTGGGGGAACAAAACTTATCCTGAAAACCGTAGAGGACCCATTCTTACATAAGCGTTTTATCACCTATCGTGCGTTGAAAGGTTTCACGCCACAAAGGGCGCTTATTTACCTAGAATGCACACTGAGGGATCTGTTAGAGAACGTTGACGATTACTATTATGACGGAATAGACCCCGTAGGCTTTATCACGGATTTCCTCAACGAGAAGCTGCCAGACATGCAACAGCTTGAAGCCAGACTTTACATGCGTGACCATTTTCCGTCCAAATGTCCTGAATGCGGCCGTAACATAAAAGCCAACCCCTTATACGTATCTCCACAAAGAGACGATCACACTATTGTCTGCGACCCGGAGTATGATCAGAAACAGCGGCACGAGCGGATCATTTGGCGCGTCAAATGTCCCAACTGCGAATCATGTATGAACCCGCTGAGATACAATACGGACTCGGATCATAATCTCATATCTCTCGCCTGTCCCGAATGCGGAGAGACCTGGCGGAAAGGAAGAAAACAAGAATGGCCCAAAAAATATTGTGTTAGGGTATGAAACGAAAATACAGCTTAGAAGCGCATCCGACGGTTTGAGACATTTTGAGACGTTTGAGACGTTTTGCTACGCTTTGGACGTATCAGAAAAAGTGACAGGAAATAGGGACGTATCATACACGGGTTGGATATAGTTGGGCGTCTCGTCACAGTTGTCGTTTTGAGATAGACGTCTCATTTTTCCTGGTGATTTGGATTTGTTTTCTCTATCGGTTGACCTGCGTTTTACATGACCTACATTTTTTACGTTTTCTTTGTAAAATAGGTAGGAAGACTCAATGTGGCGCTCGAAGTCGCGCTGGAAGTCGCTATTGAAAATAACCAAATCGCCACTATTGGTCTAGACCAAAAATTGAGAGGTGCACCTATTCAGGATAGAGAAAGGGATGGTCGTAACGCGCACTACGTAGGGAACTCTGCGGTACCTGCTGCATGTTCCGGCTCAAGTCCCTCCACCATGCTTCTACTCCATATCCCAACAGTCCTGAAAAGAAGGACATTAACGCTGTGAAGAAAGGATCGCCTTTGCTTGCTACTGCAGTGAGTCCTCCGCCTATGGCGGCGAAACTAAGGGGGCCTACCAGAATTGGATTGGCGTTGGTTTCGGGATCATCACGATAAATAAACAATCTTGAGTCAGCTTTGATATATGAAGCAACACCGTCTGTTTCAAAACCCAAAATCACTTCAGAATATTTTAGAACCGTCCTCTTGTTCTCATTAAGGGCTCTAGCTATCTCTCGGGGAGAGACGTACCCTGTAACTGGTACTAGGGGAAGTTTAGGGAGGCTTCTAATGAATTGTATGAATTTTCGTAGCGATGTTCTGTATGAACTGTGAAAACCCAAGCAACCACTTCTTAAGCAGCGATAAACAGTAATGCCGTGTATTTTACGGATTGGCTCAGACCACTCGTGAGGACACAAGTCTACGTCCTCTTCCCAATCCTTTGAAAGCACCACCCAGCCACCATACTTAAAAAGCCCAGTCATGTTTATCACTTCAAAGCTGTTTTACGTATTTTCTGTAGAAAATGGCGCGCTCTCACGTATATAACTGTAGAGGTCTAAAGATTGTCTACAAGGTTATGCAATTTAGAAGTTCAAAGTCAACTGTTAAAGTTGCTTAAAAAAACGTTTATGTCAGTCGCCGTTGACTATGTTGCGCGTCACCTCAATATGGGATGGGACACGGCTCGAGTTATGTTGCTTGAACTTGTAGGGAACGGAAAAGTAGCCGGCCAGAAAACAATGAAGTCTTGGATCTTTTGGATGCGGGGGTCAGAAAGCAAGGGCGTTAGAGAGGATGAGGGAGGTTCATAAAAGATGAGACCTCAGGGGGATCAAAAGCCTAGACTGCCCACTTCCAAGCGAGGCAAGGATACATCAGTAAGCTGTGTACGAGCACCAAAGGCAAGGGAAATTCAAGTACACTTCAATATCCTCGAGGATTTGTGGCGACGATTCCAGGCTAGGTTGCCAGATCTAGGCTATTTAACCGCCTCCGAGTTTCTGCGCCAGAGGGTAAGAGACGCGCTGCTATCGCTCAAGATGAGAAACCTGAAAGAGTTCGTGTATGATTTTGACGAGTTTAAGGAGAAAGTGTCGATGGCCGACCCTATTCACCATAGTTGCATGGAGCGTTACGTCGGCAAAGAGGCTATTGTTTATGAATTGACTTTTGGAATCTACGGCGTCTCCAGCGAAGGAGGACACATCATTATCTTTGAAACCAAAAGAAGGTTGGACACGCTTTCTAAAGAGTTCAACGAGAAATGGTCGAGAGGGAATTTTCATGACCGACTTAACGTGGCGATCAAAAACACTCTTGACGAAATAAAGAAAACTTACGCTGCTCCCATTGGTTCAACTGAAGGCAGATTAGAATTATGAAACGGTGCTATCACCAATGCTCGTGTGCGCGAAAGATTGGAGTAGTTATTTATGTGCCGCCAACTGCCCAGTAAAAGTTCTTCTTGCTACAAAGACGGATACGTTAGACTCAAGGCTGAGATGAAACGCCTGAAAAACCTGTTGGGCTTAGGTTATGATTTGAAGATAGAGTGGCTTCCGGGCCACGTTAAACAGTCCTGTGGGAAACCCCTCTCTGGCGAGGTTCTCGGCGACGTTGTATACATATATGATGCCGAAATAGGAGAGGCTTTGAAAACACTAAAACATGAGCTTATTGATCACTCTATCAGCGAGGTGATCAACTGCTACAGGGAAGTGTGTAACATACTCATCAAGAAGATTAACGATGACGCCTATAAAAAGAAGGAGAAACTTGTCAAAGCTCTCACCCGACTGATTTGAAGGATGCTGGCGTGGGTCATTTCTTGACGAGTATTCTCTGGGAGGGCAGGACACTTACGAACTGCCAGCCATCTGTAAGGTAACCCTCTAGTTCCTCCTCCCTCACTATGATTTGTGGATCGCTTTCTCTCGTTTTCTTTATCTCATTCTCGAAGAGCTCTATCTCCTCGTCCCGGCTCAGCTCTCTCCCCAGTTCCTTCTCTTTCGCAACCTTGACCTCCAAAAGGTCGATACCTAAGAGGCTCTTTGCGATGCTCTTCAGCGCCTCTACTTTTGCCTCTTTCACAACTGTGCTCTGGTCCAGCTCTTGCGCCGTTGTGCCAAGGAAAGGCTCACAATCCTTGACGGACTTCCGCATACCCTCAACCATTTCTTCGGGCAGTATCCCTTTGTTTGTGCTGTACCTCGCTTCAATGTCGCCTTTATGGCCTGCCATGAACTGGAGGTATGGGTGGCTTATCTTTCCCTTAGACTCGGCTATAATCAGTTGGGTCTCAGCGTAGGCCCTGAGGACGTAGGGCCTCTTATAGACGCCCGCCCGCCTCATGCACATCCTAATTAGATGTGATATCTTACGGGTCAACAGGAACTTTCGGGTGGTAGCCCTCGGCCTTTCATGGCCTATGAGGGGGCTCTCAGGCCTTAACTTCTCTCCAGACCTCAAACGTTCCTCCAAATACTCCTTCAGGTAAGTGCAGCCCTCGCTTATGAGGAAGGTGAAGTACTTATGCCTCGCCTTGCTGATGGTTGGCCTCGCCACAATCATAGTTGGAATCCTCTCGAAGATTATTTCGCCATTCTCAATCTTAAGTTCTGGCAGGTCCTCAAGCATTAGGCCGTCGCTACCATCGTGATTTCCAAGAGTTTGGGGTCTCAGATCTGCGAAGGCTATTAGTGCTTCAGCCACTCTCACCCGTGGGTTGGACGCCCGGAAGATTCTGCTCAGTTCCTCGTTGGATGGAATTTGTTCGTCTTCTATGGTTGGGGTGGCGTTGGGGTTGCTGACCTTGATCCGCCTCTTAAGCGTTAAATCGTGATATGTTAGCCACGACTTCACAGTCTTAAGAAGATCCATGATGTATCCTGGAGACTTGCCTTCAGACTCAAGCCTTGTAACCAGGTCTTCAAGGGAATCCTGAAAGCCCTTCATGTCCCTTTTCGCCCAATCGACAATGCCCTGCGGCGTTGAATCGAGGAACTCGCACATTCTGCTCAGCCTCCGTAAAGCCACCTCCGCCGTTATGGGACTTCCCCTCGCCAAATTTGCATGCCAACGCTTCACATCAGGCATTTCCAGATACACAGAATACTTGGATTTTCGCGCGCGCCGAGGCATACAATCAAGTGGGAGGCAGAAATTTATAAAGGTTCCGCACCTAAAAAGTGGTGGACCGAGCGGGATTTGAACCCAGAACTTTCTTTTGGCAAAGAACCTTCACTAAAAAAACTGTTTGTCACTCACTTCCTCCTCCGCGTATGTGTGGGTGTTTTTGATATTTAAGATTAGTTTTGGCGAGGCATCATACTGACTATAATCCAGAACGACTAAAGAAAATCCACGAAGAGGCTAACTTGAGTGTGTTAAGCTAAATGTTGCTGGTTTCTGTTGAGAGAAGGAAAAAAGAGGAGATTAGGGTTGTTTTTTTTCGCGTTTCAGAGAACGTTTGTTAGTTAGTAAGTTAGTTACTGTACTGCATATTTTGCTTGTAGTTATTTTCTTTCACGGAGAGTCTTTCGTTCCTAAAACTTCTGCAGCTATGCCTGCAATCTCGATTTTTGAATTTTATTTGTTCATTTAAGTTGTTTGGTATATTCGTCCAAAATTATTTGATACTAAAGAAGAATCGCTTGAATGTGGTGTTGATATGTAAATGTCGAAAGAGGAATCTGAATTGTCCATGCAATTATTATTCTGTATTATTGCGTAGCTATTTCCAACATCCAAAAATATGCCTTTGTTGCCATTTTGGGTTAAGATTGATGATGTAACTGTTATGCCATTTGTGTTTGAAACTTCTAAGCCATATTCAGTATTACCTGTAGAAATAACAGTTGAGATTGTAGTGCTGGTGGAATTGCTCAGTTTAATTCCATCCATGTGGTTAGTAAAGAAAGAGCATCCAGAAAGCATTATTTGATCTGCACTATCGCTCTGTAATCCATTTCCAAAATTTGAACCGGCCCAAGCACCAGTAAAGTAATATTTGAATCCACTGCTCAAATAGTATCCATGACTGCCATTTCCATCTGAGATAGTACCTATAAGATTAACCCAATGGCAATGGAAAAAAAAGAATCCATATCCACCATTCCCGTAAGAAGGTACGGTCGGATTAGCAATTGCATCTATTAATGTAATTGAATCGCAACTGTTAAAAGAATAACATACGCCCGAGGGCTGATTATGTAGTACAATAGTGTCAGTCAAGAAAGTATCGAGTGAATATCCAACGAATTTGAATCCAGTTGAAAAAGTAGTTTTATTACTCCAGACTTTACATCGGTAAATATACACTTTCTGTGTACACTCAATATCATAACCAACGTTAAATTCCATTACTGAAAGATCACTAAGTTTAATGTCATTCATGTATTTTATGAATATTGCTGGTTGTGTACTTGAAGTTGTTGAATTTATGGCAATGTTTGACATGCTAAACCTGGCATTGTGTGTATTCGAGCCTGTTCCTGTAATGTTAAAAGCACAAATGTCTGAAGGTACCTGTATTATTGATGTTTCTAATTCAGAACCAGAAATAGATACGTCATTTTTACCAAAAACATTGACTGTTGAGTTTAAATAATATTCGCCTGGAAGAAAATAGCAAGTTTTTCCTGGAGTAATCACAGCGTTCAAAATTGATGCTAAATCTGTTCCTGAATAGTCAATAGTTCTTGTTGTCCCATTTTCGGCGTAGTAATTTCCGTTCCCATCAGTGAATACAAGGTAACTGAAAGGGGTCGATCGAAGTTTCTGGTAATCAGCCATAAATTTAGTGTAGTTCGCTTGCAGAGTGGAATAATTAGCCTGAAGCATGTCTTGCTGGGATTGCAGAGTGGAATAATTAGCCTGAAGCATGTCTTGCTGGGATTGCAGAGTGGAAAATTGAGACTGGAGATTGGTAATTAGCAAACTTTGATTGGTAATCTGAGAATTTAACGACTCAATTTCAGAATCCTTCTGAGCAACTTGAACTTGAAGATTGCTAATCTCTGATGTTATACTGTTTATCTGAACAGTCAGATTAGTAATTTCAGAATCCTTCTCATGTAACGATGATAAGAAGTATCCATCTAAAACTCCACCAAATACCAAAACGGCGATAATTATAACCAACAAGACAGTTATTTTTTTCATTTTTTGTTCTCCCTCAACAAAACCCATAATTAAATCAGAGTATTCAAGTTATACAAAAGATTTAGCCTGATTTTCGGAGAGGCTAACCTCAAAGTGTTTATACAATTTTTTCATGGCCCCACATTTCGGGCGAAATGTTATAGCAAAATGAATTGTTAAAACATAAGAGGGAAGAGAATTGGGTGGTGCTTTTCAAAACGGTCTTATGTGGGTAGTTTACAATGATTTGGAAAAGAATTTTCAAAATTTTTTGGAATATGTTCCTCTGGTCAGCGTTCATAAAAAAGTATATTCACAAAAGTTACTTCAACTAATGCTTCAAATTGGCGGATATGTAGATACAGCATTCAAAGAAATGGCCACATATCATTCATTTGATGGAAATCAGAAATGCGAGGTAATAAGAAAAAAGCTGCAACTGGAGAAACCGTGAAAATTTCTCTTGCCAGGGAATCTTTTGAACCAATTTATAAACTTTCATCACGAGGATTATTAGTAAAATCACCACGATATTTGAGGCGTTTTCTTGTCGATAGATTGAGACCGTTTTCAGAATTTAGACATGGTAAAAGTCCTTCATGGTGGAAAGCATATAACAAAATCAAACACGATTGGTTGACTAACATAGCAGAAGCAAACATTACTAATACTTTAAATGCACTGGCATCAGCGTTTCTTTTAAATGTCATACATGAACCAGGATTAATTTCTCTCGCAGACGCTGGACTTGTGAGGGATAGTTTTTCGGAAGAGAAAAGTGACGTGAAATTAATTAAACGGATAATTGATGGTAATACAGGACCGAACATCTTTCGGTTATGGGTTGAAACCCCAATATTTTTGTGGTTTTGCTCTTCAGTCCACTTCAAACCCAAAAATCAAACACAGTTCAAAAGTTGACTTTGATTAAATTGTTGTTTCCAAAAAAGGCTCTTTTCCTTTTAAATTACCGATACAAACGGTTTCTGGGAGAAGCAAAAAAGCTGACCCGGAAGCCCTCATATATTACGTCTAAATAGTCTTCAAAAATTCGAGAATATATTTAGAAGGAACGACAAAACAAATATTCGTTCGGTCTTGAAGAGGCTTATCGCCAAATTTCACTTGGAAACCTGTTTGTGGCATAAATTCAGCAAAAGGGTCAAATGAGCTTGTT